>Ga0209429_10000708_pt1 | contig 21802 bp, 21 predicted proteins | sample BarGraNGADG00212_3_FD_184493 | JGI IMG/M metagenome (GOLD analysis project Ga0209429, IMG submission 184493) | Arctic peat soil microbial communities from Barrow, Alaska - Barrow Graham LP Ref core NGADG0004-212 (SPAdes) (version 2) | ecosystem: Environmental > Terrestrial > Soil > Wetlands >...
TATTAAAAAAGCGAAATTTTTAATGGCGGATGCAATTAATCTTTTGAATAGTTTAGATATTGTGATTGAAGATTGAGTATAATAGGCTATGTATTGGAAAAAACCCCATATCTCAAAAATTTATGAAGCCTTGACAGCAATTGCTGATAATAGAATTGAATTAAATGGCAATAGTGCTAAGTGTTATTCGTCGTCTGATGAGAGAGTTTTTAATATTGAATACGATCCAATAATTGGAAGTATTATGTCAAACGATAACACAGCTTATTACACCTATTCTTTAAGTTATCCAATGATTGCCTATTTAATGTTAATTGGCAAAATCCCCTATGAACAAAAATTATTGGAAATTTTAAAGGATATTTGTTGGGAAGATATTTATAAACAATTTAAAAATGATTATGATAAATCAATTAAAATTGTAATGGGAGAATTAAAATCAGAAGGAACAGATACTGAATTTATCAGAAAAGAAGTAGAAAAAATATATAATTTCACTTTAACTTTAAAAATAAAAACATTTGGAAGTTTACAAAGACCACCAAAAGTATTTAAATAATTTTTATGCCTCCTAAAAAAAAGTGGTTAAAATTTGATTTACATATGCATACCACCCGAAGTGATGGTAAAAACACTACTGAAGAAATGTTGTTGGCGGCTAAAGAAAAAGGTTTAGATGTAGTTGCAATAACTGATCATAATGTTCCAAATCAATTAGATATCGAAGAATTATCTAAAAAATATGGAATATATATTATTCCAGGTTGTGAATTGTCTTTATTGTCTGGTCATTTGTTAATATTGGGATTAGATCCAAAAATAGTTGAAGAAGAATTAAAAAAACATAAAGTTAGAGCGACAACAAGTTCAATTGTGGTTAGAAAAAAGACGGTTAGAAAAATACTGAAATATTTTATTGAAAATGGAGCTTTAGTGATTGCGGCTCATCCAAAAATACCAAGTGGATTTATGTCATTAAAGGGTAATTTTTTAATGGAACTTTATTGGAAAGGTTTAATACATGGAGCTGAAACTCATAATGGTGAATTGGAACAAAAATTTAAAGGTAGACTTTATCGAGTATGGCATCGGTTGGCTAAAAAATTTGTTTCGGATTTAAATATTCCGCCTTATGCTGGGAGTGATGCTCATTCTAAAGAACAAATTGGAGCTAGATTTAATATGGTTAAACTAGACGATCCAACAAAACTATTGGAAACTTTAAAAAAAGGTAAAGTGGAAATTAGACATGGAACTAAAAGTGATTTGAGCTAGGAAAGATATTTTATGGTTTTGTAGAGCTTGAAGTTGAAGTTTGAATTTCGGCTGATGGTGTTGATGGAATTTGTATTGTTGGAGTTTGAGTTGGTAAGGAAAGGGTTTGAGATTCAATTCGATTTAAAACTTTCCAATCAATACTTTTATAAGAAAAATAACCAGCAACGGCCAAAAGGATAATTAAAATAAGAATGAGAATATTGCCGATATAATCTTTGTTTTGATTCATATTATTTTTGTCTGTTAATAGTATAAATGTTTGGATACGATAAGAAAATAGCTGGACTTTCTTCTAGTAAATATCTTTGAAAATCTTGATAAATTTGTTTGCGTTCTTGTTGGTCTAAAGCCAATCTTCCCTCTTCTAAAAGCTTATCTATTCTGGAATTGTCTAGTTTAGTTAAATTGGTTTTGGTTTGAGTTGAATGCCAAAACGTATATTGATCTGGATCGCTAGGGATGCTTCCATAAGTTAAAATAGCATCAAAATTATTTAAATCAATTTGGGTTTCAATAGTTATAGTTGTTTTTAAATTTAAAATACTTTCCCAAGAATGTTTAATTTCTTCTGCCATTGGTAATAATTGACGATTATTAACGATTAAATTAATAGATTCTAGTTCATTCCCTTTAAATAATTCTTTAGCTCTGGTGGGATTGTAATTATATTCTTTAACTCCAGAGTTATAAGCCCAAGAGTTTGGAGAAATTGGTCCTAAACATCTTTCATTTTTATCAGTAGTTTTAGTAGTGGCATAGGCTAAAGCTTGTCTAAGTTGTTTACTGTTAATTTTTTTAGTATTAAAAAATATAGCGGAATATTTTTGATTAGTTTCAACTTTTTGGGTGATTTTAGTATTGGTCCATTTTGATAATTCTGGAGGTAATGAAGTTATTTTAATTTGATCTACATCTCCTAATTTGTAAGCATTAACTAAATCTGCTTCACTGGAATAAAAACGATAATATAATCGAGGTAAATTTTTACTTACTGGATTTAATTTAAGAGTTTTAAGATAACCATCTTGGAAAGTGTTTGATTTTACTTTGTATGGACCAAGGCCTATGGTTTTTTTCTTAAATAAATTTTGACTAAGGACAGAAAGAACAGGTGAAAATTCAGTTTCCAAACTAATTTTGACTTGATTATTTGATAGTGGAGTGACAGTAATTCCGGGAATTTGATAATTAATATCATTGCTAGTCAATTTTTTCCCATTGTGCCAATAAATATTATCTTTGAGGGTGAAAATATAGTTTTTACGATTGTCTTCGATGGTTAAAGATTCAACTATTGGGGAAATTGAGGGTTTATCATTTTCATTTTTGACAGTTAGTCCATAACTAATTTTGTTAGAAATTTCTTCTGGTAATTTGTCAAAAGTATATAAACCGTCTATTCCAATAACTTGAATTTGAAAAATAGGTAATTTAAGAACGTTAACTATTTGGTGACGTAAAAAAACAGTAGGAATAATTAAGACAGCTCCAACAATAAAAAAGAAATAATTTTTCTTTATAAACGAATTCAAATATTGGATTTTGAAATGAATTTTTTTGAACAAGGTCTTAGATTAAGGTTTGAATAATAGAAGAAACAAGAAATAAAACAACAACAAAAATGGTGAAATCAAAAACAACCTTTTCCCATCCCCTTTTTTGAACATTAGTAGACGTTATACTGTTTGATTCAGAGTCACCGTTTGATTGAAGAAAAATTAAGGCGGTCAAAATAATAGATAAAATTATTTGAACAATTATTAGAGCAGTTTTCATTTTTTTGGCTTATTCTTACGAAGAATAAAATTATAAATATTTAAAATTAAAGCAACTGTGAACGAAGTTAAAAGATAAGCAAAGAAACCTTTAACATAGTAATTATATCCAGAAATATAAATATTACTAATTTGAAAATCATTTAATAAAAAAACAGCTAGATAAAAACCTAGGGTATCGATGATTATTCTAAAAAATCCAAGAGTAATTAAATTTATTGGTAACAACAAAACTTTTAAAATTGGTTTAAGTAATAATTCAAAAATTGCCAAAACTAAGGCTACTTTAACTATGGTTAGAGGCATATTTTGAAACGTCAAATTATGCCAAATTTGATCAGCCGTTAAAAGGGAAAAAACAAAAAGTAAGATATATCGAAGTAATTTTTTCATTTTTTTGATTTTCTATTATTAGTAAAGATTATACCGCCTATACCGACTAAAGTGGAGATTAAAGCTAAAAATATACATAAATCAAAAAAATATTGATTATTTTTTAAAGAGACTTTTTGACTGTAAGAGTTTTGACTACTAATAGATAATTCTAGTTTTTGGTTTTTGGGATTAATCGATTTTAAAAATGATAAATTGGGAATTTTAAGAGTAATTGAACTTAATGGTGGGAGTTGATCGATAGTTTGGTGCCAATTAATAGAATTAATAGAAATATTTAATTTTTTTAAACTTTGATAATTTGGATTAGTAATTTTTATTTCTTGGTTTTGATAAAAATTATTATTAATCGGGGTAATTTTTAAATTTTGATATTCTGATTGTAATTCTTGAGTGGCAAATTCGACTTGAACAGTTTTGATGTTGTGACTGTTTTTATAAGCTCCTGGTGGAAGAGGGTTTTGACTATCTAATCCATGAAAAACAAAAGCAAAATGGTTTGGATCTAGGTCATTAAAAAAATCAACTCCGTTGGTAGTCTTTCCCCAAGTAGGATCGATAGAAACCCAAGCTTTTTGATTTTGGTCATAATATTGTGGCCAAGCATGAAGAATATCAGCATTAGTATTAATTGGTTTAATTTTAGAATTGTTGGTATAAGCAAAGCCCTCAATTTCTCTGGCGGGAATTCCATTGGCTCTGGCTAGAGTCACAAAAAGATCGGTAAATTCGGTGCAGAGTGAGGAATTTGGTAAAAGGAGAGCTTGAAGAGCGCCTTTACGAGTAGCGGAATTTATAGATTCATAATCATAATTTAAAGTATTAACTACATAATTATAAATTTCTTTAGCATTGCTAAATTTTAATTGTTCAATAGATGGATCATCGACTGGCCAATAAGTTTGAGGTTTTAAATAGTCTTTAATATTTATTTTTTGTTTAATGTCAGCAGAAATTATTTTGGCTTGTCCGGAAACACTAATTTCTAATTCTTGGTTGGCAGCTAATTTATATTGAGCTAACCAATTACCGTCTTGATCAATTTTAATATTTTGAGGAATAGGATTAATTTCTTTAAAAATTATTTGTTGGCTATCGTTTTCGGGAGGAAGCGGAATTTCTAAAGTTTTAGAGCTAGTTTCATTATTTTGAAGAAAATATTTAAAGTTAAAATCAAAAAGTTGGTAATTACCAAAAATTAATAAAGTTTTTTTATTTTTAATATTTTCAAAATAAATTTGGGTTTGATTATTTAAAGGGATAATATTTTTTGGACTATTAGAAGAAAAAGAAAGAGAACCATATGTAGAGGGAACATAAATATTAATATTGATAATATCGGTATCTTTTAAATTTTGATAATCTGGTAAGGATAATTCCCAAATATTTCCTTTTTGAATGGCTAGATTAGAAATATTGTAAGTTAGGATAAATTTAGTAATTTTATCTTTGCCAAGATTGGCTTCATTGAATTTTAAATTTATTAAATTACTATCCCCTGTTCGATCAACTTTTTGAACAATGTTACCCACAGAATCATTTCCTTTAACATTAGTTATTTGGGGACCGTAAAGATTGAGTTGATAAACCGTGGGATAAATTTCAGAAAGGTTGTTGGTTAATTGGATTTCTTGGGTAACAATGGCATTACCTTGATTATCGAGTTGATAAGTTAGATTTTGTTGACTGTTGAATTCATCCAAAGCTTTGACAGGATTTATAGAAAAAAGGAAAAAAGTAATTAAAAAAAGTAAGAACATAGAGATACTCTAATATAACATCCAGACTTAAATTTAATTAGGAATAAAAGTTGGTTGAATTTGGTCAATTGACTTCGGGTATTATTCGTATATGATTATTCCATATGGCAACAATTTTATACAAAAGACAAAAACAAATCTTGGAATACATTAAAGAGATGATTGATACTTATGGTTATGCGCCAACGCTAACTGAAATTGCTCAAAGATTGGGATTATCATCTTTAGCAACAGTTCATGAACATTTGTCAGTTTTAGAAAAAAAAGGATTAATAAGACGTTATCGAGGAGCTGTCAGAGGAATTGAATTGTTAGATTCAGCAAATCATTCTGCAGAGCAAAGTATTTCGACAAGTTTTGTAGAATTACCAGTTTTAGGATTTATTGCTTGTGGTGAGCCAATTGAACCATATACTGATCCAAATGCGACGATAAGTGTGAATTCTAATTTAATTAGACCAGGAGATAAATCTTTTGTTTTACAAGCCAAAGGAGATTCAATGATTGATGATGGAATTTTAAGTGGAGATTATGTCGTGGTTAAAGAACAAAAGAGTGCTTTTAATGGTGATATTGTGGTCGCGGTTTTAAAAAATGGTTTTGCTACTTTAAAAAGATATTACCAAGAAGCCAATCGAATTAGACTTCAACCAGCCAATTCAACGATGTTGCCGATTTATGTAACTGATGTGGAAATTCGAGGTAAAGTGGTAGCGGTAATTCGACAATTTAATTAAGATATAATTAGTCATGCTTTATATTGTTGCAACCCCAATTGGAAATTTAGGTGATATTACTTTAAGAGCTTTAGAGACTTTAAAAAAAGTGGATTACATTTTGTGTGAAGATACTCGAAATACCGGCTTAATGTTGGCTAATTTGGGAATAAATAATCAAGCTAAATTAATGTCTTTTTATGATGAAGTGGAAGAGCAGAAAATTCCAGAAATAGTTAGATTATTAGAAATTGGAAAAGAAATTGCTTTAGTAACTGATGCTGGTACTCCAATTGTCTCTGATCCTGGCTATAGATTAATTAAAAAATGTCGTCAATTGTCTTTAGAAGTAACTTCAATTCCTGGTCCTAGTGCAGTGGTTAATGCATTGGTTTTATCAGGATTACCAGCGGGTCGATTTTGCTTTTTAGGGTTTTTACCAAAAAAGAGCGGAGAAAAGAAAAAAATCTTAGAAAACTATAAAAATGTTGATGGAGCCAAAATTATTTACGAATCCCCTTTTAGACTAAAAAGATTATTAGAAGAAATAAATGAAGTTTGTGGCGAAAAAACTCAAGTAGTGGTCTGTCGAGAAATGACTAAAAAGTTTGAGGAAATAATTTCTGGTAATGTAACTGAAGTAATCTCTAAATTGGCTTTAAAAGAAATTAAAGGTGAAATTACTTTGTTATTTTACTAATTTTTCTTTTTTCAGCCCAAGCGACAACTTCTCGAGTGGAATCAATAGCATCTGGACTAACAGAAATGCTGGTTACTCCCCATTTGACTAATTTAGCGACTAATTCTGGATAATTGCTTGGAGCTTGACCACAAATTGAGCAAGTAATACCGCGTTTTTTAGATTTGATAATTAAACGTTTTAATGACCAAAGAACTGCTGGATCCATTTCGTTAAAATTCTTGGCAACTTCACTATTGTCACGATCTAGTCCAAGAGTAAGCATAGTTAAATCATTACTACCAATAGAAATACCATCAATCCCAACGTCAATAAATTTATCTAAAAGAATGACGTTACTAGGAATTTCGGCCATCATAAAAAATTTAAAAGTGGGTGATCTTAAAAGACCAGCAGCAGCCACAATTTTTTTGACTTCAGCTAATTCTTGAGGAGTACGAACAAAAGGAATCATTAACCATAAATTTTTATAACCATATTCATTTCTGACTTTTTTAATAGCTTCAAGCTCCATAGAAAAGACATCTGGACAGCTAATATATCTGGAAGCACCACGAAAACCCAATAATGGATTTGGTTCTTCTGGTTCATATAATTTTCCCCATTTCAAAAATCGATATTCATTAGTTTTAAAATCAGTAGCTCGGTAAATTACAGGTCGAGGATTAAAACTTTTACAAAACTTAACCATTTCTTTAGCTAATTTATTAATATAAACAGTTTCTTTACCTTCAGCAATAATTCTTTTTGGATGAATCCCAATATTGGCCAACATAAATTCAGCTCTTAAAAGTCCAACTCCATCAACATCTTTTTTAGAAATCTTTTCAGCTAGTTCTGGTTCTCCAAGATTGACATAAATTTTAGTAGCGGTTTTTAATTTTGGTTGATCAATTTTAATAAGAGGAGTTTTGGAAGTTTTTGTGGTTAAATCACCTTTCCAAATTTCACCAGTGGTTCCATTTATGGTCACAATATCCCCTTCTTTAAAATATTTAGTAGCGGTTTTAGTGCCAACAACACAAGGAACTCCAAGTTCACGACTAACAATAGCGGCGTGTGAAGTTTGACCACCTTTATCAGTGATAATTCCGTTGACTTTTTTCATAGCTGGGACAAAGTCTGGAGTAGTCATAGTAGTAACTAAAATTTGGCCTTTAGTAACTCGATTAATTTCTTTTGGAGTTTTGATAATAACAATGATACCAGTGGCGGTGCCTGGACTAGCTGACTCACCAGTTAAATCTGGAACTTGAGTAATTTTCTGTTGTTGATTGTCGAGAGTTTTTTGATTGGAGATAACAGTGGTAATTGGACGAGTTTGGACAACAAAAATTTTACCTTTTTTATCAACAGCAAATTCAATGTCTTGAGGTTTGCCATAATGGTTTTGAAGTTTTTGACCGATTTTGGCAATTTTAATAGCAGTAGCTTTACTAATTTTTAATTGGTTTTTTTTATGATTTGGAACAGCAACTTCTTTAGTTTCGTGTTTAGATCTCAATAATTGAGTTTTTTGTTCAACATGTTTTTCGGAAATAACTGTCCAAGTATTTTTATCGATAATATATTGATCTGGAGAAACTATACCTTGAACGATATATTCACCTAAACCCCAAATGGTTTCGACAATGATTTGATTTTTTTCGTTAGTGACAGGATTAACTGTAAAAACTATTCCAGAAACTTCAGATTGAATTAATTTTTGAACTGGAACAGCCACCCCAATTTTAAAATGGTCATAATGATTTTTTTCTTGATAAAAAATTGATCGAGGAGTGAAAAGACTTGACCAACAATCTCGAACTCTATTTAAAACATTAGTTTCACCAACCACATTTAAAAAAGTATCTCCTTGACCGGCAAAAGAAGCTTCTGGTGAATCTTCAGCAGTGGCGGAAGTACGAACGGCGACAGGAATTTCTCTTAGTCCACCAAAACCAGAGAGTTTTTTATAGGCAGACATAATCGCAATTGCAGTTTCTTGGTTGATTTTTGCTTCTTTGATTATTTTTCTAATTTTTTGAGAGGCAGTCATTAACTGATCTGGTTCATCAATGTTAGTTGACTTTAAAATGTTTTTTATTTTATCTTTTAATTTGTTTTCTTCAATGAATTTAAAGTAGACTTCAGTGGTGACAACAAAGCCATTGGGAACTGGGATATCAGCGTGATACATTTCTCCTAAATTAGCTCCCTTTCCCCCCGCCAGATTGACATCATCGTAAGTAATTTGATTAAACCAAAGAATATCTTTATTGATCATAGTAAAATGATACAGATTTTTTGAGAGGATGCAAATAGGAATTGTATATTATAGGATAATTATAATATAGTCTATATTTTAGCAATCAAACATATAGACTGCTAAAGACCTATTAAAATCAAAAAATGAGGATTTAAGTGGTAAAAAGATGTGTAAAAAATACACATATTGACTTAAATCTATCAAAACGTATCAGAGCACTTTATCTTACATTATTATAGGATATATTTTAGGTTGACCAACCACGGTTTTTTTGAGCTCGGATGGCTTCAGTTTCGTCTGGTCGTTTATAGTCATCTTGGTAACGAATGGTGGTACCGGTTTTAGGAGTAGAGGCTTCTAAGGTTATTTAATTAGATTCATCACGATTCTTTCTAGAGCAATTTCCTTGGGAATGGATAATTGGCCGCTTTTGTTTTGATAATCTAGCTCGATTAACTGGAGATAAGAATTTTTAACTTTAGTTTGGTCAAATTTAGAATAAGTGGTTAGCTGGCGACGTAAATTTCCTTTTATTAAATATAAAAATAAATCATAAAGACCCATTTTTAAAACTTCTTTGTACAAAGGAATGAAACCATTCAAATTTTTTGGCCTGACAGCATTAAGACAACCAAAAAGTTTGTTGCTAAGAGCAAAAAGTTGAACTTTGGATTGAGGAAAGGTTTTAAGTTGAGTGGCGTTTAGAGCTTTGTCTTGCCAAATGATTAAATCGATATCATTAGAATCTTTAACAACCTTAATTAATTTATCTATAATTGATTTATTGGCAGAAAAGAAGTTTTCAATGATTAAAACTTTTTTTTCGGCAAAAAGAGATGAGCTTTGAAGAAATAAATTAACTCGGTCGAGATCGATATTTTTAGAATCAGTTTTAAGTTGGTCGTATTGAGTATATTGTTCAAGCAGCTTGTTTAAAGCTTGGCGGCTGTCGAATTGATTGTCTCCATGAAAAATATAAATCATAGCTATAGTTTACCAATTTATAAAGTAGAAAGTTTATAAAGTTAAAAGTGGAAATTTCTAGGTTCTGCTGATAAAATAGCACTTACGATTATAAGGCTCCTTCGTCTAGTGGTTAGGACACTTGGTTTTCATCCAAGTAATCGCGGGTTCGACCCCCGCAGGAGTCACAAAATTTTTATATATTGTTGTAGATTTTCTTTTATTTTATTTCCTTGTTTTCTTACTTCAAATAATTCTTTTTCATTTAATTCTGTGGAAACTTTTTGATATTGAGGATAAAACCAAACGAAACCCATCCATTTGCCTTTTGGTATTTCTGATTTACTTGGGTTATCAGTAATAAACCCATTATCATAAATATCTTCAAAAGACCAAATTAATTTGCCATTTTTGGCTAAGGCTAACGATAAATAGTAAGTACACTTTCTATCTTCACCTTTTAATCCTTTCATTACATTAATGAGAATATTAACTTTTTCTTGATCTGTTTTATTTTCCCCAACCGTTCTTTGATTTTTTAACATATCCCATTTTTCTTCTAGTCCTGGGATATCAACTCCCCCATCAGATGTTAAAACAAAATAATCAGTATGTTTGGATATTTCTGTGGCTTTTTTACTAGCATTACCTTTAAGAGAATCTTGATCTTCTTCCACTTTAATATTTTCTTTTATTTCATCTAGATAATGGATTTTGATATTTTCTAAATCTTTAAGAAAACTAATCATTTCTGCCGATTTGTATGGGTTTTTGGTTCCTATTAAAATATCCATGTTAAATGAATTTTATCACTAAGAATACCAAGATATTAATGTTTTTAATTTGATTTGACAATATAATTTATTTTTAAAATTTAAATCGAATGATTTGGAAAAGACTATCGACTAAGTAATTATCTTAGAAAGAACTGAATGTTTACCACTGCCAAACATAGATACTAAAAAAAGTACTGGTTTTTGGGTGGAAAAAATTAATTCGTTATCAGAAGTAACTAAAAATGATCCATTCTTGGGTAGTCATAGAATTACTTCGATAATTGATCTAGATGGAGTCTTGTGTGAATATGGAAGAAAAAATAATTCGGATGATAATATCTCCAGACTTTTAGGTTTAAGAGATATAATTTCAAAATCAGAAAACATAATGATTAATTCAAATAGATTTAGTTTGAATGAAGATGGTGTTTTGTGGCAAATTTTAGAACCAATTTTTGACCGTAAAAGTATTACTAATTGTCCATTCATAACAAAAAATTCAATTGATAGATTGGCAAATTTTGCTAAAAAAGCTAATCCAAATTGTAAAATTGAATTTAATATTGGTTTAAAGAAAATGGAAGGTTGTTTTGGAATTGAAAATAAGGTTTTATTTTTGGCAGAAAAAACATTAGAACAAGATAAAAAATTAGTAATGATAGGCAGCAGTATTTTTGATCGACAAATTATTAATCAAACAGCTTCTAATTTAGAGAAAAAAGGATTAGATATTAAAAATATTCATTTTTTTGATACCGGTCATTGGGTTGTTTAGTGTAAAATTGGGAATGGAAGTAAATATAGAACCAAGTTGGAAAAAGGTTTTAGAAAAAGAATTTGATGAGAAATATTTTAATGAACTAACTGAATTTGTAAAATCGGAATATAAAAAATCAACCGTTTACCCTCCAGCTAAATTTATTTTTAATGCTTTTAATTTAACTCCTTTTGATAAAGTTAAGGTCGTAATTTTAGGACAAGATCCTTATCATGATGAAAATCAGGCTAATGGTTTGGCGTTTTCGGTTAATGATGGAATTAAAATACCGCCATCTTTGGTAAATATTTATAAGGAAATAAAAAGTGATTTAGAAAAAGATTCAATTAACAAAAATGGAAATTTAGAAAATTGGGCTAAGCAAGGAGTTTTAATGTTGAATGCGACTTTAACCGTTCAGGCTCATATGGCTGGATCACATCAAAATAAAGGTTGGGAAAAATTTACTGACGCGGTTATAAAAATATTATCAGAACAAAAAGAAAATTTGGTGTTTGTTTTGTGGGGTAGTTATGCTCAAAAAAAAGGCAGTGTAATTGATGATAAAAAACATTTGGTAATTAAATCAGTTCATCCTTCCCCTCTTTCAGCTTACAACGGATTCTTTGGATCAAAACCTTTTTCTCAAACAAATTCTTATTTGATTTTTAATGGTCTTGACCCAATAGAATGGTAATTTTTAGTATTCTTTAGCTTTTTCTTCGCCTTTTAGGACACGAATAGCTCCATCACGAAGAGCTTCAAGTTCTTTTTCACCTGGATAGACAGTAATGCCAATATTTAGGGCAAATAAGTCTTGTTTAATTTTATCGACTAATAAATTCCAACGAGCAACTCCACCGGTTAAAATAATTTGATCAATTTTTTCACCTTCAAAATCTGGAACCATGGAACAAATAGCTCGGGAAATTCCAGCAATCATTTCATCAACTACATCTTTATCTTGACCACTCAAGGTTGGATATTTATTTTCTAAATCCATCATATCTTTGGTACCAAGATGAGCGAAAAGTCCACCACCACCAAGAACTTTATTCATAACTTCTTCTTTAGTGCATTTACCTGAAAAACAGAGGTCTATTAGACCTTGGGCTGGAAGTTGTCCTGATCTTTCTGGACTCATTGGGCCTTCTCCAGCAAGAGCGTTGGTGACGTTGATAGTGATGCCTTTTTGGTGAGCACCAAAAGAAAATCCACCGCCAAGATGAGCGACGATTAAATTTAAATCTTGATATTTTTTACCAATAGATTTGGCAAATTCTCGAGAGACAGCTTTTTGATTAAGAGCATGCCAACCAGCATAACGATTAATTTCTGGAACACCAGTAATTTTATGTTTTGGAGTAATTTCGTCAGTAGTGACGGGGTCGACAATAAAAGCTTTGTCAGGAATTCCAAATTGTTTGGCTAATTGTAAAGCAATTGGGGCTCCAAGATTGGAAGCATGATTAGCTTGAGGACGATTTTTTAAATCATCAAGCATTCTTTCATCAACTTGATAAGTACCGGAAGTAACTGGAGGAAGCATCCCACCTCGGCCAACAATGGCGTCGAGTTGAGTAATTCCTTTTTCTTTTAAAATTTCAGAAATAGCTTCAAAACGATGTTCGAATTGATCAAAAATATTGCCTGGTTTGCTGAATTTTTCTTGGAATTCAGGATCTTTGGCATGATCGATTTTTTGTTCGAAAACGAGATTTTCGTCTTCAAAAACTGCTATTTTAGTGGTGGTTGAACCTGGATTTATTACTAGAATTTTCATACTTGATGATTATAAAGCTAAATAAAATAAATAAAAGACTTAAAACTTGGCCTAGGCTCAAAAAATAGATTTTAATAGTGTCGGTTCTGATAAATTCGAGAATAAAACGAATAATTCCATAGCCAAGCAAATAATAAGCAGTTTGATGAGTTTTAACCTTTTTGAAAATTAAAAATAAAATAAACATAAAAATTGATTCATATAACCAGACCGGTTGACCATTAGTTCCATAAATTTCATGATTAAAAAAATTACCAAAACGGCCAAGACTTTGGCATAGAGGAATAATAGGAACAATAGTGTTGGTTATTTTTAAAAATGGAATATTTTTAATTTTGGAAAAAACTAAGATAAACAAAATTCCAAAGACAAGACCACCAAAAATTCCTAGTCCCCCGCCACGGAAATTTAAAATTTGAAGAGGATTTTGAGAAAAATAAGACCAGTAATTAATGATTGAATAAATTCGAGCGCCGATAATAGCAGAGATTAAAAGACCAAATAGAAATTTTATTTCTAATTTTTTGGGAATAACCAGATTATTTTTTTGAAAAAAAGTGATACCGATGACAAAACAGATTCCTAAAATTAGGCCATAAATTGACATGGTGGGTCCTGCGGGACTCGAACCCGCGACCAATTGCTTAAAAGGCAACTGCTCTACCGACTGAGCTAAAGACCCTTGTTAAAAGCAAGGAAATTAGATTTTTTTAGATTTTACTTTTTGGAGGAAGTAAAGTTTTGCACGTCTAATTTTAGTTTTAGGGCTACGAAGTTTCTTAATACTATCAATCCATGGAGAATTAATAGGAAAAATTCTTTCAACTTGAACACTATCAGTAGCGTTCTTTTGAACGAGAATACTTTTGTTTTCGCCAATACCTTGGATAGCCAAAATAATGCCGTCAAAAGCTTGTATTCTTTCTTTATCTTTTTCTTTAATTTTATAGTTGACTTTAATAGTGTCGCCAACCGACAATTCTTGTTCTTTGTATGTTATTTTGAATGCCATATTTATATTGAATTTGTGCTTTAAATTATATCAAATGAAACTTTGGTAGTCTAGCAATCTAATTATTATTTGGCAATAGGATGTTGTCAATTTGTTGTTGTAATTCTTGATTGTATTTTACCCCATAAGTCAAAGGAATATTCTTGCCATTTGGAAGAATTATTAGACCTCGATGACCATTGGGATTTTTTTTGAGTAAATTATTTAAGTTCATTAATTGACTTTGGGAAGCTTCTTTAGGAACTGTAATAACAAAATCATAACGTTTGGAATTTTGAGGTGGAGTTAAACTAATATTGTCTATAAGAATTGATAAACTACCTTCACGAAGATTAAGTTTACCTTCAATATAAAAGCCTTTATTTTCGGCTAAAATTGGTTCAATTTCCTCAAAAATCTTAGGAAAAACAACTCCTTCAATTTTATTAGTTTCATCTTCAAAAGTAATAAAAGCCATTTTGGCATTATTTTTTTTAGTGCGAATAATCTTAAATTTAGTAATTGAAGCGGCCATTTTAACTTGAGTACCATCCCCTTTTTCTAAAATTTGAGATATTTTTGGTAAACCTAAATCGTGAAAAGCTGACAAAATTTTATTAACAGGATTTTCAGTAACAAAAATACCAAGTAATTCTTTTTCGGTGGCTAATTTTGCTTCTTCAGTCATCGGAGCTACCTCAGGGAAATTATCTGGAGGGGCAACAACCTTACTACTATCTTCAGTTGGACTATCAAAAAGGCCAGATTGACCATTATTTTTTTTGTTATTTAATTTTCCACAATCAACTCTAATTTTGTCTAAGGCGGAAAGAATGGCATTTCTTTCACCAAATTGATCCATGGCACCAACTTTAATAAGACTTTCATAAACTCTTTTGTTAACTTTTTGACTGTCAACTCGAAGACAAAAATCTCCAAAACTTAAAAATGGGCCATTAGTATTTCTTTCATTAATAATATTTTCGATAGCGGCGACACCAACGTTTTTGATAGCACTGAAACCAAAACGAATAGCCATTTTTTCCAAAGATTTATCATTTTCTTCCATTTCAAAACCACTTGAAGATTTATTAATATCAGGAGGTCCAACAATAATTCCCATTTTTCGGCATTCTTGAACTCCACTGGTAATAGTCTCAGTATCACCGGCTTCAGCTGTAAGAAGAGCACACATATATTCGACTGGGAAATTAGCTTTCATGTAAGCAGTACGATAGGCTAACATTCCATATGAAGCGGCGTGAGCTTTATTAAAACCGTAGGAAGTGAACGGTTCAATTAATTTAAAAATTTCATCAGCTTTAGTTTTGGTATAACCATTACTGATACAACCATCGATAAATTTAATTTTTTGAGCAGCCATTTCTTCTGGAATTTTTTTACCAATAGCTTTTCTAAATTTATCAACTTCGGTCCAAGTATATCCAGCGATTTCAATAGCAGTATACAAACAGTCATCTTGGTAAACTAAAAGACCATAAGAATTTTTCAAAAACTTTTCCATTTTTGGATCAAAATAAGAAATTTCAGAGGTTCCATTTTTTCGAGCAATATAATCAGGAATAATAGCCATTGGACCTGGACGATAAAGAGCCACCATAGCCATTAAATCTTCAAGTCGATTTGGTTTTAATTCTTTAATCCATTTAGTCATTCCTTCTCCAGCCATTTGAAAGACACCCATAGTGTCGCCACGAGAAAGCATTTCAAAAGTTTTTTTGTCATCTAAAGGAATTTTTCTAAGATTAACTTCTTGTTTTTTAATTCTTCTAACATTAACAACTGATTGTCCCAAAAAGGAAAGATTTCTAATTCCTAAAATATCGAATTTAATTAAACCAACATCTTCGGCAGCATGCATCTCATATTGAGTAATGGTTTTATCGCCACCAGTTTCTTTTTGAGTTGGAGAAAAATCATTGATAGTGGTTGGGGAAACCACAATAGCACAGGCATGGACACTGATATGACGGGCACAACCTTCAATTTGTTTGGCAACGTCAATAATTTTTTTACAATCTGGATCAGTTTTATAAACGTTTTTAAGTTCTGGAGTAGTGTCTATGGCTTTATCAATGGACATAGGAAAGCCTTGAGAACCCATGGGGATTAGTTTACTGATTTTGTCAGCAATAGCGTACTCATAGCCTAAAACTCTAGCCGTATCACGAACTGCACCTTTGGCCATCATTCTTCCAAAAGTACAAATTTGAGCCACAGCGTTTTTTCCATACTGATCAATGATGTGATAAAGCATGCCTTGTCTCTTATCATCGGCAATATCTAAGTCAATATCAGGAGGAGAAGGTCGATCTTTATTTAAAAATCTTTCAAAAGGGAGTTGATAAATTAAAGGATCAACTGAAGTAATTCCTAAAACAAAAGCCACTAAACAACCGGCAGCAGAACCTCTAGTGTTGGTGGCAGTGTCGTTTTCATCGGCCCATTGAATAAAATCTCTTTCGATTAAAAAGTAAGCAGCATAGCCCTTAGAACAAATGACATCTAATTCATATTTAAGTCGATCGTCAACTTCTGGAGTAATTTCACCATAATGTTCTTCAGCTGATTTAAAAACTAAATCAGTTAGAGTTTCTTCGGCGGTTTTACCTTTTGGAAGTTTAAATTTTGGAAAATACCAACTACCAAGTTCGATTTCAATGTTACATTTATCAGCTATTTTTTGAGTGTTTTCAATTGCATCTGGAACATCAGAAAATTGTTGAGCCATTTCTTCTGGAGTTTTTATGTAAAAGTCAGGAACAGCAAACATACTCATTCTTTTAGTGTCATTGACCGTAGTTTGAGTATTAACCATAACTAAGACGTCTTGAGCAAAAGCATCTTCTTTTTTAATATAATGGGCATCATTGGCGGCAATTAAAGGAATGCCTAATTCTCGGCTAATTTTAATAATGCCATCGTTGGCTTTATCTTGATTTTCTAAACCTGGATGACGTTGAATTTCTAGATAATAATCGTCTTTAAAAAGTTGTTGGAATTCAGAAGCTCGTTGTTTAGCTTTTTCATATTCATTATTTAAAATTAATTGACTAATTTCACCTTCAAGACAAGCACTGTTACAGATAAGACCATCCTTATATTTAACCAAAGTATCCCAATCAATTCTTGGTTTGTAATAGAAACCATCAATTTGACCAATACTAACCAATTTCATTAAATTTTTATAACCTTGATTGTTTTTGGCTAATAAAATTAAATGTTGATTACGACGATTATTGGCTGATTTATCCGCCATTCCGTTTGGAGCCATATAAACTTCACAACCAATAATTGGTTTAATATCATTTTTTTTGCAGGTTTTATAAAACTCAATAGCACCGTACATGTTGCCATGGTCGGTAATAGCTAAGGAATTCATTCCCATATCTTTGACGGTAGAAACTAGTTTTTTGATTTTACTTAAACCATCTAAAAGAGAGTATTCAGTATGAACATGTAGATGAACGAAAGACATATGTATAGTTTACCAATTAAAATTTTAAAAATTAAAGCATAGACTGAAGTGCTTTAATTCTGTCTTCTATTGGGGGGTGAGTAGAAAAAAGACTAGCAAGTTTATTACCCTTAAAAGGGTTAGAAATATAAAGAGAGGCAGTCGCGGTCGAAGCCGTCTCTAATTTGTTGGAGTCAGAAGATATTTTAGTTAAAGCATCAATTAAACCTTGAGGTTGTCTGGTCAATTTAACTCCAGAAGAATCGGCTAAATATTCACGACGACGAGAAATAGCTAATTGAATTATTTTGGCAATTAAAGGAGCGAAAATCATTAATAAAAGACCGATAATAGCCACAACGGCGCCAACATTATTATCATTATCGTTGTCACGACTAAAAAATCTAGCTCTGGTTCCAGTGTTAATTAAAATAGAAAGAGTACCAACAAGAATACTAACAATCATCATTAAACGAATGTCATAATTTTTAATATGAGAAAGTTCATGAGCAACAACCGCTTCAAGTTCGGTGCGATTGAGTTTATTGAGTAATCCAGTAGTGGCACAAATTACAGCGTGTTGAGGGTCTCGACCACTAGCAAAAGCATTCATTGCTTGGCTTTCAATGACATAAATTTTTGGAACTGGAGTGCCATTAGCCATGCTTAAATTTTCAGTCACAGTGTAAAAATTAAAATAATCTTTACGGGTAGCGGGAATGGCTCGATTAAGGGTTAGGACAATTTTGTCACCCCAAAAATAGCTGGCTCCAGAAGTAAAAACAGAAATACCTAGAGCTAAAAATAATAAATTATTGCCATAACCTAAGGCTTGAGAAATAAAATAAGAAGCCACCCCGATGAAACCTATAAATAGGCCAATAATTACAAATGATTTAGTTTTATTTTGAGCAACTTGCTCATAAACATTAATCATAAAATAGTTCGAAAGTTATAAAGTTTATCAAGTTTAAAGTTTGATATCTGGAGTTTTGGTTTCTTCTACAGAGACTTCAATGTGTTCACCTTCAACTGGAGTAGATAAACCTTTTTCTTCTTTAAAACCCATAAGTGGAGCAATCCAGATACCTGGAATGGTCATAATAATTTGATTGTAATCAGCAGACAAATCGATTAAGGTACGTCGGGCATACATTAATTTATCGGCAGTATCTCGAAGTTCTTCCATAAGACTGGCAACTAAAGTAGAAGCTTTAATCTCTGGATTACTTTCCATAATAACTTTTATGGAACCTAAAACTTTATTAACTAATTCTTGTGATTTATCTAAAGCTTTTGGATCGTTACTAGAAACAGCTTGTTCAATAGATTTTCTAGCTTCAGTAAGATCATCAAAAATCCCCTTTTCGTGGGTCATATAACCTTTAACTGATTCAACTAAACCAGGGATTAAACCAGCTTGGCGTTTAAGTTGATTACCAATTTCTTGGATAGAGGCTTTAATCCGAACTTGAAGAGTTTTTAATTTATTAAAAAATAGGACTAAAAGTAGAAAAAGAACGGCGATAATAACAATAGCTTGAATCATTTTGAATTTTTAATTATTAATGATTTTAGTATAGCATTTTTGAGCGATTTCGATTTCTTTATCCCCAATTCTGTTTTGAGGTTCGATATAACAGAGGCTTAAAAAATTGTAGAGATCTTTTTCAGTTTCAAAAGTGTTTATTTTTCCGATTTTTTTATCTTTAATGCCATATTCAGAAATAGAATAACCCATGCTTTGGGCATATTTACGAAGAAGAATATTGTGTTGTTTAGAACCGGTAAAATGTTGAACCAAAGAAGCAAAGTTTTTACTAGGTTGAATCATAATATCAATTCGAACATTTTTATCGATTAAAATCGAAGCCTTTTTAAGACCTTTATCAATAAGTTGAATTTTATCGGGATACTCAACAAAATAATTTAAAATTTCTTCAGATTTATCGCTTTTAGCGGCAATATCAATATCCCCAATAGTGTCGGTTTGACGTCGTAAACTGCCAAGTAAAACAAATTCAATTTTAGGAAATTGTTTTTGCAAATAATCAATTATTTTTTGAGAAACTTTTTGAGCATCTTTTAAAGGCATTCTTTGTTGAAGACCTAAGAAATTTAGAGTATTAACTAGAATAGAAGTTTCAGATTTTTGGCCAAATCGAGGTATTTTTCGAATTTTTTCGGCTTGGGCGTATTTAACTAATTGATCAAGACAACGCTTTGGATTTTTAGAAAACTTTAATTTTCGACTTAATTTGTAAGCAATTTTTGGTCCAATGCCGTTGATTTTAGTAAAAGTGAAGACACAAGGTTGAATGCCTTTAAAGGCTTGAATAACGTGAGGATGGTATTGGTGGTATTTAAAAAGATAATCAATTTTGGTTAAAATATGGATACCAATATTAGGAATATTGTCTAAATCTTTTGGATTTTTTCGCCAAATTTCTTGGATAGATTCAGGGTAAGTTAAAATGGTTTCGGCCGCTTTTTGATAAGAGATAGTTCGAAAAACATTTTTCTTCTTAATCTCGTAAGCAGTGGCAATGTTTTGTAAAAATTCAGCAATGTCTTGATTACTATAATTTTTGTCCATAAGTAATTATAGTCCAAATCAATTTGTTGTTTGTTGAATTAAGTTTTGGTATAGTATCAAGATAATTAGACCAATGGGTTTGTGGTGCAGCGGTCTAGCACATCCGCCTGTCACGCGGAAGATCGTGGGTTCGAATCCCATCAGACCCGCCAAATTAGAATATCGTTCGTTTTTGCCATTTTTTCAAGGTAAGCGAACGGTTTTTTATATGTAACCTTCCCTATATTTTCATTTTCAATAGAAGCGTTCCAAAGTACTGATTTTAATAAATTCTCTTTTACTAACTTATTTCCTTCCTTGTACATTTTTTCTAGGGAAATAGCGGTGTTTTTTAATTTTTCTAAAAGTTCCAAAGTTTTTTCAGGGTTGTTGTTTTTTTTGCTTTTTGATTCGGTAATTAATTTTTCCATTTCTTTATCCATTTCATTTTTTTTACTTTCATAAGTTTCTTTAGCTATTTCTTGGTTTAGATAAACATCTAGTAATCTATTTTCTTTTTTCTTCAAATTATCGATTTGTTTAGTGATAATTTGGCTAAAGCCGACTTTATCTATACTTTCTTTTTTTAAATCATCAGCATATAAATCTAGTGATAAATTAGCTAATTCAGGATTAAGAGTTATGTTTGAAAAAACTTGTCCCATTAATTCATCGATTTTACTTTCTCCGATATATTTTTGGTGTTGGTCACAGTTATGTTTACCGTTAGTGCAGTAATAATAGGTATGTTTTTCTTTTTTAAGAGTGGCAGTAATTTTACAACCGCACTTTTCACAAATTAAATATTTGCCAAACAAGAAATCGTGTTTTTGTTTCTTTACGTGATGAGTTTCGTTTAAAAGGAATTGAACTTTGGTAAATAGAGCCATAGAAATTAATGGTTTATAGTTGCCCTTATATTCTTGACCTTTAACAACCATAACCCCGTAATAAACAGGGTTGGTTAATATTCGGTGAATTACTGACTTATAGACTTTTTTATCTGCCCTACGGGTTCTAAAGCCCTCAGAATAAAGGATTTCAGTGATTTGATTAATTGAATAATCCCCTGTTGCATAAAGGTTAAAAATTCTCTTAATAAAACCTTGAGTTTTTGGATCTATAGAAATATTTTTTTCTTTATTTATATAACCTAATGGAGCAGGACCAAAATATTCACCTTTATTTAATTTAGTGGTGTTTCCCTCTTTAACTCGTTCAGATAAATTTCTGGAATAATAAGTGGCTGAAGCTAGTTCTACTCCCATCATAAACATATCTGGGGCAGTATTATATATTTTTTGAGGAGTACGAATTTCTTTAATTAAACCTAAGTCATAAAGTTTACAAATCTGACCGGCTTCTATCCAATTTCTACTTATGCGGTCAATATGACAAACTAAAAGACCGTCTGCTTCACCTTTTTCAAATCTTTTTAACATTTTGTCGAATTCAGGTCTATTTCCATCATCTTTGGCACTTTTACTTTCCAAAGTGAAATCAACTATCTCAAGAGTGTTATTAACAGCAAAGTCTTTAAGAATTCTTATCTGGGTTTCAATAGATTGAGCTTGATGAGATTCGTTCTCTGATGATTTTCGACAATAAG
>Ga0209429_10000709_pt1 | contig 21780 bp, 18 predicted proteins | sample BarGraNGADG00212_3_FD_184493 | JGI IMG/M metagenome (GOLD analysis project Ga0209429, IMG submission 184493) | Arctic peat soil microbial communities from Barrow, Alaska - Barrow Graham LP Ref core NGADG0004-212 (SPAdes) (version 2) | ecosystem: Environmental > Terrestrial > Soil > Wetlands >...
GAAACGCAAATCATCATGGTCTCCGACGCGGCCCTTGCCGGTGGGCTCAGGATGGAGTCGCGGTGCTCAACCTCGCCGCTGAGCACGCTCGTCTCGCAGGACCCGCACGTGCCCTCGAGGCAATCTCCTGGCACGATCACTCCTTCGAAGTCGGCGGCCATCAGGATGGACTCGTCCTCAGGTACCACGAACTCGATATCCGACTTTGCGGCGTACACGACGAACTCGTCATTGATGAGGTCGCCCGAAATCGGCTTGGGCTCAAATCGCTCGAGGCGGACGTTTTCGAGACGTCCAGCGTCCTCCATCGTGCTCTCAACGGCGCCCATGAGTCGTTCAGGGCCACAACAGTAGACAAGAGCCCCCTCGGGTACGGTCGCGAGCGCGGCGCGGACGTCGTAGCGGCTACCTTCAGTGCTGACGAAGGCCTCTACCTTGGATCCAAATTCCGCCATGAGTTCATCGAGATACGCCATGCCCTCCCTGGCGTGACCAAGGTAGGCGAGCGACCAGTCGGCGCCATTCGCCTCGGCGCGCCGACACATCGCGATCAGGGGCGTGACGCCGATGCCTCCCGCGATGAAGCGGTACGACGCTGCGGGCTCCAGGGAGAAGTGGTTACGCGGTCCAGAGCTGTCGATGGTGGCCCCGGTTGTCATCGATTCGTCGATCAGAAGGGAACCGCCTCGGCCACTCGGATCGACCAAGACGGCCACGCGCCAGGTGTCGCCCGACGCGGCTGTCTCAACAAGCGAGTACTGGCGGATCATGTCAGGGCGAAGGCGCAGATCGATGTGGGCGCCGGGCGCTAGCGTGGGCAGCGTCTCCCCTTGGGAATCGGCAAACTCGAGTTCGATGACCGACGCGGCAAGGTCGTGGCGAGACACCACGACAAGGGTGCGCACAGCTTCGGCATCGACCACCTTGTGAACCAACCTCTCCGTATCCCGACTGCCATTGCGTCGAGCCAGTCTACGGCGCGATCCGGTCTCGATCGAAAGCCGACGGGGTGGTGAGTGCCTACTCTGGGTAGGCCCTCGAGAGCCTGCTACGCGAGGGTGACGGAGATTGCCTGGGTTCCAGACTTGGAGGCGTCGACAGTGGCGCGCGCCCCCGACCGACACCGCGTACATGCCCGCGATCCCGTCGATGACGACGCGTCCCGCGTCGTCCGTCAACGCGGTGGTGGGCTTCATCCACCATTCGCCCTCGTCCGCGAGGCCCCAATACGTGAGCGACTCCGTCGCGGGGTGGGCGAAGACGTTGCAGTGGTGGCCCACCATCTCCTGGGCCTGACGCTCCTCACCCTCGGGCGTCGAGGGCCAGGAAGAACGGGTATGCGTGCATCGGCAGGTAGGAAGAGACGCTCCGAAACTACGCATGGCAGGCGGCCGCAGGAAGAATGACAACGGCGGCGACAAGGGCGATCGCGCGTCGTCGAAACTGCGCGTAGAGGAACCACATCACGGCAAAGACGACGTAGAACCGCGCCTCTACCGGAATGGTTCACAACTCATTCGGAGCCCGGATGACCAGGACTGCCTGCACAGATGTCGAGGTACAGGAAGGCCATCACAAGCCCACTCAGCGTGAAGACGATGATGACGCCGATCTGGCCCAAGCCATAGCCAAGCACGGGCGCCAAGAGGCCCAGATGTGAAGAGTGCGACACGATGACGAGCCCGGCTGCAACTCCCGAGCCCGGTCAGCCGCGGGAGATTGGCGTTGCGATTCTGGTCGCCCATCGCGCGTGTGGCTCCCTCTGCGTCACCCAGTTCGTTCGTCGCAAACTAGCACCGACAAAAAGCTACCGTCTCAACCTTCCGCCCCCCGTGAAGTGGCCCGCGCGAGCGCGACGGGGGCTCCGCCGCGACGATCGCGGGAGTTGGTACGCTAGTGGCCACGCTTCAGAGTCAACAACAATGGGGTCACATTGGCTAACGCACCAAAGTCCGCGCTCGTGACGGGGATCACCGGTCAGGACGGCGGCCATCTCGCCAAGTTGCTTCATGAGAATGGCTACGTCGTCCACGGCCTCATTCGCGGCCAACAAAACCCCAACAAGGCGGCCGTCGAGCGCGAGTTTCCCTATGTTGAACTCATCGAGGGTGACCTGACGGATGCGACCTCTTTGGTGCGCGCGGTCGAGGTAGCCGATCCCGTCGAAATCTACAATCTTGGCGCAGTGAGCCATGTTGGTTACTCGTTCAACAACCCGTCGCTCACAGCGGATGTGACGGGTAAGGGCGTGTTGAACCTTCTTGAGGCCGTGCGCGTGACGGGTCGGGCCGAATCGACGCGCGTGTATCAAGCCTCAACATCGGAGATGTTCGGTGGCCTCGACTACAACAGGCCCGGCTCGGGATATGACGAGAGCTCACTCTTTCACCCACGGAGTCCGTACGGCGTCGCGAAGCTCTATGGTCACTGGATCTCAAGGAACTACCGCGAGAGTTATGGAATGTTTGTTGCTTGCGGGATCCTTTTCAACCACGAAGGGGAACGCCGCGGGCTCGAGTTCGTCACGCGGAAGATCACCAACGCGGTAGCGCGCATCAGCCTTGGGAAGCAGGACCACATCGAACTTGGGGACCTGTGGCCCAAGCGGGATTGGGGTTATGCAGGCGACTACGTGCGCGGCATGTGGCAGATGATGCAGCATTCCGAGCCCGACGACTTCGTGCTCGCGACAGGCGTGACGCACTCGATCGAGGACTTTCTGACCCTCGCCTTCGCCCAAATCGGCATCGACGACTGGAAGCCATACGTCCGTCAGAACCCGAAGTTTATGCGCCCGGCGGAGGTTGACATCCTCCTCGGAAACCCCACTAAGGCCGAGACCGTTCTTGGGTGGGAACGTCATGTCGACTTCCAGGGTCTTGTGAACCTCATGGTGGCGCATGACCTTGAAGTCGAACGCGCGAACGTCAACTGAGAATGCCGCAAAACGATCGTTCCCTCGTAGTAACTGGCGTCGATGGCTTCGTCGGTCGACACGTCGCGCGACAGGCGAAGTCCGTCGGCATGGCCGTCCACGGCATCGGATACTCCGGTGACGTTGATTCGACCATTTCGGAGTCCCTCGACAGTTACGTCGCAGCAGACCTTCAACAAGGCTGGCCGTCGACGCCGCGCGCCGATGCTGTCATCCACCTGGCCGCGCTCGCGGCGGTTGGGCCCTCGTTTGACCAACCTCAGAAATACATCGAGGCCAACTCGGCGATGGTGACGCACATGGCCGAGTCGCTTGTCTCGAGTGGTTTTGAAGGGACCCTGCTCACGGTCAGCAGCGGGGCGGTGTACGAACCCCTCGGCGATGGGACACAAACCGAGTCATCACCGGTCGGCTTCACGTCACCGTACGTCGTGAGCAAGATGCTCGTCGAGCATCAGATGGACTACTACAGGAGGCGCGGCATCCGCGCGGTCGTCACGCGGCCCTTCAACCACATCGGTCCTGGTCAGGGCCCGGGATTCCTCGTTCCGGACCTTATTCAACAGCTGGTGCATCACGACCGGGCTCAAGCGATGCCAGTGGGCAACCTCGGCACAAGTCGCGACTACCTGGATGTGCGCGATGTGGCGCGCGCGTATCTGATTCTCGCCACGTCGCCAGCGCATCACCATTTGGTCTACAACGTCTGCTCCGGGGTCTCGATCAGGGGCACGGAGATCCTGGAACTCATCTGCGCGGCCATGGGCATCCCAGTGCCGAAGACCGAAGTCGACCTGGCGCGCTTCCGACCCGTCGACGCGCAAAGAATCACCGGCTCGAATGAACGTCTCCGCGACGAATTCGGGTGGGCTCCGCGATATACGCTTGCGCAATCAATTGCGGACGCCGTCGCTTACGTGACCGACGCGCAATAGAAGTCCCTCCACGAGCGAGTTGAGCGCCGCGGACTCCACCAGGAAGCCGTCGTGGCCCACGTCGGAGTGGAGCAGGTCAACTCCCTTGCAACCAGGGAGGGCATCGGCGAGTTCCCGAGAGTGCGACAACGGGTAAAGCCTGTCCGAGTCGACCGCCGCGACGAGCGCTGGGCCCGTGAATCGCGAGAGGGCGGCTCCGATGCCGCCGCGGCCACGCCCCACATCGTGCGTGTTGACGGCGTGGACGATGCGCAGGTAGGTGTTGGCGTCGAAGCGCCTGGCGAGCTTCTCGGCGTGGTGCTCAAGGTACGACTCGACCGAGTACGGGCCCGCCCCTTCGACGCCGGGTCCGAGCAGCACGTTGCCAGCCGGGGCGCCGTCGGCGCTTCGTGGATCGGCGGCCTGAGCCGACCGGCCAAAGCGCTCGTTCAATTCGGGTTCCGATCGGTACGTCGTGTGGGCGATCATGCGCGCGATGCCCAGCCCGACGTGGGGTCCCTCGCCATCTGCGGCCGTGTAGTAGTCGCCGCCCGCGAATCGGGCGTCGGCACGTATGGCGGCGCTCTGGGCCGCGCCCCATGCGATCTGTTCTGCGGTCGTCGCGGCGGTCGTGCCGACGGCCGCAATTGACCTCACGCGCGTTGGGTACGTTGCAGCCCACTCGAGCGCGCGCATCCCTCCCATCGACGGCCCCAGCATGAGCCTCCACGCGTCGATTCCGAGCGCGTCGGTGAGCCGCACCTCGGCCGCGACCATGTCTCGCAGCGTCAGCCATGGAAAGCGCGAACCCCACGGACGGCCGTCCGTGGGGTGGGGGTGAGCGGGGCCGGTGGTGCCCTGACAGCCGCCGACGATGTTGGCGGAGACGATGAAGTGGCGAGTGGGGTCGAGCGGCCGCCCTGGTCCGATGAGCGAGTTCCACCAGCCGCCCGTGAGGTGACCAGGGCCGGCGTGCCCATAGGCGTGCGAATCCCCGCTGAGCGCGTGCGACACGTAGATGGCGTTGTCGCGAGCGTCGTTGAGCTCGCCCCAGGTCTCGTAAGCAATGGTCACGTCCGGCAACGTCCCGAGTGGGTCGGCTTCGAGCGGCAGGTCCCCAATGGTCAGGAAGAGCCGCTCGCCCGGGAGGTCGCCTGGGCGCCACGCCCCCGACGCCGGTACAGGCGTCGGGGGAGCGTCAACCCACTCGGAGGCGTCGTCGTCCATGGTGGCTGCGGCCTTCGCTTAGGCGTTCGCCGTGACGCTCGACCGCACTGCGCCGTTCGACCGCACGGCTGCGGCCGCAGCAAAACCCGTCGCGAGGTCGGCCAGGATGTCGTCGATGTGCTCGATGCCCACCGACAGGCGCACCAGGCCGGGCGTGACGCCAGCGGTCAACTGCTCTTCGGGGGTCAACTGCGAATGGGTGGTGGTGGCCGGGTGGATCACGAGGGAGCGCACGTCGCCGATGTTGGCAACGAGCGAGTGCAGTTCCAAGGCATCCACAAACGCTCGACCGGCCTCAACGCCGCCCTCGATCTCGAAGGCGAGAACGGAGCCGGCGCCGCGTGGCGCGTACTTGAGCTGGAGCGCGTGCCATGGCGAGGACTCGAGGCCCGCATAGTTGACGCTCTCCACGTCGTCGCGTGCGTCGAGGAATCGCGCCACCTTGGTCGCGTTCTCCACGTGTCGCTCCACGCGCAGCGACAGCGTCTCGATGCCCTGGGCGATGAGGAACGCGTTGAACGGCGAGATCGCGGGGCCGAGGTCTCGAAGTAGCTGGACGCGCGCCTTGAGGATGAACGCGAGGTTGGCGCCGAGGGCCGAGCCGACGCCGAGGTCGCGGGCATAGACGATGCCGTTGTAGCTCGGGTCGGGGGTGTTGTATTGCGGGAAGCGCTCGGGGTCCTGCGCGAAGTCGAACGTGCCGCCGTCGACGATCACGCCGCCGATCGCGGTGCCGTGCCCGCCCAGGTACTTGGTGGCGGAGTGCGTGACGATGTCGGCGCCCCACTGGAGGGGCTGGATGAGGTACGGGCTTGCGACCGTGTTGTCGACGATGAGTGGCACCCCGATCTCGTGGGCCACCGCGGCGACCGCCTCGATGTCGAGAAGGTCCTGCTTGGGGTTGGAGATTGCCTCGCCAAAGAACGCCTTGGTATTGGGGCGAGCGGCCGCGCGCCACGACTCCGGGTCGTCGGGGTTCTCGACAAAGCTGACCTCGATGCCGAACTTGGGGAGCGTGTAGTGGAACAGGTTGTACGTGCCGCCATACAGCGAGGGGGAGGAGACGATGTGGTCGCCCGCCTCGGCGAGGTTCTGGATCGCGAGGGTGTTCGCGGCGGAACCGGACGCGACGAGCAGCGCGGCCACGCCGCCCTCAAGTGCGGCGACCCTGTCCTCGACCGCACCCTGCGTCGGGTTGCCGATGCGCGTGTATATGGGGCCGAGGTCGGCCAGTGCGAAGCGGGCGGCGGCCTCGTTGGTGTCCTTGAACACGTAGGCGGTGGTTTGGTAGATGGGCAGCGCGCGGGCTCCTGTGGCGGCGTCGGGCGTCTGTCCTGAGTGAATCTGTTTGGTCTCGAAGGCCCAGTTGGTCATGGCGTATCTCCTGGTGGTGGGGTGGGTCGTCACTGCGTGGGGGAAGAGGGTGACCTATCACTGCCCGGAGCTGGGCGGGAGCCGCCAGTCCCGCGACCATGACAGGTCTGCGGTAGCGACACGTGGGGAGTGGGCCCGACTCAGGAGGTTGATGCTCGCTTCGCTGTGCGAAGCAGGGCGCCCTGTGCGGGCGCACGCCAAACGTGCGCTTGACTAGCGACACATTCGGCGGAACATGGCTCGTACTATAGAGTCGCGCCCGTCGAGATTGCAAATACACGCCGCTCATGCCCCATGTACCAGGGGTGATGCTCCCGTCGTGGTGGCTCAATCCGTACCGGATTTCGCGGCCCTGACCTCGCCGATGGCTCAATCCGTACCGGATTTCGCCGCCCCGACCTCGCCGATGGCTCAATCCGTACCGGATTTCGCGGCCCTGACCTCGCCGATGGCTCAATCCGTACCGGCTAGAGCCCGGCCTCGGCGATGGTGGGGCTGCCGACGATGTTGTCGCCCCCAGGTCTGGTCTTGAAGATCCCTCCACAGGGTATCGTGCCTGGTAGGTGGTTGTCAGACCTCTCTGGTTGACTGTTCTCATGGCGATCGAGGCGGCGGAGATTTCCAGGGCGAGTGCCCTGGTGAGTGTTCTCGCGCGCCGTGATGTGTCAGACCTGCCCGAGGGCGCCTTCTTAGAGGCGTTGGATGAGATGGGGCGTCTCGAGCGGTTGGTTGGCACCTTGGGGGCACGCTTCGCCGGTGATCTTGCCCGCAGGTCCGCACCCGGCCTGCCAGGTGGTGGTCTGGCGCGGCGGCAGGGTTTCGGTAACGCTGGGGCGATGGTCGCGCGGGTGACCGGCGGGACGACGGCTGGGGCAATGCGGGCCATTGAGGCGGGACGTGCGTTGATGCCAGCGGTGGCATCGCTCGACGCCTCGCCCGACGGTTCTGCACCTTCCGAACCTGCGACGGCTGAGTCGCCCTACCCCGCTGTGGCCGAGGCCGCACTCGCTGGTGTTCTGTCCGTTGAGGCCGCCGGTCTGATCACGGCCGGGCTCGAAACCATCGCCGACCGTGTGCCCAGTGAGGCGCTGCATGAGGTGGAGCGGCGCCTGGTGCGCAAGTCGGTGCATTTGGCCGCGCATGAGGTGCGGCGCCTGGTGGCCACCGCCGTCGCCCGGGCCGACTTGTCCGGTCATGAGGAACGTGAGCAGCGCCAACACGCGGAGCGGTTCGTGGCGTGGAAGGAAGACCACACCGGGATGGTGACGTTCACGGGCCGGCTCGACGCGGTCACTGCGGCGCCGATTCGCACGGTGATCGAACAAATCGTGACCCACGAGTTTCGTGCCCGCAGGGATCAAGACCCCTCGGAAGTGGACCAGCGGACTGTGGGTCAGATGCGTGCCGACGCCCTGTTCCAGGTCTGTAGGCATGCGTTGGGTTGCAAGGAAACCGGCCGGTCAGGGATCCGCACCACCATCATCGTGCGCATGAACCTGAGCGACCTCAACACTGGCACCGGTCTGGGAAGCATCGACGGCACCAACCAGCCCGTTTCCGTGAGCGAGCTACGCCGTCTCGCGGGGGATGCGGGCATCATCCCCGAGGTGTTGGGTGGTGAAAGCGAGGTACTCGACCTGGGCCGCAGAGTCAGGATCTTCACGCCGGCACAAAGACTCGCGTTGGTGGAACGCGACGGGGGTTGCGCAAAATGTCATGCACCACCCGAACACTGCGAAGCCCACCACATCCACTGGTGGGAACAAGGCGGTCTCACCGACCTGTCAAACGGAGTCATGCTCTGCACCAGGTGCCACCACGACATCCACCGCCAAGGCTGGGAAATCCTCGTCCGCGCCCACAGCGTCGAGTTCATCCCACCTCCAGAGATCGACCCGCTGCGGCGCGTGATCCCTGGAGGTCTGGCCGCCATCGACGTCCGCGCGCCCAACCCGCCATCCCATGCTCCATGGGAGAACTCTGCCTCGAACGACCCTGCCTTGCGCAACGCATCTACCGACGACCCATCCACCGACGACGAAGCCGCGGCGAGCGCTTCGTTCGCTGCGTAGCCGCAGGGTGAGGTGCCGGCCGCGGTGAGCGCTTCGTTCGCTGCGTAGCCGCAGGGCGAGGTGCCGGCCGCGGTGCACGGCGACATGGGTGCGCTGGGGTTCATGGTGGTGCACGCGCGGAGAGGAGCGACGGTCAGCGCCTCACCAAACTCATGCGACGCAGCGCCTAGAGACCGGCCTCAAAATCGGCAATGAACGCGTTGAGTTGCCCCGACTCGACCAAGAACCCATCGTGACCCACCGGCGAGTGGACTACCTTGATGCCGTTCGAACCCGACAATCCCGCATCGAGCAACTGAGAATTCTTGAGGGGATACAGGCGGTCGGAGTCGACGGCGATCACGAGCGCGGGCCCCGTGTAACGGGCGAGTGCCGTCTCGACTCCTCCGCGTCCGCGGCCCACATCGTGCGAATGGATCGCCTGCACCAGCCGAACGTAGGTATTGGCATCAAACCGTCGCGCCAGTTTGCGGCCGTGATGCCGCAAATAGGACTCGACCGCAAACTGGCCGCCACGACCCAGCGGGTCGCTCGCGCCCTGGTATGAGCGCCCAAAGCGTTCGGCCAATTCGCTCTCGGATCGGTACGTCGTGTGCGCGATCATGCGGGCGATGCCGAGGCCCACATGCGGACCATCGCCGTCGACCGCGTCGTAGTAATCCCCGCCGCGAAAGCGGGGGTCAGCCAGGATCGCTGCAACTTGGGAGGTCGACCATGCAATCTGATCGGCGGTGGTCGCCGCGGCGGAACCAACCGGGGCGATCGCTCCCACGCGATCAGGCACCGTCACGGCCCACTCAATCGCGCGCATGCCGCCCATCGACGGTCCGGTGATGAGGCGCCAGCGGTCAATTCCCAAGTGGTCAGCCAGCGCAATTTCGGCCGCGACCATGTCGCGCATCGTCACGTAAGGGAATCGCGAGCCCCACGGCAGGCCGTCGATGGGGTGCGGCGACGCGGGCCCTGTCGATCCTTGGCAACCGCCGACCACATTTGCGGACACCACGAAGTGCTTGGAGGGGTCGATGGGCCTGCCAGCGCCCACCATCGCGTTCCACCAGCCGCCGGTGTGGTGTCCCGGCTCGGCCGGTCCCCACACATGGCTGTCGCCCGTGAGAGCGTGGGCGATATACACGGCGTTGTCGCGAGCGGCATTGAGTTCACCCCACGTCTCATACGCGAGCGTCACTCCAGGAAGCACGCCCATCGGGTCTGCCTCGAGTGGCAAGTCGCCCAAGGCGAAGAACTGCCGGTGACCCGGATTGTCTCCCGGCCTCCATGCCGACGACGCGGGGATGGGGGCGTCGGCCGCAGCGCCTTCGTCTGCCGCCCACGCGTCTGTCTCGATGCCGTCGTCGTCCATTCCGACTCCAACCCTAGGGCAGCGGAGTGCTCCGGGGGTCACCGGCGGGCGCGCCGCGACTTCAGGTGCCTGCGCCGTCTGCCGATAAACCGAGAGAGCCGGGCAGAAGTGGGACATTTCACTCAAATCTTCCTTGGCCGGGCGCGCCGACCTATGATCGGCGGGTTGAGAAGGAGGGCAAGGCGTGGTGCGAGTGCGTTCGTTGCGGTCGATGCGCGCTTTCGCCATCGCGTGCCTCGTCGCCGTCGCCGCCTCGTTCCTTGTCGCCTCCTCGCCGCGCACGGCCGGCGCCGATACGTACCCTGGACTCGCCGACATCGCCGCCGCGAAGGCCGCCGTCGCGGATGCCCAAACGGGCGTCGCCCAACTCGATGCAGCCATCGTCAGTTTGGAAAACGCGCGCGCCGCAGCGGAGAACGAGGCCGCTGCCGCCGCGGATAGGTATTCGGGAGCGAAGGACACTGCGGATATCACGCAACGCGAATCCGTTGCGGCCGCCAAGAGCGCGAGCGATGCAGCGGCCAAGCTCGATGCCGCGCGGGCGGATCTTGCGGGAGCCGCGCAACAGGCTTATCGAGACGGCGGGACGATGACCTCGATCGAGGCGATCGTGGGCGCCAGCGGCTTCCAGGATGTCATCGCACGCACCGAGGACAATGAACTGGCAGCCACGCAACTGGACGCGGTCACCCAAAAGGTCAAGGCCGCGCAGCTGTACGCCGACACGATGAGCGACTTCGCCAAGAAGGCCGCCGATTCTGCCGCCGCGGCGGCAGACGCGGCCGCGACCGCGTTGGCGGCGGCCGACGATGCCCAGCGCACGGCGGAGCAGGCGGTTGCCGACGCTACGACCACGCGTGAGGCCGCGATGGTTCGCCTCGCGTCGTTGCAAAACACGACGGTCGCGCTTGAGAATGCGCGCCAACAGGGACTCGCCAACGCTAGGGCTCAACGCGAACGCGCTGCTTATGAGGCCGCGATCCTCGCGGCCCAGGAGCAAGCGGCAGCCGACGCCGCGGCAGGTGGCGGAAACTCGGGCGGGTCAACCGGCGGGTCAACTGGCGGGTCCACTGGCGGGTCCACCGGCGGGTCAACTGGCGGGTCCACTGGTGGCTCAACCGGTGGCGAGACGCCCGGTTCTTGGTCCTCGACCGCCGACCAAGGTCAGCAAGCGGCGGCCTACGCGCAGACGCTGGTCGGGTCGCCCTACCAGTTGGGCGGCAACGGCCCAGGGTACGACTGCTCGGGACTCACCTCAGCGTCATGGCGGTCGGTGGGGCTCACGCTCCCGCACAGCTCTCGTTCCCAATATGGCGCCGTGGCCCATGTCCCGTTCTCGCAGTTGCGACCAGGTGACCTGATCTTCTGGGGCACCAACCGCGATGCGAGCCAGATCTACCACGTGGCCATCTACATCGGCAGTGGCCTCGTGGTGGAGGCAACCGTGCCAGGATCCACAGCAAAGACGAGAGACTTCGACGCGTCATGGAACGTCGGCGACATCATGCCGTACGCGGGACGCCCGTAAACCCGAGCCCCCAGCCGCTCACCGCAACCGGGCGACGTCAAGCCGCCCCAGGCTGGGGTGTTGCGCAGCCGACTAGTGCTGCGGCGGGATCAGCGGGTTGAGGTGTTCAAAGAGCGTGCCTCTGGCGCGCGCGAAGGATGTAACGATCTCGGCCTCGGCCTCGTCGCGGCCCACCCAGTGAGCGCCTTCGACGGACTTGCCGGGCTCGAGGTCCTTGTAGACCTCGAAGAAGTGCTGGACCTCTAGGCGGTGAAAGTCGGACACGTCAGAGAGTTCTTGACGCCACGCGGCGCGCTGATCGGCAACTGGCACACACAGCACCTTGTCGTCGCCCCCGGCCTCATCGCGCATGCGGAACATGCCAAGAGCACGGCAACGAATCTGGCAACCAGGGAACGTCGCCTCTTCAAGGAGAACGAGGGCGTCGAGAGGGTCGCCATCCTGGCCAAGCGTGCCGTCGATGAAGCCGTAGTCGTCCGGGTAGCGCGTCGAGGTGAAGAGCATGCGATCGAGAACGATCCTGCCCGTGTGGTGATCCACCTCGTACTTGTTGCGCGAGCCCTTGGGGATCTCGACCGTGACGTTGAATTCCATGTGTACCTCGCGCCTGACGTTCGGTTGCAGGCTATTAGTCTGGCCCATGAAGGGAGGTGACGCGTGCGCGGAAGGGTCATTGCGGGCATTTTGACGCCCATTCTCGTGCTCGCGGGCGCGACCGGTTACCTCGCGGCCGATGCCGCCGACCTCGTCCCCGGCTGGTTCACCACTTCGCCCGTGCCCGTTGCGCCGGCGCCCTTTCTCACGGCCGAACCCGTCGAGGCGAGCGCCGCGCCGGGAACCGACCTCGCACCCCTCTTCGATCCAGGGGCGCCCATGCCAGATCCGGCGCGCATCCAAGCGCTCGCGCAAGCGCTGCGAGACGACCCCAGGACGGGGCCATCGACAAACGTGTTGGTGATCGACCTCATCACGGGGGAGACGCTCGCGGACCTCAATGCCACCGACGGCCAGGTCCCCGCGTCGACCACCAAGCTGCTGACCGCGATTGGCGTCGTCTCGAAGCTGGGGCCCGACCACCGGCTCGCGACGGTGGCCCGCTATGACGCCGCCAGGGGAGAGGTCGCGCTCGTCGCGGGCGGTGACATGCTCCTCGCGGCCGACAAGGGTGCGCCAAAGACCCCCGACCCGAGCGACACGCGTACCGGCGCCGAGCGCGCGGTGGGCTACGCGGGCCTCGGCGATCTCGCCGATCAGGTCGCGACCAGTCTCGCCAAACAAGGAGTCACGTCCGTCACCGTCGTCGCTGACACGTCGGCGTTCCCCGGCCCCGCGTACCCCATCGAGTGGCCGGCCTACGCGCTCCAGCAGGGCTATGCGGCGCCGGTGACCGGTCTCGCGATCAACGTCGGCAAGAAGGGACCGGAGGAGTACTCGCAGCGCTGGCCGGACCCGGCCGCGAATGGCGCGGACGAGTTTGCCGCGAGGCTCACGGAACGGGGCATCACCGTCAAGAGGGGCAAAGCGACGTCGCCGGCCGCTGGCGACGAGGTGGGTCGCGTCGAGTCCGCGCCACTGTCCGACGTCGTGGCGTACATGTTGCACCACTCGGACAACACGATCGCCGAGGACCTTTCGAGGGTGCTCGCCGTCGAGACGGGGGTACCCGCAAATCCCGAGCAGTCGATGGCCGCCGTCACCGCGTCGCTCGTCGCGCTCGGCGTCGATACGACGGGGCTGCAGTTGTACGACGGTGCGGGCTTTTCCACGCGAAATCGCATCCCTCCGATCGTCCTCACGGAGGCGATCCGTGCCGCCGTTCAGTCCGGACCGACCCATAATCTCTTGGGCTGGCTCGCCGAGGCTGGGCTGACGGGAACGCTGCAGGGCCGCTTCACCTCGTCCCCAGGGACTGGAGTGGTGCGCGCCAAGACTGGTTCGCTCACGGGAGTGACGGCGCTCGCAGGGGTGGTGATCACGGCGGATGGGAGGCCGCTCGCGTTCGCCGCGCTCATCGACGGAATGCCGTACGGTCCGGAGAAGCCACAAGCGGCGATCGACGAGTTCGCCGATGGGTTGGCACAATGTGGTTGTCGGCCGTGAGAAAGGTCCACGGGAGTAATTGCCATGACGAGGGAGAAAAGTGACGGGTCCCCACCCCGCAGTTGCCGCGACGCGCAACGCCGTGCGCGAGGCGCTCGACGGTGTCGACATGGGCTCGCGCATTTGGGTCGCGTGCTCGGGTGGTCCCGATTCGCTCGCGCTCGCGGCGGCGGCAGCCTTTGTGAGTCGCAAGGAGGGCTTTCTCTCGGGCGCCATCATCGTTGACCACGGCCTCACACCGGAGTCGGCCATTGTTGCCGAGAAAGCGGCCGCTCAGGCACGCGAGGCGGGCATCCACACGGTATTCGTCGAGAAGGTCCTCGTCGGGCGCGAGGGTGGTCTTGAGGCGGCAGCACGCAAGGCGCGGTTCGCCGCCCTCGATATGAGGGCCGATGCGGAGGGCGGACTCACGCCTCACATCCTGTTGGGCCACACCATGGACGACCAAGCCGAGACGGTATTGCTGGCGCTGGCGCGAGGGTCGGGTGCGCGAGCGCTCGCCGGAATGCCCGTCAAGAGGGGACGATACGTACGCCCCTTCCTGTCCTTGCGCCGCAAAGACACGGTGACCGCTTGCGAGGCTCTCGAACTCACCCCCTGGTTCGACCCCACGAATGAGCCCGATGGCGGCCCGCGCCGTTCCGCTTTGCGCGGCATCGTCATGCCCGCGCTCATTGACGTCCTCGGCCAAGGCGTCATCTCGGGGCTCGCGCGGTCGGCGGCGATGTTGCAGGCCGACGCGGATGAACTCGAGCGTCAGGCGCGTTCCGCGATCCATGCCACGGAGTCGCAGGTCCGCGGCGACGAGTGGCAGTGCGACATGCTCGCAGCGTTGCCTGACGCGATCCGGACCCGCATGCTCAAGATGATCGCCGAGAATAAAGGGACGGGGCCCCTTGCGGCATCCCATGTCGCCGCGCTCGATCGCCTGATCATGACGTATTCGGGTCAAGGTGCGGTATGGCTTCCCGGCGGGTACGAAGCGCGGCGGGAGTATGGCAGGCTGATCTTTACCCACCCTCTGGAGCGCTTTGAGCATCCCGACGAGAACGGAAACCCCGAGTGAGCCCCGACTTCTCCGACGTAGCCTTCACGATGGACGACTTCACGCGGGTGGTGGTGACGGACAAGCAGATCGGCGCAAGGCTCGACGAGCTCGCGGTGAAGATTCGCGCGGACTACGCTGGCAAGGATCTGCTCCTTGTGGGTGTGCTTAAGGGTGCGGTGATGGTGATGGCCGACCTCGCGCGCAGGCTTCCTCCATACGTGCAAATGGACTGGATGGCGGTGTCGTCCTACGGCTCCGGGACGCGATCATCCGGCGTGGTGCGGATCTTGAAAGACCTTGATGCCGACCTCACCGGCCGTCACGTGCTGATCGTCGAGGACATCATCGACACGGGCGTGACGCTGTCGTGGTTGCTGGGAAACCTGCGCTCGCGCGGGGCCGAGTCGGTCGAGGTGGCCGCCCTCTTGCGCAAGCCCGACGCGATTCAGGTCGAAATTGATGTCAAGTACATCGGCTTTGACATCCCCAACGAGTTTGTCGTCGGCTATGGCCTTGACTGGGCGGAAAAGTACCGGACGTTGCCGTTCGTCGCGATCCTCAAGCCGAGCGTGTACGCGGAGGGCTAGGGTTCCGGAGGAGCCTGGCGCCGCGGGCGTCGCGCGATGCCGCGAGTCCCGCTGAGCGCGAAACCGGGACACCGCAGTCAAGGACTCGCGTAAAGTCGTGCTCACCATGAGAAGACTTCGCTGGTCCTATATCCTCCTGAGCGCGCTCGTGCTTTCGCTCGTCATGTTTGCAATGACGTCGTTGCGGGCCACGCCGGTCACGCACATCACCACGTCGCAGGGCCTCGACGTGCTCGCGACCAAGACCGTCGACCAGGTCAAGGTGACTGATGGCGACCAAAGTGTCCGTATCAAGTTGGGCACGACCGTCCCCGACGTTCTTGCGGACTACAAGCTCACTTCGGGGGCGCTCGTCGAGTTCTTCTACGTCGCGCCGCAGGGCCCGTCCGTGGTCGCGGCCGTCGCCGCGTCGGCACCCACCGAGGGCTTCGACTCCGCCGTGCCGCGTGGTTCGCTGTGGCAATCGCTCTTGCTCAACATGCTCCCGCTGGTCCTGGTGCTCGGATTGTTGTGGTTCCTGATGTCGAACATGCAAGGCGGCGGCAACAAGATCATGCAGTTCGGCCGCTCGAAGGCCGCGCTGACCTCGCCCGACACCCCCAAGGTCAAGTTCGAGGACGTCGCGGGTTGTGACGAGGCGGTCGAGGAACTCAAGGAGATCCAGGAGTTCCTGGAGAATCCCGCGAAGTTCCAGGCGGTTGGTGCCAAGATCCCCAAGGGCGTGCTCTTGTACGGCCCCCCCGGTACCGGAAAGACGCTCTTGGCGCGTGCCGTCGCCGGCGAAGCAGGCGTGCCGTTCTTCTCGATTTCCGGCTCGGAGTTTGTAGAGATGTTCGTCGGCGTGGGCGCCTCGCGCGTTCGCGACCTGTTCGACCAGGCAAAGAAGGCAAGCCCGGCCATCATCTTTGTCGACGAGATCGACGCGGTCGGCAGGCACCGTGGCGCGGGGCTCGGCGGCGGCCACGACGAGCGCGAGCAGACCCTCAACCAGATGCTGGTCGAGATGGACGGCTTCGACGCGACCACCAACGTCATCATGATCGCGGCCACCAACCGGCCCGACATCCTCGACCCCGCATTGCTGCGCCCCGGTCGCTTTGACCGCCAGATCGGCGTTGACGCCCCCGACTTCAAGGGCAGGCAGAAGGTTCTCGAGGTGCACGGCAAGGGCAAGCCCCTGTCGCCGGACGCCAACCTCACGGCGATCGCCAAGCGCACGCCCGGCTTCACCGGTGCCGACCTCGCCAACGTGCTCAACGAGGCCGCGTTGCTCACTGCGCGCAGGGGCCTGACCATGATCGGCCCCCGCGAGCTCGACGAGGCTATCGACCGTGTCATTGCCGGACCGCAAAAGCGCACGCGCGTCATGAACGATCACGACAAGTCGGTGACGGCCTATCACGAGGGCGGACACGCCGTCGTGGCCGCCGCGATGAACCACACCGATCCGGTCACCAAGGTGACGATCTTGCCGCGAGGCAGGGCGCTTGGCTACACGATGGTCATGCCAACGGAGGATCGCTACTCCAAGACCCGCAACCAGCTTCTCGACAACCTCGCGTACGCGATGGGTGGCCGCGTGGCCGAAGAGGTCGTGTTTGGAGACCCGTCAACCGGCGCGAGCAACGACATCTCGCAAGCGACGGAGATCGCCAGGCAAATGGTGACCGAGTACGGAATGTCGCCCAAGGTCGGCTCCGTGCGCTTGGCCGGAAGCTCGGGCGAGGTCTTCCTGGGTCGCGACATGGGTCACGGACGCGAGTACTCCGAAGATCTGGCCGCGATCGTCGACGTCGAGGTGCGCGCGCTCATGGACAACGCGATGGCCGAGGCGACCGCCGCGCTCACCGCGAACCGCAAGGTTCTGGAGGCGCTCGCCGTGCAGTTGCTCGAAAACGAAACCCTCAACGAATCCGAACTCGCCGTGCTCTTTGCCAAGATCAAGAAGGCGCCCGAGCGCAAGGGCTGGACGAGTGGCGATTGGTCGACAAAGCCTGCCCGCCCGAGCAGGTCCAAGGCGCCGGCGCCCCGCACGGTTGAGCCTAAGGACATCCTCGCGACGGAGTCCTCAGAGGACACCGTGTCGCCCGAGGACACCGTGTGAATCGGGCCGCCGCGAGGTTGTCGCGGTGCGCGGTGTCGACCACGCGCCCGGTCGCGTTGCGAGCCTGGTCGCGATGACAGTCCCCATCGATGGCGCGCGGATCGAGGCTGCCGTGCGCGAGATCCTGGCGGCCATCGGTGAGAACCCCGACCGCGACGGGCTGAGGGACACTCCCGCGCGAGTGGCTCGCGCGTACGAAGAGATGTTCGCGGGCCTGGGCCAGAACCCTGGTGATGTCCTGAGTGCGGTGTTCGAGCTGGGTCACGAAGAGATGATCCTGGTCAAGGACATCGAGTTGTATTCGATGTGCGAACACCACCTCTTGCCGTTCCACGGCGTCGCCCATGTGGCGTACATACCTGGCGTTGACGGCCGCATCACCGGGCTATCGAAGATCGCAAGACTGGTCGACGTGTACGCCAAGAGGCCCCAGGTCCAAGAGCGCCTCACCACTCAGGTTGCCGATGCTCTCGTCGAGCACCTTGGTGCCCGCGGCGTCATCGTGGTCATCGAAGCGGAGCACCTGTGCATGTCGATGCGGGGAGTGCGCAAGCCCGGCTCCCGCACGGTGACGAGCGCGGTTCGAGGGCTCATGCGCGTTGGCGCCACTCGCGCCGAAGCCATGAGCCTCATCGTCGGGAAGTAGCCGATGGAGGCGCGCGCGGCCGATCAAAACCGCACGGTCGGGCCAGCCTTGCCCGTGGCGCCCCGCACGATGGTGATGGGGATTCTCAATGTCACTCCCGATAGTTTCAGCGACGGTGGCCTCTATGCGAGCGCGGATGCGGCGATTGCCCGCGGCCTGGCCCTGCGCGCGGACGGAGCCGACATCGTCGATGTGGGAGGTGAGTCGACCCGTCCGGGGGCGCGGCGCGTCGAACCCGCCGAAGAGCTTGCGCGCGTGATCCCCGTGGTCGAGGCGCTCGCCGCAGCGGGCGTGCCCGTAAGCATCGACACGATGAGGGCGGCCACTGCGCGCGCCGCGGTCGCCGCAGGGGCCTGCCTCGTCAATGACGTCTCCGGCGGCCTCGCAGACCCCGAAATGCCCGCCGCCGTCGCGTTACTGGGTGTGGACTACGTCGCGATGCACTGGCGGGCGCACTCTACCGACATGGACGCGAGAGACACCTACGCCGATGTTGTTGCCGAGGTGAGGTCCGAACTTGCTGCGAGGGTGGCCGCACTGGTCACGGCGGGGGTCGACGAGCGCCGCATCATTCTCGATCCCGGTCTTGGCTTTTCCAAGGTCGCCGAGAGTAACTGGCCGCTCTTGGCGCGCATGGCCGACTGGAGTGGCGGCTCGCGGGTGCTCGTGGGTGCGTCGCGCAAGCGATTCCTTGCCGCGGTCATCGCCGGCCGCTCGCCGTCTGCGGCCGGCCCCGATGGTCGTGCGGCCCAGCCATCCGGGCGGGAGCACGCGACCACCGCGGTCACGACCTTGGCGGCCGCGGCGGGCGCGTGGGCCGTGAGAGCCCACGATGTGAGCGCGGCCTGTGACGCGATCGCGGTCGTGTCTGCTTGGCAAAAAGCCACAAAGGAGACACGATGAAGCCATGACATGGACGTCGGGCCCCTATCTGCGGGCTGGAATCGAACTTGACCGGATCTCCGTCGAAGGCATCCGGGTCACCGGCCACCACGGCGTGCTCGACATTGAGCGCTCCGAGGGGCAGGTCTTCCTTGCCGACGTGGTCGCACACGTATCGACTCGCGCTGCGGCCGCCAGGGATGATCTCACCAAGACCGTCAACTACTCGGACATCGCCGACAGGGCCGCGGCCGTGCTTGGCGGCGATCCGTCCTACCTCATCGAGGCCGTCGCGGAGCACGTCGCGTTGACAGTGCTCGAGATGGAGGGCGTGTATTGCGTCGACGTCCGCATTCACAAGCCGCAGGCCCCCCTCCACGTGGAATTCAAGGACGTGACCGTCGCGATCCGACGCGACATTCGCACGGGTGGGCTGTGGGCTGACAAGCGCATCGGCTCCTCCGCGGGAATGCCAGACGACCCACTCGACTTGGTGGCTAAGGCGCCCGTCCGCGACCAGTTTGACCAGCGACCCGTGAGGGCGGTGCCCGCTCTTCTCGCGTTGGGCGGCAACGTCGGCGATGTCGAGCCGACGCTGCGCGCCGCCGTCGACGACCTGGGCAGGATCACGGGAATCGACGTGGTCGCCACGTCGCCCTTGTGTGCGTCGGGTCCCGCTGGCGGCCCGCCTCAACCGGACTACCTCAATGCGGTGGTGCGCATCCAGACGATCCTCTCCCCGCGGGAGGTACTCGGGGCGTGCCAAGGCATCGAGATTGTGCACGGCCGCGAACGCCGGGAGCCCAACGGTCCGCGCACGCTCGACATCGACATCATCGATTTCGACGGCGCCGAGGCGACCGCGGCGGACCTCACCCTTCCTCACCCGCGCGCCCACGAGCGTGCGTTTGTTCTCGTGCCGTGGGCATACATGGAGCCCGATGCCACCCTGCCGGGCGTCGGCGCGATCGCTCCGCTGGCATTCGCGGTGCAGGCGACGGTTTCCGTTGTCGCGAACCCGTGGCCCGCACCCTCCGAATCGTGACGGCCACCTCGTGAGGGGGAGCGTGCGGTGAGACCGCTCAAGTGGCGCGTGCTCGCAAGTGCGCTGTTGATTGCGGCCGCTGTCGGTGCGGGTGGCTCGTTCCTAGCCCTGCGCGGGGGAGCCGCGCCCGTGCATCTCCCGTGGTCGACCCTGATCGTGGCGATCGCGTTGGGCGGTCTTGCGTTGGTCATGGCATGGCCCATTCGCCAGTTGAAGCGCGGCAAACGCGGGCGGATCGACTCGACCAGGGCTGTCAGGACCGCGATGCTGGCTCAAGCATCTGCGTACGCGGGGGCACTGCTCGGTGGCATGTACGGAGGCTTCGCCCTCGTGTTGCTGCGCGACTGGTCGCACCCGCCGCGGAGGGAAGCCGCGATTGCGGCCGGGCTGGCCGCCCTGGGAGGGCTCGTCATGCTTGCCGCGGGAGTCATCGCGGAGTGGTGGTGCCGCATCACCGATGGCGGAGACGATGAGACCGCCCACGAGGCCCGCGCGCCCGGGGTGGCACACTAGCCGTATGACCTGGTTCGCCCCCGAGGCCGTGGCGTGGACCGCCGCATCACGCCGACTGATCCCCACCCGCCTCATTTCGCTCGGGGTGGTGCTCGTGCCCGCGCTCGCCGCTGCGGTGGTGGGGGCGCTACTCCTCTCGCCGTTCTTGTGGTGGGTCGTGGGGGGGATCGCGTTGCTTGCCGCGTGGTCGGCATGGATCACCGTGCGCATCGTCCTCGCTCACGGCTGGGCGGAACGCGACGATGACCTCTTGGTCAAGCGTGGGCGGCTGTGGCGATCCGTCACGGTCGTTCCCTATGGCCGCATGCAGTACGTGGAAGTCACGGCGGGGCCGCTTGCGCGCGCCTTCGGCATCGCCACGGTGCAGCTCCACACCGCGTCGCCAGGCACCGACGCCTCACTCGCGGGCGTCCCCGCCGACGATGCCGCGCGATTGCGCGACAGGCTCACGTCGCGCGGCGAGGCGCGCCTGGCAGGCCTATGAGCCTCGCAAGCGAACGCGTCTACTCGGCACCGCGCGAGTGGGTGCACGTGCACCCCGTGTCTCCGCTCTTAGGCGGATGGGCGGCATTTGCGGGAGTGGTAGGCCTGTGGTTCTACAACGGTCCCGCCAAGCCCGACCCCGGGCAGCCGCGTGAATTGCACGTATCGATCCTTTTCCTCGGGGGCGCGGCCGTGGTGGCCGCGATCTTCGCTATTGGGTTCGGGTACGTGACGTGGTGGTTTCACACCTTCCGGATCACCGATGAGGCGGTGGAGCAGCGCAAGGGCTGGCTCTTCCGACAACAGCGACAGGCAAGGCTCGACCGGCTGCAGGCGGTCGACGTGGTGCAGCCGTTGCTCGGACGGATCTTTGGCTTCGCCAAGATCAACATCGAGGTCGCTGGAGGGAGCAAGTCGGGGATCCAACTCCACTTCTTGCGCCTGGCCGATGCCGAGGCGTTGCGCAACGAGATACTGGCGCTCTCGGCTGGATTCACGGCCGGTGTCGCTTCGGCTCGCGAGTCCGGTCATGACCGCGTTGCCAAGGAGTTCAGCCTGCGGACCGAGGCGGAATCGTTCAGGCTCGCTCCCGCTCCAGGTTCGGCGCGGACCTCGATCGCCGCGGCGGTGGAGCGACCGCTTGTCGCGGTTCCCGTGTCGCGCCTCTTGGTGTCGATCCTCCTGTCCTGGGGAACCATCGTCGGCGGGATCACGATGCTCATCATCGTGGCAGTCTCGATCATCGTTGGACTGTTGGTGCCCGACGTCAACATCGTCGGTGCGCTCTTTGGCGGCGGCTTCATCGGCGTGCTGACGGGTGTCGCTGGGATGATCTCGTCGGCGCTCAAGACCCTCAATCGCGGACTCAACTTTCGCCTTGGCATCTCGAGGGACGGTGTGCGCATCGCCCACGGCCTCCTGGAAACGACAAGGCAAACCGTGCCGCCCGGACGGGTGCA
>Ga0209429_10000712_pt1 | contig 21714 bp, 26 predicted proteins | sample BarGraNGADG00212_3_FD_184493 | JGI IMG/M metagenome (GOLD analysis project Ga0209429, IMG submission 184493) | Arctic peat soil microbial communities from Barrow, Alaska - Barrow Graham LP Ref core NGADG0004-212 (SPAdes) (version 2) | ecosystem: Environmental > Terrestrial > Soil > Wetlands >...
GATTGATGGTTTAACTTTAGAAGGCAGTGTTACTTTTATTTCTCTTACTTCTGTGACTAATTCTAATGGTATTGTTACTTACTTAGTACGGGTGGCTGTGCCTAAAGCCAGTGAATCTCAGGTTAGAGAGGGAATGACGGCTAGCGTAGAATTTATTACCGCCGAAGCTCTTAATGTTTTAGATGTGCCGGTTACCGCCGTGAGGAATATTGGCGGCAAACCGTCAGTGGAAATGGTTAACGGACAGATTGTAAACGTTACGACCGGTTTTACCGACGGCAAGAAAGTGGAAATAATCAGCGGACTTAAAGAAGGCGATATCGTTGTTTATTAAGTTTTAATTAGTATTTAGAGTCTTTATGCCTCAGGATTTAGCCATAAAATTAGAAGCCGTCCATAAATCTTATTACCTCGCTAACGGCGAAGAAATTCCCGTGCTTAAGGGGATAAGCTTGGAAATCAAGAAAGGCGAATTCGTGGCGATCATGGGTGAATCTGGTTGCGGCAAGACTACTTTATTGAATGTAATCGGCTGCCTCCATCCGCTAAGCCGGGGGAAATATTTTTTAGATGGGGAAAATATTAGTACCGTTAAAGATGATTTTACCCTAGCGTTTATCCGCAATAAGAAGATGGGTTTCATTTTCCAGCAATTTAATCTCTTCGCCCGTTTTTCTGCTCTTAAAAACGTGGCTTTGCCGGCCCTATATGCGGGAACATCAGCCGCGGATAGAGAGAGCAAAGCTAAAGAATTATTGCAATCGGTCGGCATGTCCAACCGTCTTAATTACAAGCCAACCGAGCTTTCCGGCGGTCAGCAGCAGCGCGTGGCGATTTGTCGAGCTTTGATTAATAATCCGGAAGTAATCTTAGCGGATGAGCCGACCGGCGCGCTTGATTCTAAATCAGGCCTAGAAGTGATGGAGATTTTCACTAAATTTAAAAATCAAGGGCGGACGGTCGTCATGGTCACCCATACCACGGAAGTGGCTAAGTATGCCGACCGCATTATTTATTTGCGCGACGGGCAGGTGCTTGATGATAATTATAAGTTAAAAGAAAAATATTAAAATATGAATTGGGAAATCATAAAAATGGCCGGCGAATCTTTGTTGGCTAAAAAAACCAGGACTTTCCTGTCAATGCTCGGAATTATCATCGGCGTCGCGACGGTAATCGCGGTTTTCGCCGTCGGCCAAGGCGCGCAGGAATCGGTCAATTCTCAATTCCAAAATTTAAGCGCCAATTCCGTTTTAATCATGCCGAATCGCGGGCGCGGTTTCACCAGCAGTTCAAAGTTAACAACCGCCGACGCTCAACTACTCTTAAGCGCCGACCACGTCGCTTCGGCGACCGGCGCCGTTCAAGGTAATGTCAGCGTATCTTACGGTTCAACCGATAAGAGTTATGGAATCGTCGGCGCGGACCAGAATTTTATTGCCATTTCCAATTTGACGGTTGAGTCGGGACGGACGATTACGTCCGATGATATAGACAATAAGAGTATGGTGGCCGTAGTCGGCAGCACGGTCGTGGCTGATTTGTTTACCGATGGTGCCAATCCGATTGGCAGCGAAATTACGGTTGGCGGCAAAAAAATTGAAATTGTCGGCGTTCTTAAAAAATTAGGTTCTCGCGTCGGTATGATTTCGATTGATGAGGCCGTGATCATTCCTAGCAGTACGGCGGAAAAAAGTATTTTAGGCGACCGGGGGCAAGTCATGATTACCGCTCAAGTTGATAATGTTGATAACACCGGCTTAGCCACTTCCAGTATCACTACTATCTTACGGACGGAGCATAAACTTAAATTAGACCAAGAGGATGATTTTAGAATTATGGACGCCGGCAGTATGGTCGCGGCCGCTCAAGCTTCGGCTAAAACTATGACCGCCCTCTTAACGGCGATTGCGGCCATTACTTTACTGGTATCCGGTATCGGTATCATGAACGTAATGTTTGTGACGGTGGCGGAAAGGACCAAAGAGATTGGCATTGCCAAAGCGATTGGTGGAAAACAGACCGATATTTTGAGCCAATTTTTATTGGAATCAATTATTTTGTCCATGGTTGGCGGAATTATCGGTATGATTATCGGCCAAGCGGCCATACCCATTATTTCTTATTTTAATTTGATTGCCATGGCTTCTTCTTCCACCGGCCCGATTATCGGTTTTTCTTTTTCGGTATTAGTTGGAGTGTTTTTTGGGTTTTACCCCGCTTGGCAGGCTAGTCGCCTCGATCCGGTGGATGCTCTCAGAAACGAATAGAGGGTTGATCTAACTATTTATTTAATTAAAAATATGCTTGAAGTAAAGAATTCGGAATTAAAAAACAAAATTAAGAAAAATGTTAAATTTTATTTCTTAGTCATTTTTCTATGTTTGATTGCCTGGTTCGGGGTAAAGATGATCGTCTCTAAATCAAGCGCGACGGCTAGCGCGACCACTTCTAAACAGAGCAACTCTCTCTTGCAGTTAGGCGGCACTGGCGCAGGCGGTCGACCCGACAGTGGCGGCACTCCGCCTGCTGGGGGGTATATACCATATGATGGTGGTACGCCGCCGAGCGGTGGTGCGGCCGCTAAATAATTCTTTCATTAATATCGGCACGATTGACGCTTTGCGCTACGAATAAGCGAAAATGTGCTATAATATAAAAATCAATAATTTAAATATTTTATTAATAAGCTTAAATAAAAAATATATGGACAACATGGCAGACAAAATGAATAATTCAGGCGGCGCCATGGGCGCCCAGCCGAACTTGAGCCAACCCTTGAATGGGCCGGAAAAACACTGCGGTCATGAGTGTAACGGCCGTTGCGGCCATCATCATTTCTTTGGTTTTAAACCCTTGCGCCTTCTCCTGAAAATACTGATCGTGATTATTATTTTCATGATTGGTGTCAGTTTTGGGGCGCATTTTAGTCGCGAAAGAGGATCTCGGGGCTATTATAATCAGCGCCAGGGAATGATGGGTCAGAATTTTGGTCGTCGGACGATGATTAATCCGGCCTACAATGCTCAGGGCAGCGTTCAGGCAGCGGCGGTTGGCGGTAATGCGTCACCGATGATGTTGCAGGCTTATAGTCAGACCAATGGCCAGACCACGGTAAACTTCCGACAACTGACCGGGACGATTACCAAGATTGAAGGCAACAAAATTACCGTTACCAACAGCGGCCAGACCGTCGTTTTTACGGTCGCAGCCAATGCTTCTATCACCAATTCCGCCGGTGCTTTAACCTTAAGCGCGCTTAAAGTCGGACAAAATATTATTGTTTTCGGCAGCGTGGATGCCAATCAGCAATTCAACGCGCAAGCCGTTAACGTTCAATAAGCATGGACCAGACTGTTTTTGCCACCATTTTCCAATGGGTAGCCGCTCATGGTTATTGGTTCATGCTGGGCTTGATGATGATTGAAGGGCCGATGGTCACGACTGCCGCCGCTTTCGCCGCTTCCTGGGGCTATTTTAATCCCGGCCTGGTCTATCTACTGGCGATTATCGGTGATGTTGTGCCGGACATCGGCTATTATTATTTCGGCATCGGGGCGGAGTTTGCCATCGCCAGGGGTTCTCGCGGCCGCTGGCACCTACCGGAGGCCTGGCAAAAAAAAATCGAAAAGTTCCTGGCTAATAACACGGTCAAGACTGTGGTCTTCATTAAGCTGACGCCCTTCCTACCTTTTGCCGGACTGGCCTTTATGGGTTCGCGTCGAGTTAATTTCTGGAAGGTCATTGTTACCTGCACCTGGATTACAGCCATCAAAGATCTGATTTTCGTGTTGATTGGCTTTACTTTGGGCCAAGTATTCAACCTCAACACTTATTTAAAATACGGCAATTGGATTCTGCCGGCTCTCTTAGCGGTTTTTGTTCTGCTGTATTTTTTCTATCGTCTCTTTTTCGCTTTGTTATCTAAAAAATTAGACCGGCCATAATTTTATGCGCCTTGGCATCTTCTCCGATAATTTTTTTCCGGAAACGAGCGGCGTGTCCGACTCGATTTTATTGTTAGGCCAAGAACTGGCCGGCCGCGGCCATACTATTTTTTTCTACGTCCCGCGCTATGGCCAAAAAGATTATGCCCAAGCCGGTTTAACAACCCGTGATTCGGATTTTGGTCCGAATATTATGATTAGAAGATTTTTCGCGTGGCCCTTTCCGGCCGGTACCGGGCAGGGCCGTTTGTTTATCCCCGGACCGCGCGCTTGGCGCCGCGTTGCTCTCGATCAGCCGGATTTGCTTTATGTGCAACAGCCTTTTGGCACCGGACATTTGGCTTTAAAAGCGGCGCGGAAATTAAAAATTCCCCTTCTGGGTACGAATCATACGGCGGTCAGCGAATTTATTAAATATCAGGGGCCAGGCTCGGGGTGGATAAAAAGAATGGCTTTAAAGTATTTCTCCTGGTATTATAATCATTGTCAGCTAGTGACCGGTCCGTCGCAATGGGTCTACTCTTCTTTGGCGCCGGCGGGCCTCAGTGCGCCCTATCGAGTTATTTCTAATCCCTTGGATTTTAATATTTTTTTTCCGGTTGCTGAGGCTAAAGAAGCGGCTCTCAGGGAAGAATTAAAATTGTCCCCTGACACGATATCTTTCGCCGGCCGCCTATCCTCGGAAAAGAAAATTAACATCCTTATTCAAGCCACCGCCTTGGTTAAGGCTAAGTTTCCCAACGTTAATCTGGCTTTGGCCGGCAACGGCCAAGACTCGGTGCTTTTAAAAAAAATGGCGCTTGACCTGGGATTAGAGGAAAATGTAAAATTTTTAGGACGCTTAACGCAAATGGAATTGGCGAAAGTATTCCAAGCCTCGGTTATTTTTGTGACCGCCAGCACCTCGGAAACTCAGGGTATGACCGTTCTGCAAGCCATGGCCTGCGGCCGCGCGGTTATCGGCGTCCGTTCCTTGGCTCTGCCCGAGTATATTAGCGGCCATAACGGTTTTTTGGTCGAGCCTGACAATCCTCAAGCTCTGGCCGGAGCGATAATTGAATTTTTAAGCGATAGAAAACGGTGCGCTGACTTGGGCCAAGGCGGACGGGAAGATGTGCAAAAATATTCACGCCAAAATATCGCCGATACCTGGGAGAACATTTTTCAATCGGCCATTAAGGCCGACCCGGGGCAGGGAAAATAATAGTCAAAAATTATATAAACATTAAGAACCCTGATTATAATAGTTTTATGAAATTAAGCATTGTTATTCCAGCTTACAACGAAGAAAATTATTTAGCGCCTTGTGTGGAAGCAATCCGGCTGGCAGTTAAAACCGCCGGCCAGGAAGTGGAAATCATTGTCGTTAATAACGCCAGTACCGATCGGACCAAGGAAGTGGCCTCGGCTTATTCGGAAATCAAAGTGGTCGATGAGACGCGTAAAGGAATCACTTGGGCCCGGCAGGCCGGTTATCTGGCCAGTAGCGGCGATTTAATTGCCAATATCGACGCCGATACGCGCATGCCCGTTGATTGGATCGCTAAAGTTTTTTCTTATTTTGAACGCGACTCCAAAATTGTGGCCTTAAGCGGACCGTATATCTATTATGATTATTCCGACTTTAAAAATCTCCTGGGACAGATTTATTACCATATCGGTTATAGCTTCAATTGGCTGACCACGCCGTTTCATCTCGGAGCCATGATTCAGGGCGGCAATTTTATCTTACGCCGCGACGCTCTGGCTAAAATCGGCGGTTATGATACGAAGATTGATTTTTACGGCGAGGATACGGACGTCGCCGTCCGGATCAGGAAATTCGGGAAAGTAATTTTTAGTTTCCAGCTGCCGATGTATAGTTCGGCGCGGCGCCTGAAAGAGGAGGGTTTTTTCACCATGGCCCGGCGTTATAGCTTCAATTATTTTTATTACTTGATTTTTAAAAAGCCTTATACGAAAAAATCAATTGACATTCGCTCTTAATTTTAAATATATGGCGGATCCAAAAATTTTAACGGCTAAGACTTGGCACCAGAAACATGAGGCGCAAATGACCTTTGGCCAGAAGATCGCCGATTCAGTGGCTACCAGTATGGGTTCCTGGCGTTTTATCATTCTACAGAGCATCCTCGTTGCCCTCTGGGTGGTCTTGAATTTCATCGCTTGGTTCAGCCATTGGGATCCGTATCCTTTTATTCTGCTTAATCTTTTATTCTCCACCCAGGCCGCCTATGCCGCGCCGGTCATCATGATGGCTCAGAATCGGCAGAATGAACGCGATCGGGTCCAAGCGGCGGAAGATTTCCGAACTAATGTCGAGGCGAAGCAGGAGATCGAGGAACTGCAAAAAGCCCTGGCTCGGATTGAAAATGATAAGTTGAATGAAATCATCACCCGTTTGGATGCGTTAAAAAAATAACTATTTTCCAAAAAATAAAGAAGAAGATTTTAGGATCTTCTTTTTTTTGATCGCCTTGACTATTATCATAAAAAGAAGTACACTATCAAAGACTTAATCCGAAATTACGTCAAACACGTAATTTTTTTAAATTATCAATATGGAAATTAGAAATATCGCCATTATCGCTCACGTGGACCACGGCAAAACGACTTTGACCGATGCTTTGATGCGCCAAACCGGCATGACCGACGACACAGTGACCATGGACTCCAATGACATCGAGATCGAGCGGGGAATTACCATTTACTCCAAGAATACCTCGGTCTTTTATCGTGACACAAAAATAAATATTGTGGATACGCCCGGCCACGCCGATTTCAGTTCGGAAGTGGAACGCATTTTGCGCTCGATTGATTGCGTTTTGCTTTTAGTGGACGCGCAGGAAGGGCCAATGCCCCAGACGAAATTCGTCTTGAAAAAATCTTTGGAACTGGGCTTAAAGCCGATCGTTGTGATCAATAAGATTGATAAGCCGGCGGCGCGGCCGGCGGTCGTCAATGAAATGGTTTATGAATTGTTTTTAGATTTGGGCGCGACGGATGAACAATTGGATTTTCCGGTAATTTTTGCCGCTTCCAAGAAAGGCTACGCCAAAAAATATTTGACCGATGAATCGGATAATTTGAATCCGCTTTTGGATTTAATTTTAGAACATGTGAAGCCGGCCGGCAGTCCGGAGGCGGAGAATAAGCCGCTTTTGGCCCAGCCCTTTAACCTGGCTTATGATAATTTTTTAGGCCGCTGCGCCGTCTGCCGCGTTTATGAGGGAAAAATAAAATCCCCGCAGGATGTTTATGTTGAAACGTTGAGCGGCGATAATCGGAAGCGCCGGGTGACCAAGCTTTTTACTTTCTATGGCGTGGAGCGCCGGGAAATTACGGATGCGGTCGCCGGTGATATTGTAATGGTCGCCGGTATTCCGGATATTTTTATCGGTGAAACTATCGCCGAGACAGCCGACCAAGCGCCGCTGCCGGCCATTAAAATCGATGAGCCGACCATTGCCTTGAATTTTTTGGTTAATAATTCGCCGTTTGCGGGACGGGAAGGAAAATTCGTCACCAATCGGCAAATCAAGGAACGTCTGGAAAAAGAATTGGAAGTGAACGTCGGCTTGAAAGTGGATTTTTCCAATATGAATTCCTATAAGGTTTTCGGACGCGGCGAATTGCATATCGCGGTTCTTTTGGAAAATTTGCGCCGCGAAGGCTATGAGCTCCAGGTCTCTCAGCCCCAGGTTATTATTAAAGAAGAAAATGGCGTTAAGTTGGAACCGTATGAAGAAATTACAATTGATATTCCCGAGGGTTTGTCCGGCGTGGTGATTGAGAAAATCTCCAAACGGCGCGGGATGATTGTGAACCTCAAAACGCATAACGGCCAGATGAGAATTATTTTTGAAATACCGACCCGCGGCCTTTTGGGCTACCGTAATGAATTCGTGGTGGATACGCGCGGCGAAGGAATCTTGTGCGCCCATTTCTTGGGCTTCAAGCCCCATGCCGGCGAGATTGAAAAGAGCCAGCTCGGTTCCATGGTTTCCATGGCTACAGGCAAAGCCTTGGCTTTCTCTCTTTGGAATCTGCAGAACCGCGGCGCGCTCTATATCGGCCCGAATATTGAAGTCTATGAAGGGATGGTCCTGGGTAACGTCTCTAAAGGCGATGATATGGCCGTTAATCCGATTAAAGGCAAACAGCTAACTAACGTCCGCGCTTCCGGTACGGACGAAGCCATTAAACTGACGCCGCCCGTGCCCCTGACTTTGGAAATTGGGCTCAGTGTCATGAACGGCGATGAGTATCTGGAAATCACCCCGAAAAGCATCCGGATGCGCAAACAGTTCCTGACTGAGAACGAACGGGTCCAGAACAAGCGGAAGGGAAGCGCCAATTAATTGAATAGAATAAAGTATATAAAAACAGCCGCGCTTTACGCCAGCTGTTTTTTGGAATAAAAAAAAGACGCGATTTTTTAATTCGCGCCAGCCTTTCTTTAATTATGTCAATATATATTGATAAATGTGCTTAAAATTAGCCTAATAATATTGAATATAGCTTTTTCCGAGAAATCTCTTTATAATATTCTCATGAATATTCGATTAACCTTCAGACTGATAATTTCTCTCGCCGTTCTCAGCGGCGCTTTTTTATTTTTTAACTTTACGGCTGCGGCCAGTCTTCCTGTTGCCAGATCAACTGTCAGTAGCACTATCCCAAATTATTCGCAGACCTTGCCGATTTTTATGTACCACTACATTGAGACGCCGCCCGCGACCACTAAATTGCCCGGGCTTTATCTGCCAACAACGATTTTTGAAAATCAGCTCCAGGAGCTCCGCCGTTATCATTATAATCCGGTTTTCGTCTCCGCCATCGCTCAAAGCCTCAAAGCGCAAAAACCGTTGCCCCAGTATTCAGTCGCTTTAACTTTCGATGATGGCTATCAAGATTTTTATACCAATGTTTTCCCGCTCCTTAAAAAATATCAAATGAAAGCGACGCTTTATGTGATCATTAACGCTCTGGATAAGCCGGATTATCTGACTACGGCGCAGTTGAAAGAAATTTCCGCCAGTAGTTTAGTGGAAATTGGTTCGCACACTTTTAATCACTTGGATTTGAAAACATTAAAATTAAAAAAGGAAAAATTTGAAATTGCCAACAGTAAGATATTTTTAGAAAGGTTGCTGGGCCGAGTCGTGCCGACTTTCGCTTATCCTTTTGGTTCTTTTCTGCCGGCACAATGGCCGGTGGTGAAAAACATCGGCTACCAGGCCGCGGTCTCCGTTAACCCGGGCGTGGTGCAGAGCGAGAACGATATTTGGTTTTTAAAGCGGGTTCGTCCCAACAATCGCCGTGGAATAGAGTTTGCCCGGTGGTTGTTTGGACTTTATAAATGGAAATATTAGTTGATTTTTTGCTCTTTTTGTGCTATAATTATTTCTGTAAAAAAGCTTAAAAATTATAAAAAAATTTATGAAAAAGTACTGGTGGGTGATTTTAATCGCCGTCGTGGTGATTATCATCGGTTGGTTTTGGACCTCTTATAACCGCTTAGTGACGGCCAATGAAGGCGTGAACAACCAGTGGGCGCAAGTGGAGGTGCAGTATCAGCGCCGTTTTGATTTGATTCCGAATTTAGTGGCTTCCGTCAAAGGAATCATGACTCAGGAACAGACGGTCTTCGGCGATCTGGCTAATGCCCGTGCGCATTACACCAGCGCGACCAGCGTTAATGATAAAGTCGCGGCGGCCAATGAAGTGGAAAGCTCTCTCAGCCGTTTGATTGCGATTGTGGAAAATTATCCAGAGCTTAAATCGGCGGAAACGGTCCAGACTTTAATGTCGCAACTGGAAGGCACGGAAAACCGCATCAGCGTGGAGCGCGGCCGTTATAACGACCAGGTTCAGCTTTTCAATGTCATGATCAAACGTTTCCCGATGAGTATCCTGGCCAACATGTACGGCTTTACCGTGAAGACCTATTTCCAAACGACGCCGGGCGCGAGTACGGTACCGACGGTTGATCTGAAACTTAATTAAATAAAACAGCTTTGGTTAAATAAATGCGTTCTCGAAAGTTAATAATTTTATTTTGTCTGCTCTTTCTATCGGTCGGTTTTTCCGCGCGGGCTTATTATAGTCCCGGGAAGCCGGCCGGTTTTGTTAATGACTACGCCAAAGTTTTAAGCGCTCAGGATAAGAGCAGCCTGGAAGCGAAGCTCTCTCAGTTTGACAAAGATTCCAGCAATCAAATTTCCGTTGTGACGATTAATAGTTTGCAGGGCGATACAGTGGAAAATTTTGCCGTGAAATTATTCGCCGAGTGGCAGATCGGACAAGCCAAAAAAGATAACGGCGTTCTACTGCTCATTGCCGTCGATGACCATCAGATGCGGATTGAAGTCGGTTATGGCTTAGAAGGCGCTTTAACGGACGCCATCAGCAGTCAGATTATCAGGAATACTTTGACGCCCGCTTTTCGCGCCAATGATTATTACGGCGGTATAAATCAAGCCACAGATCAGATTATCGCCGTTACCAAGGGCGAGTATCAGCCCACCGCCACGGATACAAGTTCAACGGGCGCTAAAATGAGCGTCCCGGGCGACCTGTGGTTCTATCTGATTTTTTTCGGTTTTTATCTGCTGTCCACTTTGCGCCGCTATCTGGCGAAAAGTCGCAATTGGTGGGAGGGCGGAGCAATCGGTATTGTTCTCGGCCTGATTGTCGCCTTAATATTCTTCAGGACCTTGGTCTATTTAATCGTTTTGCCGGCAACTCTGGCCGTACTCGGTTTACTTTTTGATTATTTGGTCTCGCGCGTTTTTTCTAAGCCTAAACCGCGCGGCCAAGGCCGGGGCGGTTTCTGGTTTTTCGGCGGCCCGGGCGGCTTCGGCGGTTCCGGTTCCGGCGGTGGAGGTTTTGGCGGCTTCGGCGGCGGCGGTTCCGGCGGCGGCGGAGCAAGTGGCGGGTGGTAAAGAAAATTAAATAATTTATCAATAAAAAAAACGGCTTTTTAAGGGCCGTTTTTGCTTGCTCTTTTTATTGAAATCAGGCGGCAGTTAATACGCCTTTTTTCAGCTGTTCCAGGCTGTCGGTCAAGCTGTTAAGTACAGTTGTAAAATTACCCGGTTGTCTGGCTCTCAGCAACTCATCGCTGTGATGCATTTCCTGAATGACAATATCCAGGCTGTTTTCGATCTGGCAGACTTCTTCCAAACAGTATTCTGTTTCCTGGCTCCGTTTAACGATCGGCTTAATTTCTTCATTCAGAAAGTTTTTTATTTCTTCGGCTTCTTCCTTGTCTTCGATTGAACAAGCGCCGGCAATCTTCCTGAGGTAGCCGAAAGTAAATATTTGGTGGTTGTGATCGGTCGGGGATGAAGCTAAATAATCCCGCAAGTCATTTAAAAAAGAACTTAATATCATGGTCTGGGGTTTTTTGGTGTAAAATTATCTTAGGATTTTTTAAAGTATTTGTCAATGGCAATCTAAGGGCCTGTTTCTGAAAATGGTGAATATGATATAATATTTAAATATGTTAGATATTACACTAATCGCTGTCGGAAAAATCAAGGACAAAAACTACCAATCAGCGGCGGAAGAATATGTGAAGCGCTTGCGGCCTTATGTGAAATTAAAGATTACTGAAGTGACGCCCGCGCCGTTTACGCTTCATAACCAAGAACAAGCGAAAGAAATTGAAGGGAAGCGGATGGCCGCTCTCCTCGAGAAGAGTGCGAACCGGATATTCCTCTTGGCAGAGCAAGGACAGGTTTTTTCTTCGCCTGATTTGGCCATATTCTTGGCGAAAAATCAGCCCTTAACTTTAGTCATCGGCGGCGCTTTGGGGTTCAGCGCCGACTTTTATGACAAGTATCCGCAATTATCTTTATCGCGCCTGACTTTTCCGCATGAACTGGCCCGGGTTGTTTTACTGGAGCAGCTCTATCGCGCGGCCACGATTTTAAATCAGAAGAATTATCATTATTAAGTTTCGTGCTATAATTTTTGAATAAGAAGAGATAGATTAAACCTTTAAATATTATGCCCAAAATTACTAAAGCCAAGCTGAGCCGGACTATTAACTGGCACGGCTTTTCGGTTCTGTTAGCCGCGGTTCTCTTGGCTATTGTTTGGCTGGCCGCCTCAATCATTTTTTTAGACCTTTCCTTCTCAGGGGCCTCGAATATAAACCGGCAGGCCAATTTTACTGATTCACTGGCGATGGACAAGGAAGACCAGACCCTTAATCAAATAAAAGAAAGCGTTTATTTTACCATTCCGGCTGACCAGCAAAATTTTGACCCTCTGAGTTTTACGGCTTCGCCAGACGGGATGCAAGTCGCTTATGTTTTAAAAAAGGCTGGTCAAACGAGTGTTGTTCTAAACGGCCAAGCCGGCCCGCTTTATGACGCTGTCACTTTTATGATTTTCAGTCCGGACGGCCAACGTTTTGCTTACGGTGTAAAAACCAAGGGCCAGGAAAAAATAATTATCGATGGTCGGGTCGGCGAAGCTTACGACTGGACTTTCGCGCCGCGCTCCTTTACGCCTGACAGCCGCTATTTTATTTATAAAGCCCGCAGCAGTCAAGGCGATCAGATGGTCATTAATAATACCTGGACGAGCCAGGCATATGAGCGGATTTATGAGCCGGTTTTGACCAGTGACCGCAGCCAGCTGGTCTATTATGGCTTAATGAATAATAAGGTCTGGCGGACAACAATAGACTTGAATAAGACGGCTGAATAATATGTCCGATTTAACGCGACTGGTTAAAGAGTTGAAAAGCCAGGCCAATGCCCAACAGGCCCTTAATTTACAGCGTTTCTTTAAGACCGGACCGGGGCAATATGGCGCTGGCGACGTGTTTTTAGGCTTAAAAGTGCCTCTCCAGCGTGAGATTGCCCGGCGTTATATGGAATTAGACCTTAAGGGCATTCAGACCCTTTTAAACAGCAAATTCCACGAGTTCCGCTTGGTCGCTTTACTGATTTTAATCGAGCAATATCAAAGAGCCACGGATTTAAAAATTAAGGGTCGACTGGTTGATTTTTATTTGCAAAACACCCGGCGCATCAATAACTGGGATTTGGTGGACTTGTCGGTCTATAAGATTCTCGGCGATTATTTATGGCTGGTACCGAACAAGAAACCGCTGCTGCTTAAGCTAGCTGCTTCAGCCAATCTCTGGGAGAGACGTTTGGCCATGATTGCCACCTATGCTTTCATCCAAAAAGGCCGTTCGACGGAAGCTTTGCAAATTGCCAAACAACTTTTAAATGATGAACATGATTTAATCCAGAAAGCCGTCGGTTGGATGCTGCGCGAAGTCGGCAAGCGCGTAGCTGAGAAAAAACTGCTCACTTTTTTAAACCAGCACGCCCACCGCCTGCCGCGCACGGCCTTGCGCTATGCCATTGAAAGGCTCAATCCGGAACAAAGAAATTATTATTTAAATAAATAAATTTATGTCGCAAGAAAACCTAGCGACTAGCGGCGTCGCCGTGGCCGGAATCAGTCTGGCCATTCGGCAGAAAAAGATTTTTTTGGATAAAGAAGCGATTAACCGGACGGTGGAGGAAACGGAGGAGGTTTTAGGCGTCGTGGAGATGGTTTAGGATAGCCAGGAGAGAGCCATATCACCCCTATTTTATTGTGGTTTTTTGGGAAAGTGTTATAATAAAGCAATAATAATTTATTTTAATTTTATGTCCGAGGAAAATTTAAAAGCGGGGTCTTGGAAAAGCCCAAAAACTATCCTCCTTTTATTAGCTTTGGTGGCGGTCGCCGCGATTGTCGTCGTGGCCTTAATCCGCGACCGGATCGTCAATCCGCAGCTGCGCCAAGTGACGGTCATCGGTCAGGGCCGGGTTACTTATCAGCCGGACGAAGCTTTAGTGACGCTCGGCGTGCAGATTGATAAGGTCAGTAAAGCCGAAGACGCTTTGAACCAATTAAACACTAAGGTCAATAATATTATGGCGGCCGTTAAGGCCGTGGGCATTCCGGTGGAGAATATTCAGACCCAGAATTATTCTTTGAATCCGCAATATAATTATCCTCCGAACGCCGCCCCGGTTGTCTACGGTTATAGCGTCAATGAACAATTAGTAATTAAGGTTACCGGCTACGATCAGGCGCCGAACAAATTAGGCCAGGTAATTGCGGCCGCTTCCAAAGCCGGTGCCAATCAGGTCAATAATTTGTCTTTTGACGCCTCCAATTTGAATGATTTAAAGCAGCAGGCCCGTATTTTAGCCATTAAAGACGCGCGTGGTAAGAGCCAGGCCTTGGCTCAGGCGGCCGGCGTGAAGTTGAAAGAAATAGCGGGTTGGTATGAGAATTATATCCAGCCGGTTACGGCCTATGATTACAGCGCCAAAGGCGGCATGGGTGGCGCCAGCGCGGCCACCCCGATTGCCCAGACGCCTTCCGGTAATCAAGAAGTGGTGGTCGAAATCGGTTTAAATTATAACATTAAGTAATCCTAATTTGGTTTATGAACAACGGCAATTCTGATCTTAGCCGCGACTCTTTAAGTGGCAAGACCATTCTGATCGTCAATACTTCCGGGGCCAACGACCCTCTCCATTCCAAGAAATTTTTTATCCGCAAAGCAAAAAGCTTTGGGGTGAAAGTTATTATTTTAGGTAAGGAGGCGGATACTTTTCAGCCCTATGTCGACCACTGTCTGACGGTCGATACGAGAAACTACATCGAGTCATTGGGCGCATTGGAAAAATTCTTGGCCGCCAATCCGGATATTCATTTGAATGGCGTGGTCACTTTCCTGGAAGATGATGTGCTCTTAACCTCGAAAATTTCCGATAAATATAAATTGGTTGGCACGCCGTATAAGATCGCTAATCAAGTCAGGAATAAATATTTGTTCCGGGAATTTTGCGCGGCCCATAATTTGCCATCGCTTAAATTCCGCGAATTAAAAAATGGTCGTGATTTGGATGAAGTGGCCAAAACTATGGTTTTTCCCTTGGTGGTCAAGCCGGCTTATGGCGCGGCCAGCGCTTTCGTAGTTAAGGTTGATAATGAAGAAGAATTAAGAGAAAGCTATAAATATTTGAAGAAAGAGATTTCACCCCAAGTGGAATCGGCTCTGAACGATGGCCTGGGCGTTTTTGTGGAGGAATATATTGATGGCGATGAAGTCGACCTGGATATTTTAGTGCAAAACGGGAAAATTAAGTTTTGCGCCCTGTCCGATAATGGCCAGACCAAAGAGCCGTTCTTTATCGAAACGACTCGTTTGACGCCGTCCAGCTTGCCGCATAAAAATCAGGCCGAACTCGTGGCTGTGGCCGACGAAACCCTGGAAAAACTGGGCATTCTAAACGGCTGTATCCATTTTGAAGCCAAATCTACGACCCATGGTCCGATGCCGATTGAGATAAATCTCCGCCTCGGCGGCGATGAAGTCTACCCGAGCGTTAAGGCGGCCTGGCATGTGGACTTAGTGGAAAATACTTTAAAAATCGCTTGCGGATTATATATCCCGAAATTTGAGTTTCCGGACGGCCCTTATGAATATTTAGCCGCGGAAACTTTCTCTTCCGAACATTCCGGCATTTTAGTTAACTTGGAAATCGCTGAGGACTTGAAACGCCGGTCCTACGTCAAGGAATTTCAGTTTGAAAAGAAAATTGGCGACTCGGTCATGTCGCCGCCGGACGGCTATGAATACCTGGGCTGGATCTTAGTTTCCGGCCACAACCCCTTGGACGCCCAAGACAATCTGCGGGAAGCGGGCGCGGCCATCAATTATGAAGTCGTTAAATTCCATCCCGCCTCGTCTATCGGTAAGACCACGCGTAAGAACCCTTTTTCCGTTTCCGCCATTAATTTAGAGATGTTAAAACGCCGCAGCAAGATTGAGAAGATCAGACGGATGGCTATTTCCAACCAGCGCAACCTGCATCTGGGCATTGCCTGTAATCTATATGAGGAGACCGGGCCGGATCAGGAAACGACTGTGGAAAAGGATTTGACCGTTATCGGCCGGGAAATCGAAGAGGCCTTGAAAGGGCGGGGTTATAAAATCAGTTTTTTTGACTTCAATGATTTGCCGAAAGCCTTCAATGATTTGAAAAATAGCGACGTGGATTTGGTTTTCAATGTTTGTGAGCGCATTAATAATTCCAGTCTGCTGGAACCGCACGTCGCCTCGGTTTTAGACACTTTGCAGATTCCTTATACCGGCTCTAATCCTTTCACACTGGGACTTTGTATCGATAAAATCAGGGTAAAAAAGTTGTTGAGTTATCATAAGATTCCCACGCCGGAATGGGACTATGTCTATTCTTTGGAGGATGATATCCGCGACGATTTGAAGTATCCGCTCATTGTTAAACCGGCCAATACCGATAATTCCATCGGTATCACCAATGATTCCGTGGTTCGGAATAAAGAGGAGTTGCGCCGCCAATTAGAGAAGGTCATCAAAGAAATCGGCCGGCCGGCTTTGATTGAGGAGTATATTGAAGGCGATGAGTATGACGTCACCATTATCGGCAGTGAGGAAGATGATTTGCGCATTTTGCCCTTGTCGCGTTCTATTTTTGACGCTTTGCCGGAGGGAATCTGGCATATTTATCCGTTTGAGGCGAAGTATAGCGAGAACTCAATTTATGACAAGATTATCCGGCAGCGGCCCCCGAAAAATATTTCCAAAAAACTGGAAACGCTTTTGGGAGAGATTGCCTTGGATACTTATAATATCTTAGATTGTCATGACTACGGCCGCGTGGAAATCCGGGTGGACAAGAATAATAATCCTTTCGTGTTGGAGCTTAACCCGAATCCGTCCATCAATGCCGATGGCGCCTCCGTGGACTCGGCCCGCATCGCCGGCATGGACTACGGCGACTTTTTGGAGGAAATTATCCGTTTGGCTATTAAGCGCTATAAGGATAATCCGCCCTATTATCATCTGCAATCAAATTTGCTGTAATTTATAAATAAATTTATTAATATGTTTAAGAGAGCCAAGACGGTGCCCAAGCTCATGTTTGCGGTTCGTCCGTCGAAAATTATCCCTACTGAAGTGGCCACTTTTGCCGTGCGCCCCATTAAAAAAGGAGAAATTATCCATCGCGGCGATTCGCCGGAAGAGGTGGTTATTTTACGGCCGAGCGATGTTAAAAAATTAGATCCGGTTACCCGAAAATTCGTTGCTGATTTCTGCGTCCTGGACGAGGATAATGAGTATTGCGTGCCGGCTGATCCGAATAATATGGGCAGCTCTTGGTATTTCAACCATAGCTGTATGCCTAACGTTGACTACGACAAGAAAGGAAATTGGGTGGCGGGCCGAAATATCAAGAAAGACGAAGAGCTATTGTTGGATTATGCCCGGATGATTATTGATCCGCAGTTCAAAATGAAATGTTCTTGCGGCGCGCCGAATTGCCGCGGCACGATAACTGGCCAGGATCGGCTTGACCCGAAGTACCGGAAAGAAAATATCAATAAGATGTGGCCTGGATTGGGCCGGCCGGCCGCTAAAAAAAGCAAGCGCCGATAGAATCGCCTGGTATATTGGTATGTTTTTAAAGGGTATGCTATAATGTACCTATAAACATTGAGGTTTAAATAGGCTTGTGCAAAAAAGTCCCATAATCATTAATTAATTTTAATAGTAATCATTTAACAACGGACTTTACTATTGCGTCGCTCTAAGTGGCGGTTCATTAATAAGGCCCCAGGCAAAATTATGTCAAAAATGACAAAATCGCAGATGATTGCCGCTTTATCCGAAGCGACCACGATGAGCAAGAAAGACGTGGCCGGTTTCATGGATCAATTGGCTGATGTCGTCTACAAGGAAGTGAAGAAGAATGGTGAATGCATCGTTCCGGGCTTCGGTAAATTGGTTAAGGTGAAACGGAAAGCCAGAGAGGGCCGCAATCCGGCGACTGGCGCCACCATCCACATCCCGGCCAAGACCGTGGTTAAATTCCGCTTAGCCAAAGCGGTTAAGGACACAGTTCTTTAATCGTCAAGGTTAAAGAATTAAAAGAAGTACATTGTTTCTTCAAATAAAAGAAACCACCCGGACGGAATCCTGGGTGGTTTTTTTGTTGGCCAATGTTTGATTTAGGGAAATTAAAAAATCCCCGTTTTTGTTTATGAATGGGGATTGAGTCGAAACTATTCTTGGGACTATTTGGAAAGTGCTTGCACCAGGGGTAGTCCAGCCACCTCCGACACGCCGCCGGTGAAGTAATCATGGCCGTCGCTATTGTGAGTGCCGGTAATTTTGCACCAGACAAAGGTCGCGTGGGCTGGCAAGCTGGAGAAAAATTCAGGTCCCTCACTATTGGTTCGGTTGATAGACGAGGAGACAGAGGCCGGACCAAGGCCGCAGACGACGTTTGCTTTTAAGTCATATTGCTGCGTGGTTCCAGGCATAATACGATGATCGCCGGAGGCCAAGCAGATTACCAGGTTGCCGTCGACGTGGCAAGGAGCGATAGTATCGCCGTAGAGGTTGACCAGAGAGAAATCGGTAGCGACGGCGTTCACGGTATCGATTTGGAAAATGATTCTTCGCCAAGCAATAGCCTCGACTGGGTCCGCACTGATTTTAAAACGGTGGATAATTTGGACGCCGGTAGTTAAAGTGCTGGTTGGCAGGGAAGCGTTTTTAATCGTCACGATAATTGAGGGGTACTCGATATCAGTTGTCTTTTTGTCGCAGCCCGGTAAGGCGAGCAGCAAAAAAATCACGGCCAGTAATAGCAAATGTGTTTTCATGATATGGGTGGTTTTTGGTGGTTTGTTAAACAATTATTTAAAGAACGGTTAGGCAGACGGTTATTTAGGTAGAAATTATATATTAGTAAATAATACGAGTTCTGTCAAAGAGCGAAAAAGAAACCGTTTGACTAGCAAAAACCCGCCGGCTTTGCCGCGGCGGGTTTTTACTCCTAACACTCCATAATTTACTCTTTCCACTCATTAATATATTGGCCTAAGCCAAAATCTTTTAACTTGTTTTTTAACTTGGTGCTTTTATGCAGGAAGATCAGCAGGGAACCGAGTTCAATCTGGTAGCGATTTTTGACAATCTTATAGCGCAATTCACCTTCTGCCTTAATGGCCCGCCTAATGGTCTTATTTTGGACTCCGCCTAATTCCGAAGCTTCCGAAACGGAAACCCAAATCGGATTGCTGACTTCAGGCAAAGAAAAATTACTGTTTTTTTTCATTATTTTAGATATTTAAGTCCATAATATTGTAGACTTAAATAAAGAAATAGGCTAATAAAAAAGCTAAAATATTTTTAAGTCTATAATATTGTAGACTTAAAATATGTAATTTTTAGTAATTATGTCAAATATTCGACTTAGTTCGGGAGAGGATGCTTATTTAATTTATTTAAGTCCATATCTTGATAGACTTAAGTCTTTGTATTTTAGAGCTCTGGTAAAAAAAGTCAAGAGCAAGCTTGATTTCGCAACCAGCCTGAACGATTTCTAGCTTAATTCAAGGATAGGGTGCAAAGATAGAGTGTTTGATCAAAAAACGACTTTAATTTTGGTATTTAAGTTATATCCAAACCTTAGCTTTAGTCCTTTGTTTAATCTTGCTTTTCGGCTATCTTTATGATAAGATATTTTCATAATTTATAGGGTTTGTTAGTGAACGGGTTTAGTCTTTTCCCGTTATTTTTTGTTAAAACCATTTAGCATTTTTTGAGTTACCGAAACGTATAAGGAAAAGTAATAATTTTTTCTCGGACGGCTAATTTATGGCGGCAAATATAGTCAAAAAATTCAAGGATAAACAAACTTTAAGCAAGCTGAAAAGCCATGATAAAGAGGCTTTTATTGCGGTTTATGACAATCATGTCGCGGAAATATACCGTTTTGTTTACTTTAAAATCGGACGTAAGGAGGAGGCGAATGATTTAACCTCCATGATTTTTCTGAAGGCTTGGAACCACATCCAGAATAATAGTTTGGAAGACGCCAAAACATTACGGGCTTTGCTCTATAAAGTGGCCCGTAATTCGATTGTGGATTACTATCGAGAAACGGGCAGTAAATTAAGGGTGACCTCTTCTTTGGATGATGAAGATAATCGCATCGAGGTGGTTGATGAGGGAATTAATCCCCAGGACAAGCTGGATCGCGAAGCGGACTTGGAACTTATCAAAAGCAAATTGCCCTTGTTGAAAGAAGAGTATCGTGACGTGGTAATTATGAAATTTATCAATGATCTCACTTTGGAAGAAATAGCGGAAATTAGCGGAAAAAATAAGGGAAATGTGCGGGTTTTACTGCATCGGGCTCTCAGCGCTCTAAAGGAGCTGGTTGAGGGGTCGGAGAAGGTGTAACGTTATGGCGGGTTTTACGTATATTATGGTATATGACCGACAGAGATTTCATCACTAAATTGAATAGTCTGCAAAAAACAGCCCCCGACCAGGCTTGGCTAAAAAGCAATCGGGAGCTTTTGTTAACCCAAATTTCTAATTCCGGCGCAGAAAATTTATCAATCTGGAAGACTCTAGTGATTAATTTTTTCAGCCTGGCGAAGGCCTCGGTGCGACCGGCCTACGCGCTGGGCATTTTTGCTTTGGTCTTAATTATGGGGAGCCTCTTCGGCAATCAGGTTTTCAGTAATGTTAAGCCGAACGACTCTTTATATATCGCCCGCATCATTTCTGAAAAAGCCAAGTTAAATACCATTTTAAATTCCGATAGCCGGGATAAATTAGCGGCCCAGTTCGCGACCCAGCACGCGCAGGAAATCAGCGCCGTGTTGGCCGATCCGAAATTCAACAATGAGCAAAATAAAAATCAGGTCGCTTCTTTAACGGTTAGTTTCAATCAGGAAATCAGTACGGCCAAGAATCAATTGAGCCGGCTCACTGTGGCCACGACGACTGATAACAGCGTTGTTTCCATCGCGGACAATTCTAAAGATAATAAAGGCTTATCGGTGGCCACCAATCCGCTCGGTCAGACTCCGAATTACATAACCACGTCCAGCGCCATTTCCACTTCGACGAAGAAGGGCGGAGAGAATATTAAAGGTGAAGGCCAGACCGCCACTTCCAGTTCCGCGGGAGGAGCAACTTCAACGTTGCTGAAAGCGGACACGAGCAACAGCGATACCGCTAAAATTTTAGATCAGGCGCAAAAATTATTTGACCAAAAAGATTACGATCAAGCTTTCAATAAATTAAAAGAAGCAGATCAGTTTATTAACGCCGCGAATTAAAGCGCGCGTTTGTTAGTTTATCTCCCCGACACGGTACTCCTGGCCGGAAGAGTCTCTCATCTGATCATGGAAGCCATAGGAGTTAAACTAACAAATTCGCGTTTGCGAATTGGCAAACCCCGTCAAGGTCGAGTCTCGAGTTCGCTCGGGATGGTTTGTCCCTTATAAATTCTTTCAATTATAAATTATCAAGGGCTTGACTCGTTTCAAATGTAAATCGGTTAAGCTTTTCTCCAGCCGGCGGGCAACACGCGCCTGGCTGGCAGAACTTAAATGTTAAGATCGGCCGGCCTTCGCCTTAAGCTCTAAGCTTGGTTGGTGGAGCGGGATTCCGACTGATTTACGTCGTAAATAATTTAAGCCCGGAATAATTAAAAATTGAACAATCAATCATTTTTTGGCGATTTGGACTACTATTGTCCAGACCTAAAAGATGATTATAACTAATTATTATGAAAAAATTACGCAGAATTCTCGTTATTGGCGTAATGGTATTATCAGTACTGGCCATGAGTGGTATCGCTATCACTCCGGTTAAAGCGGCAGC
>Ga0209429_10000714_pt1 | contig 21682 bp, 19 predicted proteins | sample BarGraNGADG00212_3_FD_184493 | JGI IMG/M metagenome (GOLD analysis project Ga0209429, IMG submission 184493) | Arctic peat soil microbial communities from Barrow, Alaska - Barrow Graham LP Ref core NGADG0004-212 (SPAdes) (version 2) | ecosystem: Environmental > Terrestrial > Soil > Wetlands >...
GGCACCGAGTCGTAATGGGCCACGAGCAGGACGGCGCGCGAGGGGTCGCGGCCCGGCAGGCGGGCGACCACGTTACGGACCGTGCCCGCCACGCGGCCGCTCTGCGCCGACACCGCCGCGGCGGTCTGCACATGCGGCGCCAGGTGGAGAGCGTCGAGCTGGGCGGCTATGGCGTCTCGCGCCCGTGCGGCGCCGTCGGAGCCGATGGGCCGGGGAGCGGCGCCGATCTCCCGCAGGAGCCGCATGGCGCGGCCGGCCGAAAAGCTGCCGGCCGCGCTCCGCACCGGCGCCGGCGGCGACACGCCGAGCGGCGTGACGCCGACCACGACCAGCGCCGTGACGACGGCCACGACGAGCGCGGCGAGCAGGAGATTCTTGGCTGCCACAGTCTCAGAGTAGCCGCCGCGCCGCTGTTTGCAACTGCCTAGGTCGGGCCGCGTGGTCGCGCGCGGCCGCACGTTTGCTTCTCTCGCCGCCCCGGCGTACCATCCACTCCGGTCGCGCTAGGCGGGGAGCCAGCGGTGCCCTGTACCCGCAATCCGCTACAGCGGGGCTGAATCCCCGCCCGAGGGGCCGTTCCGCGAGGCTGTCAGCCGGCGCGCGGCGTTGAAGGTCGGGTCCTACGCAATGGAACCCTGCGAACCCCGTCAGGTCCGGGAGGAAGCAGCGGTAAGCAGGCCATTCCATGTGCCGTGGGGTCGCCTGACCCGAGCTTGCGCCCGGCGAGGACGCTCGGAGAACGCGCTTCGACGGCGGGTGCGCGACTGCTTCTTTCCCACCTCTCAGCGGGGTACACTAGCCATCCGATGAAGCGCTCCCTGTACCGCGAATACCGTCCGCAAACGTTCGCCGAGCTGGTCGGCCAGGACCACGTCGCGCGTACGCTCCGCAATGCCGTCGAGACCGGCTCGGTGGCACACGCTTACGTGTTCGCCGGGCCGCGCGGCACCGGCAAGACCAGCACCGCGCGCATCCTCGCCAAGACGCTCAACTGCGTCGGCACCGACGAAGCCCCGGTGACGGAGCCGACGGCCGCGCCCTGCGGCGTCTGCCGTCACTGTGTGGGCATCGCCGGCGGCGTCTCGCTCGACGTCGTCGAGATGGACGCCGCCTCCAACCGCAGCATCGACGATGTCCGCGACCTGCGCGACAAGATCGCCTTCGCGCCGGTAGACGGCCGCTTCAAGGTCTACATCATCGACGAGGTCCACATGCTCACCCGCGAGGCCTTCAACGCTTTGCTCAAGACCCTTGAAGAGCCGCCGAACAACGTCGTCTTCGTGCTCGCCACCACCGAGCCGCACAAGATCCCCGAGACGATCATCTCGCGCTGCCAGCGCTTCGACTTCCGGCGCCCGCAGGTGCGCGACATAGCACACCTCCTGGGCAGCATCGTCGAACGCGAGAACGCGCGCCCCGACGACGAGCGCGGCGGACCGCGCATCGAGATCCAGGACGCCGCCCTGCTCGAGATCGCACGTCATTCGCAGGGCGGGTTCCGCGACGCCATCGGTACGTTGGACAAGCTCGTCACGTACTCCGAGGGCGCGATCCGCCCGGTCGACGTGCTCGACGCCCTCGGCGTCACCGACGCCGACCTCCTCTTCGAGATCACCGACATCGTCACGGAACGGCGCACCGCCGAGGCACTGCAGTTCGTGCAGCGGCTCGCCGGCGACGGTGTGGACTACGCCCAGTTCATCCGCGACCTGTTGCGCCATCTGCGCCAGCTGTTCCTGCTCCAGCACCTCGAAGAGTCGGCCCGTGACGAGGCCGCCCTGCGCACCCTTGGTCAGACGGTCGAGCTCGACGACCAGCTCCTCGAGCGCCTGGTCCCGCAAGCCAACAATCTCCACCCGCGCGAGGTCGTGCATCTCATCGAGACGTTGGGGGAGGCGCAGCGCGAGATCCGCGACGGGCTGGACGCACGCCTGCAGCTGGAGCTGGCGCTGGTCAAGGTCACGCGCCCACAGCTCGACCACTCGGCGGCCGCCCTCGAGGAGCGCCTCCGGCGCCTTGAAGCCGGCACGGCGACGCCCGTGCCCGCGGCCTCGGCGCCGGCGGCGCGGCCGGCCGGACCGGCCGCCAAGTCCGTCGTGGCGGATGGCGGCGGCGAGCGAAAGCCCGCCACGGCACACGCCGCTCCCGCGGCGCCGGCGACTCCCGCCACCGAGCCCGCGGGCGACGGCAAGGCGGCCGCAGCGCCGGCCGCCGCCGAGATCCCGCCGGCGGCCGAGACCCCGCCGGCCGAGCTCACCCTGGAGCGCGTCAAGCGCGCCTGGGAGCTCATCCTCCAGCGCGTCCAGAGCAGCAGCGTGAGCCTGTACGCCATGCTGCGCGACGCGCGCCCCAGCGAGTTGGACGGGGAGCGCCTCACGGTGACCATCCCCTCGAACTTCGCCCTTACACGCGCCTGCGAGCCGGGCAACGCGGAGCTGCTGGCGAGCGCCGTCGAAAGCGCTCTCGGGCATCCACTCGAACCCGACTTCGTGCTCGCCGCCGGCGCCGCGGCAGCGGGGAACGCCGCTGCCGAACCCGCCGCGCCCACGGCGATGACCCTCGACTACACCGCACTCATCAAGCAGGCGAAAGGCACCTTCGATGCCGAGGAGATGCCCGACGACTCCTAAGGAGAAGCTCTCGTGTCGAACCCTCAGTACAACAAGATGATGAAGCAGGTCCAGGAGATGCAGCGCAAGATGGCGCAGGCTCAGGAGGAGCTCGCCGTCGAGACCGTCGAGGCGAGCGCCGGCGGCGGCATGGTCACCGTGATCACCACGGGGGCGCTGGAGATCAAAGAGGTGCATATCAAGCCCGAGGCGGTGGATCCCGACGACGTCGAGATGCTGCAGGACCTGGTGGTGGCCGCCACCAACGAGGCTCTGCGCGCCGCCCAGGATCTGGCCTCGACGAAGCTTGGCGGCGCTACCGGCGGGCTCGACCTCCCCAACATCCCCGGGATGTTCTGAGCGTCCTCGACCGCGCCGGCGCCTGCGGCGCGCACGCCGGCGCGGCACCTGGCGGCCGCGTGATGAGCGGATAGGATCCTGCATACAGGACTCTTGCAATCCTGCTTCCTGCGGATGTCGGCCGAACGGTGCGTTCGTCCGCGCCGCATCTCCCGGCTCCCGCGGGTGACGAAATGGCGCAACGCCGTGAGGTCACTTCGTCACCCCGTCGGATTGCCACGCGAGCGGTTCAGCGAGTACAATCAGCATTTGCGCGCCCGGCCGTTCCGGGATTGTGCAGACGCGACGACAAGAGTGCATCAGTATTCACATTGTCACTAGGAGCGTGCAAGTGTATTCACCTTCCGTTGAGCGCCTGGTCACGGAGCTGGCCAAGCTCCCGGGGATCGGTCCACGCACCGCTCAACGGCTCACCTTCCACATGCTCAAGCTGAGGCCGGACGAGATCCTTCCGTTGGCGGCGGCCATCACCGAGGTCAAGGAGAAGATCGGCTTCTGCAGCCGCTGCTTCAACCTCGCCGAGGGCGAGCTCTGCACCGTGTGCGCCGACACGCGCCGCGACCCGCGCGTGCTCTGCGTGGTCGAGCAACCCTTCGACATCGTGACCATCGAGCGCACGCGGGAGTTCCACGGCCTCTACCACGTCCTGGGCGGGGCTTTGAGCCCGCTGGACGGCGTAGAACCCGACGACCTGCACATCGCGGAATTGCTGTCGCGCGTCGACGGCGACGTTGAGGAGGTCATCTTGGCGACCAACCCCACCATAACCGGTGAAGCAACAGCCATGTACGTCGCCGACATGCTGCCGCAGCGGGTGCGCGTCACCCGTCTGGCCAGCGGCCTGCCGGTGGGCGGCGACCTCGAGTATGCGGACGAGCTCACGCTGGGCCGCGCCCTAGCGGGGCGTCGCAGCCTGCGGCGCGGAGAGGAGTGACCATGGCGACGAAGACCGGCACCAAACAGAAGCCGGCGACTGGCCTCACGGAGATCCGCTGGCACGGCCGCGGCGGCCAGGGCGCGGTGACGGCGGCCAAGATGGTCGCCGAGCTGGCGCTCGTCCAGAAGAAGTACTTCCAGGCCTTTCCCGAGTACGGCCCCGAGCGCTCGGGGGCGCCGATCGTGGCCTTCACGCGGGTCAGCGACGCGCCCATCCAGATCTACGCCGGCATCGAACACCCGCAGATCGTCGTCGTGCTCGACCCCTCGCTGCTCGGCATCGTCGACGTGACCAAGGGTGCTCCCGCCGACGCCATCGTGCTGGTCAACAGCGAGATGAGCCCGGCCGAGCTGCGCAAGCACTATGGCCTCAAGAGCTTCCGCTACTTCACCATCGCCGCCACGCGGATCGCCGTCGAGACCATCAAGCGACCGATTCCCAACACCCCCATGGTGGGAGCGCTCACGCGCATCACCGGGCTCTTCGACCTCGACGAAGTCGTCGGGTTGCTGCGCACCGACTTCAGCAAGAAGTTCCCGCCCAAGGTCGTGGAGGGCAACATCAACGCCATCACGCGCAGCTTCGAGGAGGTCCAGGCCGAATGACCGTCGAGAAGAAGGCCGGGGCCAAGAAGCCGGCCCCACTCAGAAAGCCGCGCGCCAAGAAGGCCGCCGCCAAGAAGAAGCCCACGTGGGACATCAGCGACGTCGACAACTGGGGCCCCGACAGGCACGAGTTGGGCGCCACGATCATCGAGGCGGGCAACTCCGTCTACAACGAGACGGGCGGCTGGCGCAGCGAGGCGCCGGAGATCGACAGCGAGAAGTGCGACGGCTGCATGCTCTGCTACTTCTACTGCCCCGACGCCTCGATCGTCATCGAGGACGGCAAGGCCGTGGGCGTCGACCTCGCGCACTGCAAGGGCTGCGGCATCTGCGCCAAGGAGTGCCCCACCGACGCCATCGTCATGAAGATCGACGAGAAGGAGTGAACGTGGCCACCACCGACAGTGAGATCCTGGCGGTCACCGGCAACGAGGCCGTTGCCGAGGCCATGGGCCAGATCGACCCGGATGTGGTGTGCGCCTACCCCATCACCCCGGCGACGGAGATCGTACAGATCTATGCCCAGATGGTCGCCGACGGCAAGGTCGGCACTGAGTTCGTGACCGTCGAGAGCGAGCACTCGGCGATGAGCGCCGTGATCGGCTCGGCGGCCGGCGGCGCGCGGACCATGACGGCGACCTCCTCCCAGGGCTTCGCCCTCATGTGGGAGGTCCTCTTCGTGGCCGCGTCCTACCGGCTGCCCATCGTCATGACCACCGTGAACCGCGCCCTCGCGGGCCCCATCAACATCCACTGCGATCACAGCGACACCATGGGCGGCCGCGACACCGGCTGGATCCAGCTCTACGGCGAGAACCACCAGGAGGCCTACGACAACTGCATCCAGGCGGTGCGCATCGCCGAGGCGATGGACATCCGCACCCCCACCATGCACATGTACGACGGCTACGTGATCAGCGGCGCCATCGGGCCGCTGCAGATGCTCACCAAGGAGCAGGTGCAGACGTTCATCGGCCCGTACCACGCCACCAACCCGATGCTCGACACCAAGCACCCCGTGACCGTGGGCCCGTTCGACGGCCTGCACGGCTGGTACTTTGAGCACAAGGTGGCGCAGAACCGCGCCATGGACCGGGCTCTCACGGTGATCCAGGACGTCGCCGACGAGTACGCCGAGATCAGCGGCCGTCACTACGGCCTGCTCGACCCGTACCGCCTCGACGACGCCGAGATCGCCATCGTCGTGGTCGGCTCCACGGCCGGCACGACCCGCATAGCGGTCGACAAGCTGCGCTCGCAGGGCGTCAAGGCCGGCATGGTGCGCGTGCGCGCCTTCCGGCCCTTCCCGCACGAGGCGTACGCCAAGGCGCTCGAGCACGTCAAGGTCGTGGGCGTCATGGACCGCGCCGACTCGTTCGGCGCCCAGGGCGGCCCCGTCTTCCTCGAGGTCCGCGCGGCCCTGTACGACAGCGACCCGCGGCCGCAGGTCCTGCCGTTCATCTACGGGCTCGGCGGGCGCGACATCTTCCCCGACAACATCGAGCAGGCGTTCGCCGTGCTCCAGAAGGCTGCGCAGAGCAAGAAGCGGACCTCCACGGAGCGCCGCTACCTCAACCTGCGCGAAGACTGAGGTGACCGGCATGGCGAGAAACGACTCAGGCAACGGCGGGCGCGCGGCGCAGCCCCAGGGCTCCGCCCTCTACGAAGTCCTCAAGGGCATCGACTTCGAGCGCCGCGAGCTGGTCGACAAGAGCAAGGGGGTCGGCCTCTTCGACCTCGTGAAGGCCAAGGACGGCAGCTACCGCTGCTACTCGTGCACCCTGTGCGAGCGTGTCTGCCCGGTGGACTGCATCGAGATCGACTACTGCCCCGAGTTCGAGGAGCTCCCGTTCGACGTCGCGGCCGAGCGCGCCGCCGCGCTGGCTACGCTGCCCGGAGAGAGCTGCGGGGCCGGGGCGGCGTGCGTCATGGGCGAGAAACCGGCCGGCTTTGTGCCCGAGATCGACATGAAGCTCTTCGACCCGGTGGTGGTCAAGATCCGCGACGGCTCCGGTCTCGTCGAGGCCTTCCACGCCACGCAGGAGGCCTTCGGCTACCTGCCGCGCGTGGCACTCGAAGACATCGCCGAAGAGATGAAGCTGCCATTCTCGCGGGTCTTCGGCGTGGCCAGCTTCTACAGCCAGTTCCGCCTGCTGCCGGTCGGCAAGCACGTGATCGACGTGTGCATGGGCACCGCCTGCCACGTGGCCGGCGCGCCGCTCGTGGTGGAGGCACTCAGCCAGGAGCTCGAGATCCCGGTGGGAGCCACCACTTCCGACAGCCTCTTCACGCTCCAGACCGTGAACTGCGTCGGCGCCTGTGCCCTCGCCCCCGTCGTGCGCCTCGGCGGCGACGAGACCTTCGGGCGGTTGGGCCCCAACGAGGCGCGCAAGCTCGTACGCAAGCTGCGCAAGCAGGAGGTGGGAGCATGAGTCCCGCCGCCAAGCTCACGAAGATCGACAAGGCGCTCAAGGCGAAAGCCGACCAGAGCGCCTACCTCACCGACGACGAGAAGACCGAGATCCGCATCTGCGCCGGCACCGCCTGCCACGCCTCTGGGCGTGTGGCGCTGCGCAAGGCCGTGGAGAAGACGCTTGCCGAGCGCGGCCTCACCGACAAGGTCGCCGTCGTAGAGACCGGCTGCCACGGATTCTGCGAGGAGGGCGCCATCGTCGTGGTCCGCCCGCAGGGCCTGTTCTACCCGCGCCTCAAGCCCAAGGACATCGAAGAAGTCATCGCGACCAGCGTGGTGGGCGACGGCATCGTCGAGCGGCTGCTCTACAAGGACCCGCAGACGGGTGAGGCGCTCGCGCACGAGAAGGAGATCGCGTTCTACTCGCTGCAGGACCGCATCGTGCTGGCCCTCAACGGCAAGATCGACCCGTTCTCTCTGGACGACTACCTGAACCACGGCGGCTACACCGCCCTCGCGAAGGTGCTGAGCGCCGCCGACCCGGAGGCCGTGATCGACGAAGTCGAGAAGAGCGGCCTGCGCGGCCGCGGCGGCGCCGGCTTCCCCACCGGCAAGAAGTGGCGCTTCTGCCGCGCCAACCCCGGCGAGAAGCACTACGTGATCTGCAACGCCGACGAAGGCGACCCGGGCGCGTTCATGGACCGCTCGGTGCTCGAGGGCAACCCGCACAGCGTCATCGAGGGCATGATCATCGCCGCCTACGCCATCGGCGCCGGCAACGGCCCGGTGGAGGGCTACGTGTACGTACGCCACGAGTACCCCTTCGCCGTGGAGCGCCTGCGGCACGCCCTGGGGCAGGCGCGCAAGCGCAACCTGCTCGGCGACGACATCCTCGGCTCCGGCTTCAGCTTCGACATCCGCATCAACCAGGGCGCCGGCGCCTTTGTTTGCGGCGAGTCGACGGCCCTCACGGCCTCCATCGAGGGCCACCGCGGCATGCCGCGCGGCAAGCACATCCGCACAGTCGCGCACGGCCTCTGGGGCCAGCCCACGAACCTCAACAACGTGGAGAGCTACGCCAACGTGCCGTGGATCGTGAACCACGGCGCCGAGGCCTTCGCCGCCAAGGGCACGGCCACGAGCAAGGGCACCAAGATCTTCAGCCTCACCGGCAAGGTCGTGAACGGCGGCCTCATCGAGGTGCCCATGGGCGCCACGCTGCGCCAGGTGATCTTCGAGATCGGCGGCGGCATGCTGCCCGGCCGCGAGTTCAAGGCCGTGCAGCTCGGCGGGCCGTCCGGAGGCTGCCTGCCCGCCTCTCTGCTCGACGAGCCCATCGACTTTGAGAGCCTGGTGGCCGCCGGCTCCATGATGGGCTCTGGCGGCATGGTCGTGGTAGACGACACCACCTGCATGGTCGACTTCGCCAAGTTCTTCCTCCAGTTCACCGCCGAGGAGAGCTGCGGCAAGTGCCTGCCGTGCCGCGTGGGCACGCAGCGCATGCTCGAGATCCTCGAGCGCATCAGCGCCGGCGAGGCAGCCATCGACGACGTCGAGCGCCTCGAGCTGCTCGCCGAGGACATCAGCGAAGGCTCGCTCTGCCAGCTTGGCGGCAGCGCCCCCAACCCGGTGCTCAGCACCTTGCGGTATTTCCGCGACGAGGTGATGGCGCACGTGGCCGAGCGGTGCTGCCCGGCCAGAGTGTGCCGGCCGCTCATCCGCTACACCATCGACAAGGACGCCTGCACCGGGTGTCACGTGTGCTTCGGCGCCTGCCCGACCGACGCCATCAGCGGCGAGCGCAAGCAGGTCCACGTCATCGACCAGAAGCTCTGCATCAAGTGCGACACCTGCCGGCAGGTCTGCAAGTTCGACGCGGTCCCCGTCGAGACAGGTATATTCGCCATGGCCGAAGGGAGGCAGCAGTGAGCACCCGCACCAAAGCTGCCGTGAAGCTCACCATCGACGGCAAGAATCTCAGCGCCCGCGAGGGCGAGACGGTCCTCGAGGTCGCGCGCCGCGAGGGCATCGACATCCCGGCGCTGTGCCACGAAGAGGGCATGGTCGCCTGGGGCGCCTGCCGCCTGTGCATGGTCGAGGTCGAAGGCCTCGACAAGCTGCAGGCGGCCTGCACCACGTGGGTCGTCGACGGCATGAAGGTCAAGAGCGATACCCCACGCATCCGCGCCCGCCGCGAGAGCTACCTCAGAATGTACTTCTCCGACCACAACGCCTATTGCGAGGCGCCCTGCTCGCACGCCTGCCCCACACACATCGACATCCCCGCCTACATGGCGGCGCTAGCCGACGGCGATGCCGCCGGCGCCGCCGCCATCGTGCGCGAGGAGCTGCCGTTCGCCGGCATCCTCGGGCGCGTGTGCCCGCGGTACTGCGAGCCCGTTTGCCGGCGCGGCGAGGTGGACGACCCCATCGCCATCTGCGCCCTGCACCGCGCCGCCGCCGACCACACCGAGACTCGCCTCGTGGCAGGCGTGCCCACCGGCAGGCGCGTCGCCATCATCGGCGCCGGCCCGGCCGGCCTGGCGGCCGCCTGGTTCCTCACCGAGCGCGGCCATCAGGTCACGATCTACGACGCCAACAAGAAGGCCGGCGGTACGCTGCGCTACAGCATCCCCGAGTTCCGCCTGCCGGAGAAAGTCGTCGACAAGGAGCTGGCCCCCCTGTGGGATGCCGGCGTGCGCTTCGTCGGCGAGTCCGAGCTGGGCTACGAGGTCGATCCCGACGGACTGTTCGACGCCGGCTTCGACGCCGTCGTTATCAGCATCGGCACGTGGGAGGAGCCCAAGCACGTCCTGACCGGCGACGACGCCGCGCTGCGCGGGCTCGACGTGCTCAAGCGCGTGCGTGAGGGCCGCGCCGTCCGGTTCACCACCAAGGTCGCCGTCATCGGCGACGGCATCACCGCCCTGGACGCGGCGCGCACCGCGCGCCGCAAGGGCGCCAAGGAGGTCGTGGTCATCGCCCAGCACGAGGGCGAGGATGTCCCGGCCGGCGCGCGCGAAGTCACCGCCGCCCTCGAGGAGGGCATCAAGTTCGAGTTCGGCGTCCTGGCCAAGAAGGTCAAGAGCAAGGCCGGCAAGGCGCAGGGCGTGGAGTGCGTGCGCGTGGTGCGCGAGAAGGGCCGTTTCAAGGAGGTCAGGGGCTCCCGCTTCGACGTGGCCGCGACCACCGTCGTCCTGGCCACCGGCTACGCGCCCAGGCTGGGTGAGAGCGCCCAGTACCTGCCGCTCGCCGACGGCGTGCGGCTCCAGGCCAACTTCTACACCGGCCGCACGCCGGAGAACGGCGTGTTCGCCGCCGGCGACGCCATCACCGGCGCGCAATCGGTGATCCACGCCGTGTCCGGCGGCAAGCGCTCGGCGCTGGCCGTCGACGCCTGGCTGCGCGGGCACGACCTCTTGGAGCTCGAGGAGAAGCTGGCCGTCTACAACGGCCTGCCCTACCTGGACCAGCTCAAGGACGCCGCGCAGATCGGCGAGCTCGGCCTGCGCCTCGCTGAGCGCAGCCCGGTGTGGCTCACGATGGGCGCGAGCGCCGAACCTGCGGCTCGCGCTACCATGCCCAAGGTCGGCAAGGCCAAGCGCCTTTCGGCCACCGACGTCGAGGTCGAGAAGGGCTACAGTCTGGCCGCCGCCCGCGCCGAGGCCGAGCGCTGCCTGCAGTGCGAGTGCCCCAGCCTCGGGGACTGCGAGCTGCAGAAGCTCGGCGTGGACTACGGCATCACCGACAACGCCCTCGTGGTCAAGGGCGGCCTCGTGCGCAAAGTCGAGGCCCAGCACGAGCACCCGTTCATCCGCCGCGACATGAATCGCTGCATCGCCTGTGGGCGCTGCGTGCGCACCTGCCGCGACGTGGCCGGCCCGGCCTGCTACGACTTCACCGGGCGCGGCTTCAGGATGAACGTCGACACACCCTACGGCGAGGCCCTGCAGCTGGCCGACTGCATCACCTGTGGCCGCTGCGTGACCAGCTGCCCCACCGGCGCGCTCACGTTCAACGAGCGTGAGCTCGCCTCCTACCGGGTCGACGAGAGCCGCTGCATCATGTGCCGCGAGTGCGTCAACGTGTGCCCGGTCGAGGCGGTCAAGGAGACCAACCACTTCGAGGACGCACGCCAGAAGTGGCTCGAGCTGGTAGCGCAGGACAGCCAGCTCGCCGGCGGCCACCGCATGTGCGCCGGCTGCAGCGCGCCCATCGTGGTGCGCCAGGTGCTCATGGGCACCAGCGATCCCGTCGTGGTCAGCGCGGCGACGGGCTGCCTCGAGGTGAGCACGACCATCTACCCCTACACCTCGTGGAAGGGCAGCTACATCCACACCGCCTTCGAGAACGCCGCCGCCACGCTGAGCGGCGTCGAGACCGCGTTCCGCGCCCTCAAGAAGAAGGGCCTCATCGAGGAGAACGTCAAGTTCATCGCCTTCGGCGGCGACGGCGGCACCTACGACATCGGCCTGCAGTCGCTCTCCGGCGCCATGGAGCGCGGTCACAGCATGCTCTACGTCTGCTACGACAACGAAGCCTACATGAACACCGGCTTCCAGCGCTCCGGCGCCACGCCGGTCGGCGCCTGGACGACCACCAGCCCGGTGGGCAAAGAGACGTCCGGCAAGCTGCAGAACCGCAAGAACCTCACCGACATCATGATCGCCCACGGCCTCCAGTACGTGGCCCAGGCCTCGCCCCACGACCCGCGCGACCTGGTGCGCAAGGCATCCAAGGCGCTGGCGGTGGACGGCCCCACGTTCATCAACATCCTCGCGCCGTGCCCCCGCGGCTGGCGCGCGGACGGTGCCGAGACCATCGAGCTGGCGCGCGAGGCCGTGAACACCGGCTACTGGCCGCTGTTCGAGGTGGAGGACGGTGAGTATCGCCTCACCTACCGGCCGCACCACAAGATGCCGCTCATCCCGTGGCTCAAGCGCCAGGGCCGCTTCGCCCACCTGTTCAAGCCGGGCAACGAGGAGATCCTCCTCAACCTCGAGGCCTGGGTGGACAACGAGTGGGAGAAGCTCCTGCGCAAGTGCGGCGAGCCCAGCGAGGCCGACTGGCAGGAGTACCTGCAGTCCAACGGGTGTCTGCTACGCTAGACGCGGCTACCAGCTGAACGACAAAGAGGGCGGGCCCTGCGGGCCCGCCCTCTGCCGTACCGCCGGCGGCAGCCGTCAGGCAACCGCTGGGAAGCTGCTACCCGAACACCGCGCGCAGGTAGTAGACCCAGAAGGCGGGGACCTCGCGCAGCACCAGGTAGGGCGTCTCCTTGATGGGCGTCGACGTCTCCGCCGGCACGGTGAGCACGTCCCAGCCGGCGCGCTGGTAGGCCAGTTTGATGCGCGGCAGATGGTAGAACTGGCTGACCGCCATGATGCGCTGCCAGCCCCGGCCGCCGAAGAACGGCACCGTGTCGGCGACCGTGGCGGTGGTGCTCACGCCGTTGGAGTCGACGACGACTTTGCCTAGGGGCACGCCACCCTTCACCGCCATGTCGCGCATCACCAGCGCTTCGTTGTAGCCGCTGTCCCCCACGCCGCCGGAGACGAAGACGCGGTGCACGAGGCCGTCCTTGTACAGCTCGATGGCGGTGTCCATGCGGTCCTTCAGCGAGGTCGACGGCTTGCCGTCGCCGTGCACCTGGGCGCCGAACACGACCACCACGTCGGCGTCGCGCCGATAGTCCGTGGTGCCGAAGAAGAAGACCTGGGCAAGAGGGAAGGCCAGGACGCAGACGGCCGTGATGACGACCATGACGACCGCCGCCGGCCAGCCCCGGCGCGCCGGGGCGCGCACAGCGGCCCAGATCAGGAACCCCAGTAGCACGGCCACGACGAGCGAGAGCGGCAGTGGCAGTCGCGGCGCGATAGCTCCGGAACGCCACACCCGGTAGAAATCCACGGCGTTGTACAGCGTCACGGCGGCGAAGAAGGCGAACAGAGCGAGCGTGGTCCAGCGACGCCAGGTACGCATGCGCGGCGCCACCGCGTAGGCGACGAAGGCGATACCGACTGCGGCAAGCAGGGCGGCGCTCACAAGGCGGGGCACGAACGGGACCGCGACCCACCAGAGGTTGGCGTCGAAGGCCTGATCGCGGACGGCGCCGACCACGCCGAGCAGGGTGAAGAGGCCGAAGAAGAGGGCCAGGCCGCTGGCGGCGGCGGCCGGCAGCCAGTGGCGCGGATTCTCCACCGACCGAACAGGCTCCTCGCGCCACTGGCGGCCTTCGGCCCGCGCCTTGGAACGGGCTGCGGCGGCGCTCAGCAGCGGCACCGCGGGCGGCGCAGAGGCCGGCGGCTCCCCCTGCGCCGGAGCGCCGGGGACGGGCACGGAGGAATCTGGCTCATCTGGACCGATGCTCATCCGGCAGACTGTATCACGGAGCAGGCGTGCCCAGGCACAGATCCCGCGCCGCTTCCTCCGGCGTACGATAGGTGACGGCGACGCGCGCGGCGGCATCAGCGAGTTCAAGGATCCGAGCTCCCCTTCCGATGGCTGTAGCCGTAGGATAGAGTCCGTGGCCGAGAGCGGGGGCACCGGCCACGCACGTCACGGTAGCAGGGGAGGGACCATGACCGACGCCGCCGCAGCACTGCCCGCCGGGCAGAAGACCGCGGCCGCCGGCGCTCCGGCGTTCCCCTTCAAGCTCATCCTCATCGCGTTGTGCATGGCGCAGTTCATCAACGCCTACGACACCACGGCGATGAACGTCGCCGTCACATCGGTGGTCAAGAGCCTGGAGACGACCGTCTCGGGGGTGCAGTCGGCGCTCGTCCTTTACTCGCTGATCATGGCCGCCTTCATGCTCATCGGCGGCAAGCTCGGCGACATCTGGGGACGCCGCACCGCCTTCCTCATCGGCGTCGCAATGTACGGCTGCGGGGCCTTGATCACGGCGCTCAGCCCCAGCCTGCCGGTCATGATGTGCGGCTGGTCCCTTCTCGAGGGCCTCGGTTCGGCGCTCATGATCCCGGCTATCTATTCGATCATCGGCTCCACGTTCCCGGCGGGGAAGGCGCGCATCAGCGCCTTCGCCGCCGCGGGAGCCATGGCCGCCATGGGCGCCGCTCTGGGGCCGCTGGTGTGCGGGTTTCTCACCACCTTCGCCAGCTGGCGCTACTCGTTCGCCATGGAGGTCTGTGTGGTCATCGTCACGCTGCTGCTGGCGACGCGCATCAAGGTTCCCAAGGTCGCGCGCGCCAAGGTGAAGCTCGACACCGTGGGCGCGGTGCTCCAGGCGCTGGGTCTTGCGCTCGTCGTGCTCGGCGTGCTGCAGGCCAGCAAGTACGGATGGGTGGCCGCCCGGCAGCCCGTCGTGGCCTTCAAGCACCAGCTCCTCGCCCAAGGCGGCATCTCGCCGGTGATCCCGTTCGTCGTCGTGGGCGCTCTCGTCCTCGTCGCCTTCGGGCTCTGGGAGCGGCACATGCGGAAGGCCGGCAAGGAGGCGCTGCTCGACATCAGGATGTTCGAGCAGCGGGCCGTCTTCTTCGGCCTGCTGGGGATCCTCGCCCTGATGTTCATGCAGGCCGGCTTCCTTTTCGTGGGACCCGTGTTCATGCAGATCGCGCTCGGCTACTCGGCCTTCCACAGCGGTCTGCTGATCCTGCCGATGACGATCGCCATCATCATCATCGCCACACGCGTGAGCAAGCTCACGCAGATCGTCGCGCCCAAGCTGCTCATCCAGGTAGGCATGCTGGTGTTCTCGGGAGGGATCCTCCTGGTGGCCATGGAGCTCAAGGCGACGGTCGACCAGTGGGCCTTCCTGCCCGGCATGATCGTCGCCGGCATCGGCATCGGCCTCGTCAACGCGCCGCTCATGAACATGACCCAGGGCGCCGTCTCGGTCGACAAGCAGAGCGAGATCTCCGGACTCTCCCGCGCCATGAGCAACCTAGGCGGCGCCTTCGGCACGGCCGTCGCCGGCGCCATCCTCATGGCCACGCTGATCGGCTCGTTCTCGGCGCAGGTCGAGGAGTACGCGGGCATCCCCGCCGCCGAGAAGGCCAGGGTCGTGGCCGATCTGCGCAGTGACGCGCAGACCGTGAGCAACGACCAGGTGCAGGTCTACCTCAAGGCGAAGGGCGAGCCGGCTCCGCTGGTGGCCGAGTTCGTCGCCTTCAACCAGAACGCGCGCAACGACGGGCTGCAGAAGGCGCTCTTTACCGTCGGCGTCATCGGCCTGTTCGGCTTCGTGGTGAGCTGCTTCCTGCCGGGCGGCAAGACGAAGGCGCCGGCGCCGGAGAAGGATGCCGACGCGCCGAGGCGGCGTAGTACGACATCCCGCCGGCGCCGACCCGACCACGCTCCGGCCGACAGGCGCCTAGAGGAGCTTTCTCCAAACGAGTTCGCGCGAGAGCCGGGCCTGCCATTTGCTGCGCCCTGAGGGGAGCAGGTGCTGCAGGTCGTAGAAGTCGGTGCCGCGCAGGCCGATCTTGGAGACGAACCGTACGTACTCGATGTCGTACTCGGCGGCCAACCCCAGACAACCCTTCTGATACGTCACCCTGGCATCGTCGAACGCGTGGCCGATCACGGGCAGGTTGAGGGGCATCTCCAGCAGGACCGGCCGCAGCCCGCGAGCCAGACACGCCTGGATGAGCTGGTCGAGTTGGACAAGCCTGTCCGGGTAGCGGGAGAGGAACACGCCGTAGCGGTCCCGGACCCAGACGCGCACGAGCCTCCGCTTCTCGGCGGCGGAGAGCATGGCCCTCCAGTCGTAGTGATGCTGATACCAAGGGCCCGGAGGCCGGGACCTGGTGGAGTTGCGGGGCACCGACGCCGATGTGTGTTTCATCGTGAAACGGGTCACGCCGACGCTGATCAGCGCGACGCCCCGCCCCTTGGGCAGCTGGTTCACGATGCGCGTGTCCTCGACGTAGGTCTGACAGCGTTTCGCGACGACGTAGGTGACAGCAGACCTGCCGGACACGGCCCGCATCTGCGCCGCCCAGCTTCTCTCGCTGGCCACCGATTCGCGCGCCGCGGAGCCGCCGAAGAGATACACGACCCGGCGCTGCGGCGTGCGATACCGCAGCCAGGCGACGACCTGTAGGACGTGGTCCCAATCGCCGACCGTCGCGGTGCCGAGGAGCTGGGGCGACGTCGAGGTCTGGTCCTCCGTCGACAGGCCGTCCAGAGACTCGGCGGGGCTTGCCTCGACGTCGGCTGCGCGCGCCGCGGAAGCCGGCAGCCACAAGACGGCCAGGAGGATCGCGACGAGAACCGCGGTGGCGGACGCCGCCGAGGCGGAGCCGGCCCCACGCGCAGACCCCGCACGTCGAGAATGAATCGGCATGCCCATCATAACCGCCACTCTACCATCGCCGCTGCCGTGCCTGAAGCCCGGGCAGAAGCCCGCCGGCCGGCATGCCCTCGCCGTGGGCTCAATCGGCGCCTATCCGATACTCCCGGAGAAGCGGCACGATCTCGGCGGTCAGGAGTTTCTGCCACTTGGCGCGCCCGGGCTCCACGAGGTGGAACAGGTCGTAGAACTCGGCGTTTCGCAGCCCGGCCTCGACGACGAAGTCGAGGAACGGGATGTCCTCGCGCGCGGCCAGCCGGTGGCAGTCGGCGCGATAGCGCGCCCGTGCCCGGCTGAAAGTGTCGGCGGCCATCTCCAGATCGACGGGGAGCTCCATGAGCACCGGGCGGAAGCCGCGCCGCCGACACAGCCGCACGAGGCGCCCGAGCTCGGTCGCGTTGGCCGCGTAGTTCCTGTCGAACAGGGGCTCACGCTCGGCGCCCCAGCGCGCGGCGAGCGCGGTCTTCTCGTCGTCGCTGAGGATCGCCGACGCCGAGTAACGGTGCTTGACCTCGCCCGCGCCGGCGAGCACCGCGCGGGCTGCGGCGGATCCGGCGGTGCCGCCGACCGGCGCGGGCGGCGAGCCGGTGTAGCGGCCCGGGTTCACCCCGATGAGCACCAGGGCAGGGCCCGCCGGCATGGCCCTGACCAGGGCGGCGTCGCGAAAGTAGCTCTGGTTCGTGGCGCCGAGGTCGAGCACGCGGACCGCGGGCCCGCCGGCGCGCTCGATCTGCGCGGCCAGGTTCGTGTTGCCCACGATGCTCTCGCGCGCCGAGGAGCCGCCGAGGATGTAGACGGTGGGCGGCGCCGACCCGAGGGGCGAGGGAGTGAGGGGCGTCGCGGCCGCAGGCCTCGCGGACGTGGCGCTCGGCTGCGGGGAGGTGGACAGCGCAGCCCCCCCGCCGCAGGCGCTCGCCAGCGTCGCGAAGAGGAGCGCCGCCGCCGGCAGCGCCGACGGTCTCATTCCTCCACCAGCGGCGCCAGCTGCGGCGGCGTGACGCCGCGCGTCGCCAGGCGCCGCGAGACCTTCTGCGGCACGAGCTGGATGAAGCAGTCGTCGTAGCGCCAGCGCTTCCACTCGCCCTGCAGGCGAAGCATCACCTCATCGTCCTCCACGCGAAGCGGTACACCGCGGCGCGCCGCTTCGGCGGCGAGGAACGGCGCCAGGTCGCCCGCCCACTCGGCGGCGGTGATCTCCCCGATCACATTCCCATGATACTGGGCCGGGTCGAGCCTGCCCACCAGGTCGACGACGAACACGCGCCTGGCGGCGGCGCTCATGGAGAACTTGCCGAAGTAGGGCTTGGCCTTGAGACTGAGCTCGCCACGGGCGTCGGGTCTGTCCAGCCCCATCACCACGTGCAGCGCGTCGTCGCCGCCGCTCATGAGGTACTCGAACGCGTACTCGTTGGGCGTCCCGAAGTGGATGGACTTGAGCCCCTGGGCGGTGGTCTCGCCGTCGTCGAGGAAGACCTTGTTCTGGCCGGCGACGGCGAACCTCGAGCCCGAGTCCCACACGTTTATCGTCCCGCAGTGAGCGGCCTAGCAGCACGTGTTGAAAGCATTCTGAAGGACGAAGATGGTGCCCGCCGCGGCTTTCGTGCCGACGTGGCACTGGCCCTGGCCGTACAGGCGGATGTCGGCGCCCTCGAGCAGCGCGCCGAGGAAATCGCCGACCTCGCGTCCGCACACTTCCGTGACGACGCCGCGCGCGGGAGCGCCATCGGGGTCCGGCAGGTTGTAGCCGATGTAGCGCGGCCCGCCGACGCAGCCGTAGCCGACGACGGCGCGCCAGCCGGCGCGCACCGCGTCGCCGACGATGCGCGAGGCGCAGTCGAGGCCGAAGGTCTCGCTCGCGAAGCCGCCGAAGGCGATCACGAGGACGTCGCTCGCGTCAGCGGTGGCGGCAGCAGATCATCCTTGGTCTCGGCGGTGAGGCGTGCGTAGCGGCCAGCCGGCGGAGCGGGGCCGGCCGGTTCCGCCAGCACCCGCGCCAGCGGCGGAACGGCGTCCAGCACGCGGTAGATGCCGCCCCCCGCCGAACCGTCGGCGGTGCAGCCGCCGTCGGTGAGGTACTCGATGCCGGACAGCGCCTTGCCGCCCAGATCGGCGAACACGGCCCGCTTGCGCAGCTCGGTGAGTACGCGGAGGGCCACGGCGCGGGCCGCATCGCCCTGCTCCGCGAACGCCGGCAGGACGGCCTCTACCAGATGGCGGTAGTCGTCGCCGAGGTCGGCGAGCCGTTCCAGCGTCGTCTCGACGAGGAGCGCCGCGGCCGGCTACAGCGGCGTCTCGGCGGCGCAGGCCGGCAGCTCACAGTCGAGCCGGCCGTCGCGCAGCACGATGGTGCGGTCGAAGTACCTCTGGATCTCGGGGTTGTGCGTGACCATCACGATGGTATTGCCCTCGCGATGCAGGCGCGCGAACAAGTCCATGATCTCGACCGTCGTCTCGCTGTCGAGCGCTCCGGTGGGCTCGTCGGCGAGGATCAGTGGCGGCTCGTTGACCAGCGCCCGGGCGATCGCCACGCGCTCCTGCTCGCCGCCCGAGAGCTTGCCGGGCAGGTGCGCGCCGCGGTCGGCGAGCCCGACGTGCTCGAGCACGTCGGCGGCCCGGTCCCGCTTCGCGCTCGAGGCCATCTTCTTCACCGCCAGCGGCAGCATGACGTTCTCGAGCGCGGTCAGGTACGGCACCAGATTGAACGACTGGAAGACGAAGCCGAGGTACTCGCGGCGGAAGTCGGCGAGGCGCTCGCCCGGTAGGCCGTACAGATCGATCCCGTCGACGCGGACGGTCCCCGCGGACGGGTGACTGAGGCCGCCGAGGATCGACAGGAACGTGCTCTTCCCCGAGCCGGACTGACCCATGACGCCGAGGAAGGTGCCCTCGGCGACGGTGAGGTCCAGGCCCCGCAGGGCTTGAACGGACGCACCGTCGCCGCTGAACGTCTTCTCGAGGCCGCGCACCTCGATGAAGCGGGCGGCGAGTTCGTCGGCAGCCGGTTGCGTCACGGGTTCATCGGCGGGCGGCGCCGCCTGTTCCTCGGGTCTTGTCATGACTCGACTCATTCGCACTCTCCTGCTCCGGGCCTGCCGCGCCTCACAGGGCGCGCAACGCCTCTGTCGGGTCGAGCTTGCCGGCGTGCAGCGCTGGGTACAGCGACGCCACCGCGCCGATCGCCACCGCCAGGGCGACCGCCGCCGGCCCGAGGAGCGGCGCCCACGTGACCTCGGCGCTGCCGGCGACGAGCGGCAGGACCGCGTAGGTCGTGCCCATCCCGGCCAAGTAGCCGAGCACCCCGGCGACGACGCTGGCGAGCGCCGCCTCGATCAGCACCAGCCGCGTGATGTGGACGCGCCGGTAGCCGATCGCCCGGAAGACGCCGATCTCGTGGGTGCGCTCGTTCACCGAGCCCATCATCGTGACAAAGACCACCAGGGCCTCGATGGCGATCACCACGCCGACGATCGCGTAGCTGAAGCTGCGGAACTGGTCGACCGCATGCGTGCGGCTCTTGACCGCCTCCTGCATGGTCGTGACCTTGGTCCCCGGCAGCGCCGCCGCGAGCTGCGCCGCGATGCGCTCCACCGGAGCACCGCCGTACAGCGCCGCGATCTCGACCAGCGTGACCTCGCCCGGCTGGTGCAGGATCCGCTGCGCGGCACGAAGGTCGGCGATCAGCAAGCCGTCGTCCTGCGACCCGGTCTCGCGCAGGATGCCCGTCACCGTGAACCGCCGGCCGCCGAGGCGTACGAAGTCGCCCATCCGCAGGCCCAGGGTGCGGGCCGCCGCGGCGCCGGCCACGATCTCGTGGCCGTTGGCCGGCTGCCGCCCGGTGTCCACCGACCACCAGCGCTTGAGCTTGAACTGGTCCGCCGGGCGCACGCCCAGAAGTAGCGTTCGGCGCCCCCCCACCGTCACGGCGCCGACGAGCTCCGGAGAGACCACCGAGATGCCGGCGCGCGCCGGTATCGACTCGATGCGCTCCAGATCGGCCTCGGAGATGGCGTTGCGGCCCAGGGAGAGGGCGCCGACCGAGATGCCGCCGTAGCTCAGGGCCACGCCCTTGGCCCGTGGCGTCACGACGATGTTGGCGCCGTAGCTCTGCAGGTTCGCCTTGGTCTGGCCGGTCAGTGACTGGGTCAGCGAGACCAGGGCGACCACGGTGCCGACGCCGATCAGCAGGCCGGCGACCAGGAACGCGGCGCGGGCCTTGCGGCGCCACAGGTTGTTGAGGGCGATGGTGCGAAGCCTCATCGGGCGCCCTCTCAGAGCGCCCTGAGGGCGACGGTCGGGTCGAGGCGGCTGGCATGCAGCGCGGGGTACAGCGAGGCCAGGGCGCCGATCGCCATGGCCAGCGCGACCGCGGCGCCGGCGAGGCCCGGCGCCCACGCGATGGAGACGCCGTCGCCGGCGAGGAACGGGAGCAGCGCGTAGCTCACGCCCATCCCGGCGAGGTAACCGAGGACGCCGGCGAGCAGGCTCGCGACGAAGGCCTCGATGAGGATGAGGCCGGTCACGTGCCCGCGACGGAAGCCGAGGGCGCGGAAGATGCCGATCTCGCGCGTGCGCGCATTGACCGAGCCCATCATCGTCACGAAGACGACCAGCGCCTCGATGGCGATGATCACGCCGGCGACGATGTAGCTGAAGGTGCGAAACTGGCCGATGGCGTGCATGCGGTTCTTGACCTTGTCCTGCATCGCCGTGACCTTGGCGTCGGGCAGCACCGTGCCCAGCTGGGCGACGATCTTCTCGACGGGGCAGTTGCTGCACAGGGCCGCGACCTGGACCATCGTGACCTTGCCGGGCCGGCCGAGGATGGTCTGCGCGGTGCCGAGGTCGGCGATCAGCAGGTCGTCGTCCTGCGACCCGGTCGGGCGCAGCACCCCGGTCACGGTGAACGAGCGGCCACCGATGGTCACCCGGTCGCCGCGAGCGAGGCCGAGGGCGGCGGCGGCCGAGGAGCCGGCCACGAGCTCGTGGCCGTTGCTCGGCGGCCGCCCGGCCACCGTCCACCAGCGCTTGAGCGCGAACTCGTCCTTGGGCCGCACGCCCATGAGGAGCGCCGGCCGGCCGTTCACCCGCACCGGTCCGAGCAGCTCGGGGGCGACGATGGCGATGTTCTTGCGGTTGGGAATCGTGCGGATGCGCGCGAGGTCTGCTTCGCGGAGATCGCGCGCGCCCACCGCCACGCCGCCCAGCGTGACACCGCCGTAGCTGAGCGACAAGCCGTCGCTGCGCGGCGCCACGACGATGTTGGCGCCGTAGGTCTCGAGGCTGTTCTGCGCCTGCACCGTGAGCGCGGAACTGAGCGTGAGCAGCGTCACCACGGTGCCGACGCCGAGGAGCAGGCCGACCACCAGGAAGGCGGCGCGCGAAGCGCGCCGCCGGAGGCTGCTGAAGGCGACGGTGCGCAGCCTCATGGGTGCACCCCGCCAGGGA
>Ga0209429_10000715_pt1:0-17500 | contig 21674 bp, 7 predicted proteins | sample BarGraNGADG00212_3_FD_184493 | JGI IMG/M metagenome (GOLD analysis project Ga0209429, IMG submission 184493) | Arctic peat soil microbial communities from Barrow, Alaska - Barrow Graham LP Ref core NGADG0004-212 (SPAdes) (version 2) | ecosystem: Environmental > Terrestrial > Soil >...
TCCGTTGCAGGTTTTCGCACTTGAGGTACATCCGGTTGCCACAGGCTGCGTCCAACAGGCGTGACGTAGCCACGGGCGTCCGGTGTGCGATCCCGGCGATCTGCTCGGCGGCGGAGAGGATATCCTCAAAGGTAACGCTAGACATCAGGCAATGCTCACTCTTGACCCGTTGGCCGTTTTTACCACGTCGATGCGCGCCGGGAACATGTCCTTCAGTTCATCGATATGCGTGATCACCAGGATGCGCTCGAAGTCGTGTTGGATGGAGATGATGGCCTCGACCAGCAGGGCGCGGCCGGAGGTGTCTTGAGTGCCGAAGCCCTCGTCGATCACCAGGGTCTGCAGTTGGGCGCCGGCTCGCCTGGCCAACAACTTGCTGATCGCGATGCGCAGCGCCAGGTTGGCCCTGAACGCCTCGCCGCCCGAGAACATCTCATAGGCGCGCGCCCCAACCTCATCAGAGATAATAATGTCCAGTGTCTCCGCCACGCCGCCGCTGACCTTCTCGCGTTGTGTCTCGAGGCGCAGGCTCATGCGCCCCTCGCTCATGCGGGCCAGCAGCCGGTTGGCTTCGATCTCCACTTCGGGAATGGCGCTTTCAATGATCATTGCCTGCAGCCCGCGCTTGCCGAAGGCTTCGCGCAATTGGTTATAGATGCTGATCTCTGCGTTGATGAACTCCTGCTCCGTTGCCAGTTGGGCGCGTCGTTCCGTCAGGGTCTCGAGCACGTGCAATTGCTGCATGGCCGCGCCTTCTTCCTGGCGCGCCCGCCGTTCATCACTCGCAGCCTTGTCGACGACGGCTTCGGCCCGAGCCAGGTCCGCCTCCAGGCGGGGCAGGCCGGCCAGCGAGCTTGCCAGGCGGTTCCCCCGTTCTTGATCTTCGGCCAGATCCGTCTCGCGCCGCTTGATCTGTTCCGTCAGGCTTGTCAACTGGGCGCGCGCCGTATCGACCCCGTCGATGGCCGGCAGGAGTTGCCGTTGATAGCGCGCGTCGAACGGTTCCAGGTTTTCTAACCGTGACCGCACAGCGCGGTGTGCGGCGGAATCGTAACCGCTCTGCGCAAGTTCCGCCTCCAGCTGCGCCAACTCGGCCTGTTCGGCAGTGGCGTAGTCGCGTGCCTGCAGGCGGGCTGCCAGCTGGGCCATTTGCTCGGCGATGCGCAGCTCATCGGCCGCCGCCGCCTCGCCATCGGCCAGGGCAGCTTCCGCCCGGGCGGCCTGACGCTCGCGCGCGCTGACCACGCGCAGCTCGCGATCGAGGTCGGCGTCTTCCGTTTCCAGGGTATGTTTGCTCGTGGCCAGCAGTTTCATCTCGGCCTGGTTTGTCTGATAGCGAGTTTGCAGCGCCAGGCGCTCGGCACGCAGCGAGACCAACATCTCATCACGGTGGGCCGGCGTTAGCGGCTGCCCGCAGAGCGGGCAGGAAGCGGTCTCCGTCTCACCCAGCATCGCCATTTTGTCTATCAGGTTCTGGCCTTCTACCTTCAAGCGCTCATTTTCCACGCGCAGGGCCGTGCTGCGCTCAAGCACAGCGCGTAGCTCTGCTGCGAGCGCGCTGCGGCGCTCGGTCTTGAGGGCCAGTTCGGCCAGGACCTTCTGAGCTTCGGCCAGGATCGCCGCCTGGGCTTGTGCGGCCATGACGCGTAGTTTCATCTCGTCACGCCGCTCAGCCAGGCGTTTGTGGTCGGCCTCCAGGGCGAGGCGCGCCTGGTTGATGGTCATACGCACCCGGTTCAGTTGCTCCTGCAGGCCCGTGTAACGTAACAGGCGGGCATTCCAGGTCGAATCTTCCTGGCGCGCCGCCAACAGTGCTTGCCAGCCCTGCTCTATCTCACTGCGCTGCGCCAGCAGCGCTTCATATTCGGCCATCCGTGCCTTGGCGGCGGTCCAAGCCTGGCGCGCTTCCGCCAGGTCGCGCTGGGCGCGCAGCAGGCGATTGCGCAGCTCTTCCAACTGGCGGGCCTGTTCCTGGGCGCTGTGCAGGGTCTGGCGGATGGCGGTTCTTTCGGCCTCCGCCGCCCGCAGCGCCTGCGCCGCGGCAGTGACAGTGGCGCGCACGACCTGCAGCTGTGCCTCATAGACCGGGCGGCGCGCCAATTCGCGGTCGATGCCGGAGACCTCACCGTGGATGCGCTCAACCTGGCTCTTGCGCTCGCCGGCTGCCAGCTTGGCCTGCTCCTCGTATCGGTCGTAGCGGGACAGGCCCAGAATGTCGCTGAGGATTTGCTTGCGTTCGCCCGCGGTCTTGACGGTAAAGGAGTCGGCCCGACCTTGCAGCAGGAATGCCGAGTTGATAAAGGTCTCATACTCCATATGCAGCGTACGGATGATCTGCGCCTGGCGCTCGAGTAAGCCCCCTTCGTCCAGCAACTGCCATTCGCCCCCGGAGCCGTTGTCGGTCTCGCGCCACACGTACAGATGCAGGTCGCTCTGCCCGCGGCCCTTTCGGCTGCGCTGCCGCCATACACGGTAGCGCAGCCGGCCCATCCCGAACTCGAACTCGACCCACATGTCGTTCTCGCCCAGCGCGATCAGTTCGTCATCACGCCGGGCGCGCGCCCGGCCCCATAGCGCCCAGGTTATAGCGTCCAACAGAGCCGATTTGCCGTGACCGTTATCACCGGCCAGGCAGGCGAGATGGATGCCGCTGAAGTCGAGGACCTGCTCCTCGCGATAGGAGATGAAGTTACGCAAACGAAGCTTGTATGGGATCATGATTCTTCGTTCTAGAACCCTTGCAGCTGGCTCAGGTCCGCAATCCCATCCGGCAGAGCCGCGATGCGCTGCACCAGTGCCAGGCGCGCCTGCCGTACGGTTGGGTCTTCAGCCATTACCAGCACGTCGGTGAAGAAGCGGTTGATGGGCGCCTTCAGATCGCGCAGCGCCGCCCCCAGGACAGGGACCGAGGGCTGCTCCCCGATCAATCGGTCGGCGGCTTCCCAGGCTGCGTGCAAGGCGCGCGTTGCGTCTTCGGTGTACTGTTCTGGCGCGACTGGAAAGATCTCGGCGAGATTGCGCACGATGCGTTTGCAGCGGGCGTAAGCCGTCAGCACGTCTGTCCAATCGGGTGCGCCTACCAGCTTCGCGAGCTCGCGTGCCGCCAGCGCGGCGCCGTATGGATTGGCGCTCTGCTCGGCCAGCACCGCGCTGACCACGTCGTGCGGCAGTCCCTCTTCACGCAGCACCCCGTACTGGCGATCGCGGATGAAGGCCAACACATCGACCACGGCGGATCGCCCCTCGCCGGCGTTGTCCTGTGCCTTGTCGCCGGTGGGTAACATCTCGGCGGCAGCGCGCAGCGCCGGGCGCAGATCGAACGGCTGCTCTTTGCCGGTAAGGGTCTGGGCCACGCCCAGCGCTTCGCGGCGCAGTCCGAAGGGGTCGGTGGAACCGGTCGGCGCGAAGCCGACCGAGAACAGACCGACCAGCGAGTCCAACCGGTTGGCCAGGCCGAGGGCCAGACCGGCACGGCTTTGCGGCAGCACGTCTCCCTGGTAGCGCGGCAGGTAGTGCTCGAAGATGGCGTCCGCCACTTCCTCGCTTTCGCCTGAAAGGCGGGCGTATTCGCGCCCCATGGTGCCCTGCAGCGAGGTCAATTCAACGACCATGCGCGTTGCCAGGTCGCTCTTGAATAGCTCGGCCGCCCGCCGCGCGCTGGCCATTTCGGCCGCGTTCAGCCCCAGCATTTCGCCGATGACCGGCACCAGCCGGCGCACGCGCTGGACTTTGTCCAGCATTGAGCCGAGCTTTTCCTGAAACGTCAGCGTTGCCAGGATCGGCGTGGCAGCCGCCAACGACGCAGCCGTGTCGGCACGGAAAAAGAAATCGGCATCGGCGAAGCGCGCGCGCAGCACACCTTCGTTCCCCTCGCGCACGATGTCCAGATACTCCGAGCCCCCGTTTCGCACCGCGATAAAATAGGGCAGGAGGGCCGTACGCCCGTTCGCTCCCGGCCGGCCGTTGCCTCCCAGGACAGGGAAATAACGCTGGTGCTTGCGCATTACCGTGATCAGCACGTCCTTAGGCAAGTGCAGATAATTCGCCGAGAATGCACCCCGCAGCGCGGTTGGGTATTCGACCAGGTCGGACACCTCGTCCAACAGCCCCAGGTCGTCCGGGACGGCGCCTCCCACCTCGGTCGCGATTTTCGCAACCTCTGCCGACACCCGCGCGCGCCGCTCATCGCGATCGACAATGATACGTTGCTCCTGCATGGTGGCCAGGTAGGCCTCGGCGGTTTCCAGTTCGATCTGCGGCGAGCCTGCGAAGCGCGGGCCGGTCGTCTGCCGGCCCGCAGTCAGGCCGGCGTAGCCGAACGGCACGACGTCCCGGCCCAGCAGGCTGACCAGCCAGCGTATGGGCCGTGAGAACAACACACCTGACGAATTCCAGCGCATGCTCTTGCCGAAGCGCAGGCCGGCGATGAGGCCCGGCAGGGCCTCGGCCAGGACCTGGGGCGCCGGCCGCCCGGCCTGGCGGACAACGGCGTAGACATAACGACGGCCGCCTTCTTCCTTCACCATGAGGTTTTCGACCGGGACCCCACGGCTGCGGGCAAACCCGTAGCCGGCCGGCGTCAGCGCGCCGCCGGCGTCAAACGCCCTCTCTGCCGGCGGCCCTTTGACGACCGTCTCGTCATCCGACTGGTCCGGCGCCAACGCCTCGACCAGCACCGCCAGCCGGCGTGGTGTGCCCAGCACGCTGACGTTGCCGTGAGCCAGCCGCAGATCAGCCAAGAGCTTCGGCACGCCGGTCTGTAACTGGGCCAGCGCGTCCCTCAGGTCGGCGGGGGGCAGTTCCTCGGTGCCAATCTCGAGCAAGAACGTCTCGGGCCGGCTGGGCAGAGCTTGCGCGCCGTCCCCTGTCGCTTGCGCTGCCGCGCCGGCGATCTCCGGGGCGGCGGAGGCCGTGCCGGGCAACCAGGGGTATTCCAGCCGCTCGCGCTGCTCGGCGTAGGCAACGGATACTTGCCGGGCCAGGTCGCGCATACGCGCGAAGTAGTGCTGGCGCTCGGTGACGCCGATCGAGCCGCGCGAATCCAGCAGGTTGAACGTGTGCGAGCAACGGAGAACGTAATCGTGCGCAGGAATGACCAGCTTGTGAGCCAGGCAACTGCGCGCTTCGGCCTCGAACAGGTCGTACATTTGCTTCAGCCGGCCCACGTCGGCCACCTCAAAATCATAGGTGCAGTGTTCTATCTCCGGCTCGCGCAACAAGTCGCCATATGTGTGTTGGCCGTCCCAGTCGATCTGCCAGACCTCTTTGACCCCCTGCAGGTACATGACGATGCGTTCCAGCCCGTAGGTCAGCTCCACAGACACCGGGTTGAGCGGGAAACCGCCGGCCTGCTGGAAATACGTGAACTGCGTGATCTCCATGCCATCCAGCCAGACCTCCCAGCCCAATCCCCAGGCCCCCAATGCCGGCGATTCCCAGTTGTCTTCGACGAAGCGGATGTCGTGCTGGTCGCGATCGATGCCGATCGCAGCCAGGCTGCCCAGGTAGAGATCCTGCGGGTTTTCCGGATCGGGCTTCAGGATGACCTGCAACTGGGTATGCATCTGCATGCGATTGGGGTTTTCGGCATAACGGCCATCATCCGGCCGGTAGCTGGGCTCTACGTAGACGACATTCCACGGTTCCGGGCCCAACACGCGCAGCACTGTGGCCGGGTTACCCGTGCCGGCGCCCACCTTTTCGCTGTAGGGTTGCCAGAGCGTGCATCCGTGCTCGATCCAATAGTGCTCGAACCGCATGATGACGTCTTGAAAAGATAGGGGTTTGGGGGTCATGGTACTACTGCTCCTGACTCGTTTTGCCGTTCAATAGTTGGGCCAACTCTTCGGCCTGCCGGGCATGGTAGCGTGCCAGTTCGGCGCCGGCCTGCTCCAGGTCAGGGTAGCGGCCGTCGGCCTTGGCTTGGCCGCGCGCCAGCGCCGCCTCAACATCCACCCCAGTCTGGTACGCCAGCTTAAACAGGAATACGAACGCATCCGAAAGCTCTTCCTCCAACTCGGCGTGCAGCTTCTCGGGGCTTTCGGCGTTCTTGTACCCTTCCCATTGCAGCACCAGCCGGGCAACCTCGCCCATCTCCTCGAAGGCGTGTATTAGCGTGTGCCCCGGCAACACCCGGTCCCACCCGCGCGCCCGATCCCAGGCTTCCAGCCAGTGTTGATACTCGCGGATCTGCATCAGCGCCTCATTTGCTTCAGCCGCTCTATAAACGCCGCGGAGCGCAGGTTGCGCTCCAGGTGAAACACGATGTAATGCACCAACAGCGCTTCCACTTGCTGGCTGATCTCCGGCCCCAATTGAAGCTGGGCGACCTGCTCCCAGGACCGGCTCTGCATGAAGCGCAGTACCTTTAACACCGGCAGGCTTAACTCGGCCATGTCCGGCCCCGGCGCGCCATGCGTGGGACAGAGCGCCCCACCGCGTGCCAGGCTGAAGTAGTTGGTCTCTGGTTTCAGCAACTGGTTGCACTCTACGCAGTGAAAAAGCTGGGGCTGGAAACCGGCGAGGCCCAGCAGGTGTAACTCGCCGTATTGCAGTGCCAGGCTCGGACGGGCGCCTTGGTCGATCCGGTTCAGGGTCTCGAGCAAGAGGTCGAACACCAAGGCGTTGGGGTCGGCCTCCTGCGTGACAGCATCGACCAACTCGACAATGTAGTAGGCAAGTGCGCTACGCCACAGGTCTTCACGGAGCTGCCGGTGAGCGGTGATCGTTTCGGCCTGGGTCACCAGGTCCAGGCTCGCGCCACGGGCTACCAGCAGCTCCACATGCGTAAAGGGCTCGATGTGCCCGGCTTTCCGGCTGGCCGGCTTGCGCACACCCTTGGCCAGCAACGTCAGCTTGCCCCGTTCGCGCGCCAACACAGTCAGCAGACGATCAGCTTCTCCGATGTCTCGCCGCTTGAGCACGATAGCAGAAATGCGATATAGACGCTGGCGCCGTTCCTGTCCGGGTTCCATATGAATCGTCATTATACCATCGTGGAATCGTTGCGACAAACGTTCGGTTCTGCCCATCCCGAGCTTGAATGAGGACCAGGAATGGCTCAAACGCCAGATGAGATGAGGGCGGAGATCGCGTATACTCGCCAGCAACTGGGCCAGACGCTTGACGAGCTCAACAGGGCCGTCGCCAGGACGAAGCGACGGATCCCCTTTTACGGTATCGAGCGCCGGCAAATCTTGACGATCGCCGCCTGGAGCCGGGCTGGCCTTTCTGACTGTATTTGTGGCTCTCTACGCCAGGCAGAGGCGGTCCTAAGACTTACACGGGCTGTCAGGCAGCTGCGAGGGCAGGAACGCGGCCGGCAGCAACTGGTCCAGGGTGAAGATGCGCCGGACGCCGGAAGTGTTGGCCAGGATAACCGTCATTTGTGGGCCAAACTCGGCCAGCACCTGCCGGCAGGCGCCACATGGGCTGACTCCATTGCCGGTAACCACTGCGACCGCGTCGAAAGTGCGCGCACCCGCGGCCACCGCCTGGAACACGGCGTTGCGCTCGGCGCAGATCGTCAACCCGTAGGACGCATTTTCGACGTTGCAGCCGGCGAATAGTGTGCCGTCCTCGGCACGGAGCGCTGCCCCGACCGCAAAGCCGGAGTAGGGCACGTAGGCGTGCTCTCGCACGGCCTCAGCGGCGGTCACCATGGCCTGGATCTCGGACTCTGTCAGCATTTTATCCTTCAGCGATCTATGGATTCGTTTATGCGGTGCGAGTGCTCCTCGCTATCGGCGGTTTCGGCGCTGGGTGACTTGCCGTTTTGTCCGTTGGCAGGTCTGCCCGTTGGCTCTTCCGCCAACCTGGCACGCACTTGCTTGATGCGACGGCCGGCCACCGAAAGAACCTCTATATTGATCCCGCCGAATTCGATCGTGTCGCCCACCGCCGGTACCTTACCCAGTTGGCTATAGATAAAGCCGCCCAGCGTATCGCCGCCTTCCTCCGGCAGTTCAACGTGCAACAACTTGTTGACCTCGTCCAAGGGCACGCGCGCGTCGAACAAGAACTCATCTTCGCCCAAGGGTTCGATGGTCGGCTGCTCAGCATCGAATTCATCCTGGATCTCGCCGACGATTTCCTCCAGCAGATCTTCGATGGTGACGATGCCTGCAGTGCCCCCGTACTCATCGACCACCACCGCCATATGCACCCGGCGCTGCTGCAACTCCTGCAGCAACTCGTCAACCTTCTTTGATTCGGGAATGAAGTAAGGTGGCCGCAGGATCTTGCTTAAGGGCACATCGGTACGCCCGTCACGGAGGTAGCGCAGCAAGTCCTTGGCGTACAGGATTCCTGTCAAGTTGTCGATCGTTTCCTCGTAGACCGGCACACGTGAATGCCCGGCTTTCAGGATGACGTCCGTTGCTTCCAGCATCGGCAGGCCCAGGGGTACCGCCATGACATCGATACGCGGCACCATCACCTCGCGCACGAGGGTTTCCCCGAACTCGAAAATCGACTTGATCATTTCCTTTTCGTCGTCTTCGATCATGGTCTCATCTTCTGACGCGTTCAGCAGGAAGCGCAGGCCATCTTCGCTGAGGAAAATGTTGTCGGCAGATGCCCCCGCCGGAGTCGCCTGCTTGCCGATGCGCAGCATAAGCCAGGTAATGGGGGTGAGGAGGACGGCCAGGGCCCGCAGCGGGACGGCTACCCGGAGAGCAATCCTTTCTTGCCGGCCGAGCGCCCAGGCGCGCGGCAGGAGACGGGCCAGGATGAGGACGATAATGGAGCCCACGATGGCCCAAACGACGGCGCGTCCGTCGTGGGTGCGCAGCGCGAGAACGGTGGCGGTCGCAGAAACCACGACGCTGCTGAGCAGCTTTAATACCAGGAGGGTTGAAAGAAAGCGCGCCGGTTGACTGAGCAGGGTCTCTGCCGCCTGCGCGCGCGGCTGGCCGGCGTCGAGCATATGCCGCAACTGGATGCGACCGACTGAGGCCAGTGCCATCTCAGCCAAGGCAACAAAGGCTGCCAGCAATACACCCAGGGCCAGCAGCCCGCCCAGTATCCAACTTTCTACGTCCAACAAACCCACTCCTTCAGAGGCCCGACAATCGTGTCACCCCTTGTGCCCTCACTACGGCGCGTAATTATAGCATTGTCTTTCAGACTTAAGCAAAGCCGCAGGCCTTTGGCTTAGCGGCAGCGCGCGGGCGTCGTTGAACACTCGTCCGGCCAATCAAAAAACCGCGCTCACCGGGTGTTTCCGGTGGTCGCGGTCGTGTGCTGAGCTGTGCCTGTGCTCCGGCGGGCGTCAGTGCGCTGGGCATCAGTGTTCCGGATGTTGCGCATTAAAAGCAAAAAAGCTTCGTTGGCGATGACCTACTCTCGCAGGGGCTTGCGCCCCAACTACCATCGGCGCGGAAGGGCTTAACTGCCGGGTTCGGGATGGGACCGGGTGTACCCCCTTCGCTAAGGTCACCAACGAAGCTTTTTCAACCAGGTGAAAGGTTATGGGCTGCGAGGCGGCAGGGCCGACTGGGCAGCGATGTAAAGGGCGGGGTTGGCGCCCTAACAACTGAATGGAATGCGGTAGATGCGAATGCGCTCGATGCGAACGCACCGAGACGATGCACCGATACAGTGAAGAGATATCACGGATCAAGGCTTGCAGCCTCACGTGAATTAAGCCCTCGTGCATTAGTACGGCTTAGCTGAGTGCATTGCTGCACGTACACTTGCCGCCTATCGAACTGGTAGTCTTCCAGTGCACTTACCCTTACGGTGGGGGATCTAATCTTGAGGCGAGCTTCCCACTTAGATGCTTTCAGCGGTTATCTCTGCCCAACTTAGCTACCCAGCTATGCCCCTGGCGGGACAACTGGCACACCAGCGGTTGGTCCACTCCGGTCCTCTCGTACTAGGAGCAGCTCCTCTCAAATCCCCTACGCCCACAGCGGATAGAGACCGACCTGTCTCACGACGGTCTGAACCCAGCTCGCGTACCGCTTTAATGGGCGAACAGCCCAACCCTTGGGACCTACTTCAGCCCCAGGATGCGACGAGCCGACATCGAGGTGCCGAGCGGCGCCGTCGATGTGAACTCTTGGGCGCCACCAGCCTGTTATCCCCGGGGTAGCTTTTGTCCGTTAAGCCACGGCCCTTCCACACGGGACCGTAGGATCACTAAGCCCGACTTTCGTCTCTGCTCGACTTGTAGGTCTCGCAGTCAAGCTCCCTTATGCCTTTACACTCTATGGCTGGTTTCCATTCAGCCTGAGGGAACCTTTGGGCGCCTCCGTTACCTTTTAGGAGGTGACCGCCCCAGTCAAACTGCCCACCTGACACTGTCCCCACGCCGGATAACGGTCGCAGGTTAGGGCCAAAACTGCATCAGGCTGGTATTCCAAGGGCGACTCCACCGAGGCTAGCGCTCCGGTTTCACAGTCTCCCAGCTATCCTACACAGACACAGTCCTAGCGCAATATCAGGCTACAGTAAAGCTCCACGGGGTCTTTTTGTCCTGCTGCGGGTAAGACGCATCTTCACGCCTATTTCAATTTCACCGGGTCCTTCGTCGAGACAGAGCCCCACTCGTTACGCCATTCGTGCGGGTCGGAACTTACCCGACAAGGAATTTCGCTACCTTAGGACCGTTATAGTTACGGCCGCCGTTCACCGGGGCTTCAGTTCAAAGCTTCGCTTGCGCTAACCTCTCCCTTTAACCTTCCGGCACTGGGCAGGCGTCAGCCCCTATACATCAGCTTGCGCTTTAGCAGAGACCTGTGCTTTTGGTAAACAGTCGGTAGGGCCATTTCTCTGCGGCCGTCTCGAGCTCGATGCGCGAAGCATTTCACTCTACTGCGGCGCTCCTTATCCCGAAGTTACGGAGCAAATTTGCCTAATTCCTTAACGAAGGTTCTCCCGATCCCCTAGGTATATTCTACCCGTCTACCGGTGTCGGTTTGCGGTACGGGCACCCGAACTTCAACGCTTAGAGGCTTTTCTCGGCAGCGTGGGCTCAGTCACTTGTGGCCCCGAAGAGCACCGCCCACCCCTCAGGATCAGGTCCCGGATTTACCTAGGACCCTCAACTCCCTACGGGCTTAGCACCTCAATCCAATAAGAGGCTGACCTACCCTCCTGCGTCCCCCCATCGCTCGATCCAGGTGGTACAGGAATATTAACCTGTTGTCCATCGCCTACGCCCTTCGGCCTCGGCTTAGGCCCGACTAACCCGACGCGGATTAACCTTCCGTCGGAAACCTCAGACATACGGGGTACATGTTTCTCGCATGTAGTACGCTACTCATGCCGGCATTCTCACTTCTGACCGCTCCACCCGTCCTCACAGTCGGGCTTCGATGCTATCAGAACGCTCCCCTACCAAATCGCACACAGGGTGTGCGAAGTCCGCAGCTTCGGTGACAGGCTTGAGCCCCGGTATATTTTCGGCGCAGAATCACTAGACCAGTGAGCTATTACGCACTCTTTAAAGGGTGGCTGCTTCTAAGCCAACCTCCTGGCTGTCCCAGTAATCCCACATCCTTAACCACTTAGCCTGCACTTAAGGACCTTAGCTGGCGGTCTGGGCTGTTTCCCTTTCGTCGATGAAACTCATCTCCCACCGACCGACTGCCATGCTTGGAGTAACGGCATTCGGAGTTTGGTTCGGTTTGGTAAGCTATAAGCCCCCTAGCCGATCCAGTGCTCTACCTCCGTTACTGAACACATGACGCTAGCCCTAGAGCTATTTCGGGGAGAACCAGCTATCTCTGGGTTCGTTTGGCATATCACCTCTACCCACAGCTCATCGCCTAATTTTGCAATATTAGTACGTTCGGCCCTCCACGAGGCATTACCCCCGCTTCAGCCTGGCCATGGGTAGATCACCCAGTTTCGGGTCTACTCCCTGCGACTGAACGCCCTGTTCAGACTCGCTTTCGCTACGGCTCCGCCTGTTACTGGCTTAACCTCGCCACAGAGAGTAACTCGCCGGCTCATTCTCCAAGAGGCACGCCGTCAGACCTATCCCAGAGGGACATAGTCCTCCGACTGCTTGTAAGCATACGGTTTCAGGTTCTTTTCACTCCCCTCACCGGGGTACTTTTCACCTTTCCCTCACGGTACTTGTTCACTATCGGTCGCCAAGAGTATTTAGCCTTGGGAGGTGGGCCTCCCGGTTTCCCACAGGATTAGCGTGCCCCATGGTACTCAAGGACATCAACGAGAGTCCGGATCGTTTTCACCTACGGGGGTTTCACCCGCTATGCCGGAACATTCCAGAACACTTCGGCTAACGACCGGATTGGTAACTCTCTGGGATCCTGCCGAACCCCTGTTGAGCCTTACAACCCCCGACCTGCAACGACGGCAGTCTATCACACAGATCAGGTTTGGGCTGGTCCCCTTTCGCTCGCCACTACTCAGGGAATAATCTCTTTTCCTGGAGGTACTTAGATGTTTCAGTTCCCTCCGTGCCCCCCGACTGGCCTATGTATTCAGCCAGCGGTACCTGGGTATTGCCCAGGTGGGTTTCCCCATTCGGGTGTCCCCGGATCAACGCTTGATGACAGCTTCCCGAGGCTTATCGCAGCCATCCACGCCCTTCATCGGCTCTTGGCGCCAAGGCATCCACCGTATGCTCTTAGTAGCTTAATTCACGCGAGACGGCAATCCTTGATACGTCTTACACTTGCGATCTGACGATCTTGCGATCGTTTTGATCGCCGCATTCCATTCAGTTGTTAAGGAGCCAACCCTGATCCCGTCGTGCGGGACCTGTGCGCCGTATCGCAACGGCGCCCGGTCGTTGACCGGCCGGTCTAGCGATGGGTCGCTAGCCTCTGCTCCCGAAGCTGCTTGTGGCAGCCGTTCGGGTCCAGAGGCCAGGGGCCCATCCATTTGTATGTTTCTTAACCCCACCCCGCCATCCGCAGAACCCCAGACACAAAAATCGCCCGGCTCATTACCGGGCGTACTCCTCCCCAGCGATCAGCCTTAGTACTGCTATAGGGTTGTGCCTCCGACCAGGCTCTTGACCAATTCTTTTTCCTCGAATGATTGGCAGGTGGGCCTGAGTGGATTCGAACCACTGACCCCTGCGTTATCAGCACAGTGCTCTAACCAACTGAGCTACAGGCCCGCTTGCGACCACTTTAGCAACTGAAGAGTGACAGGAAGGGGAAGAGCAGATTAGTGAAGGGTCCGTGGGTGTGAGATCCCACTGACCTGCGAACCCCACTCGGTGAAGAGATGGGGTTTTGCCGCTCTTTGCCTGTCGAAGACAGGCCCGGAGCAGCTCCTGTTCCTTGCGGAGCAGGATAGCCTGGGAATGAGCCATCCGACAACGCACGGCGAACCGTGTGTCTCGGCAGGCTGACATCCCTAGAAAGGAGGTGATCCAGCCGCACCTTCCGGTACAGCTACCTTGTTACGACTTCGTCCCAGTCACCGGTCCCACCCTCGGCAGCTGCCTCCTTGCGGTTAGCACACCGACTTCAGGTGTTACCAGCTCCCATGACGTGACGGGCGGTGTGTACAAGGCCCGGGAACGCATTCAACGCCGTATAGCTGACCGGCGTTTACTAGCAACTCCAACTTCATGGAGGCGGGTTGCAGCCTCCAATCCGAACTGAGGCCGGTTTTGGTGAGATTAGCTCCGCCTCGCGGCTTGGCAACTCATTGTACCGGCCATTGTAGCGTGTGTGTAGCCCTAGACATAAAGGTCATGCTGACTTGACGTCGTCCCCACCTTCCTCCGGCTTGATACCGGCAGTCTCGCCAGACACTTGTAACTGGCAACAGGGGTTGCGCTCGTTGCGGGACTTAACCCAACATCTCACGACACGAGCTGACGACAGCCATGCAACACCTGTGGCCGCTGCCCGAAGGCTCGTTCCCCTTTCGGTTCACTACTACGGTCATGTCAAGCCTAGGTAAGGTTCTTCGTGTTGCATCGAATTAAACCACACGCTCCGCTGCTTGTGCGGGCCCCCGTCAATTCCTTTGAGTTTTAAGCTTGCGCTCGTAGTCCCCAGGCGGTCAACTTAACGCGTTTGCTTCGGCACTGATAGTGTAACACTACCAACACCTAGTTGACATAGTTTACAGCGTGGACTACCAGGGTATCTAATCCTGTTTGCTACCCACGCTTTCGTACCTCAGCGTCAGGTGTGGGCCAGGGTACCGCCTTCGCCACTGGTGTTCCTCCCGATATCTACGCATTCCACCACTACACCGGGAATTCCATACCCCTCTCCCAACCTCAAGCCCCGCAGTATCGAATGGCCTCTCCCAGTTAAGCCAGGAGCTTTCACATCCGACTAACGAAGCCGCCTGCGTACGCTTTACGCCCAGTAAATCCGGATAACGCTCGCCTCCTACGTTTTACCGCGGCTGCTGGCACGTAGTTAGCCGAGACTTATTCCTGAGGTACCGTCCTTGTCTCTTCCCTCAGAAAAGAGGTTTACGACCCGAAGGCCTTCGTCCCTCACGCGGCGTTGCTGCATCAGGCTTTCGCCCATTGTGCAATATTCCTCACTGCTGCCTCCCGTAGGAGTTTGGCCCGTGTCTCAGTGCCAATGTGGGGGGTCACGCTCTCACGCCCCCTACGGATCATCGCCTTGGTAGGCCATTACCCCACCAACTAGCTAATCCGCCGCAGGCCCATCCCAAAGCGCATTGCTGCTTTAGACGTGGAAATGAATCCACGACCGTATGCGGTATTAGTCTCTCTTTCGAGAGATTATTCCCCACTTCGGGGCAGGTCACCTACGTGTTACGCACCCGTCCGCCACTAACCCTTTCCGAAGATCAGGTTCGTTCGACTTGCATGTGTTAAGCACGCCGCCAGCGTTCATCCTGAGCCAGGATCAAACTCTCCGTAAAGTTTGATTTTCTCAATTGTCTCGCAGGCTCTCCACTCAAATCCTCTTGAGCCCTTTCTGTCACTCTTCAGTTGTTAAAGTGCCCCTGTTGACCACAAAACCGTGCTTCTACTAAAAGAGATGAAACCGCCGACGTTTCCGTCGGCAGACCACCACGGTTTTGTTGTTCAGGTGCTTGTTTCTACTGGTCTTGTTTCCACCAGCGAAGTGAGATTGTAGCACAGCTCTCTTGACCTGTCAAATCTCATCCTCGCCTTTTGAAACTGCCGGAGCCTTGACTTGCGGGCTTCGTTCCTCGTGGTAGTGAACGCTGTGTCCACCGCCACCGGGAGAACCAGTATAATCCATTGCGTTTTGGCTGTCAAATCTGCCGGCGGGTCTTTTTCGGCGCCGCCCTGGCGCCGGCCGGCCTGGCCCGCTCGGATCCGCTGCCGGCCGCTGCCGGAGCCTTCCGTTCAGGCTTCCCATTAAAAGCAAAAAAGCTTCGTTGGCGATGACCTACTCTCGCAGGGGCTTGCGCCCCAACTACCATCGGCGCGGAAGGGCTTAACTGCCGGGTTCGGGATGGGACCGGGTGTACCCCCTTCGCTAAGGTCACCAACGAAGCTTTTTCAACCAGGTGAAAGGTTATGGGCTGCGAGGCGGCAGGGCCGACTGGGCAGCGATGTAAAGGGCGGGGTTGGCGCCCTAACAACTGAATGGAATGCGGTAGATGCGAATGCGCTCGATGCGAACGCACCGAGACGATGCACCGATACAGTGAAGAGATATCACGGATCAAGGCTTGCAGCCTCACGTGAATTAAGCCCTCGTGCATTAGTACGGCTTAGCTGAGTGCATTGCTGCACGTACACTTGCCGCCTATCGAACTGGTAGTCTTCCAGTGCACTTACCCTTACGGTGGGGGATCTAATCTTGAGGCGAGCTTCCCACTTAGATGCTTTCAGCGGTTATCTCTGCCCAACTTAGCTACCCAGCTATGCCCCTGGCGGGACAACTGGCACACCAGCGGTTGGTCCACTCCGGTCCTCTCGTACTAGGAGCAGCTCCTCTCAAATCCCCTACGCCCACAGCGGATAGAGACCGACCTGTCTCACGACGGTCTGAACCCAGCTCGCGTACCGCTTTAATGGGCGAACAGCCCAACCCTTGGGACCTACTTCAGCCCCAGGATGCGACGAGCCGACATCGAGGTGCCGAGCGGCGCCGTCGATGTGAACTCTTGGGCGCCACCAGCCTGTTATCCCCGGGGTAGCTTTTGTCCGTTAAGCCACGGCCCTTCCACACGGGACCGTAGGATCACTAAGCCCGACTTTCGTCTCTGCTCGACTTGTAGGTCTCGCAGTCAAGCTCCCTTATGCCTTTACACTCTATGGCTGGTTTCCATTCAGCCTGAGGGAACCTTTGGGCGCCTCCGTTACCTTTTAGGAGGTGACCGCCCCAGTCAAACTGCCCACCTGACACTGTCCCCACGCCGGATAACGGTCGCAGGTTAGGGCCAAAACTGCATCAGGCTGGTATTCCAAGGGCGACTCCACCGAGGCTAGCGCTCCGGTTTCACAGTCTCCCAGCTATCCTACACAGACACAGTCCTAGCGCAATATCAGGCTACAGTAAAGCTCCACGGGGTCTTTTTGTCCTGCTGCGGGTAAGACGCATCTTCACGCCTATTTCAATTTCACCGGGTCCTTCGTCGAGACAGAGCCCCACTCGTTACGCCATTCGTGCGGGTCGGAACTTACCCGACAAGGAATTTCGCTACCTTAGGACCGTTATAGTTACGGCCGCCGTTCACCGGGGCTTCAGTTCAAAGCTTCGCTTGCGCTAACCTCTCCCTTTAACCTTCCGGCACTGGGCAGGCGTCAGCCCCTATACATCAGCTTGCGCTTTAGCAGAGACCTGTGCTTTTGGTAAACAGTCGGTAGGGCCATTTCTCTGCGGCCGTCTCGAGCTCGATGCGCGAAGCATTTCACTCTACTGCGGCGCTCCTTATCCCGAAGTTACGGAGCAAATTTGCCTAATTCCTTAACGAAGGTTCTCCCGATCCCCTAGGTATATTCTACCCGTCTACCGGTGTCGGTTTGCGGTACGGGCACCCGAACTTCAACGCTTAGAGGCTTTTCTCGGCAGCGTGGGCTCAGTCACTTGTGGCCCCGAAGAGCACCGCCCACCCCTCAGGATCAGGTCCCGGATTTACCTAGGACCCTCAACTCCCTACGGGCTTAGCACCTCAATCCAATAAGAGGCTGACCTACCCTCCTGCGTCCCCCCATCGCTCGATCCAGGTGGTACAGGAATATTAACCTGTTGTCCATCGCCTACGCCCTTCGGCCTCGGCTTAGGCCCGACTAACCCGACGCGGATTAACCTTCCGTCGGAAACCTCAGACATACGGGGTACATGTTTCTCGCATGTAGTACGCTACTCATGCCGGCATTCTCACTTCTGACCGCTCCACCCGTCCTCACAGTCGGGCTTCGATGCTATCAGAACGCTCCCCTACCAAATCGCACACAGGGTGTGCGAAGTCCGCAGCTTCGGTGACAGGCTTGAGCCCCGGTATATTTTCGGCGCAGAATCACTAGACCAGTGAGCTATTACGCACTCTTTAAAGGGTGGCTGCTTCTAAGCCAACCTCCTGGCTGTCCCAGTAA
>Ga0209429_10000716_pt1 | contig 21670 bp, 21 predicted proteins | sample BarGraNGADG00212_3_FD_184493 | JGI IMG/M metagenome (GOLD analysis project Ga0209429, IMG submission 184493) | Arctic peat soil microbial communities from Barrow, Alaska - Barrow Graham LP Ref core NGADG0004-212 (SPAdes) (version 2) | ecosystem: Environmental > Terrestrial > Soil > Wetlands >...
TGAAGGCGGAACAACGGGGAGACCGCTGTCTCGAATGCGGTGAGTGTGAGGCCGTGTGCCCGCAGGAAATTGGCATTTCGGAATGGTTGAAGAAGGCGCATGAGCTTCTCAGTGTCGCGCAGTAAAAGATGAAAATGCAGGACTTCAATCAGTAATAAACACAATTCACGCCCGACGATAAACATCGACACCACACCTCACATTTCATGGCCAATATTCCATTGACATACAATACCGATATTCTTATACTCGCACTATAAAAAAGGAAGTTCTCAAAAAAATAGGTGGAGTTATGAAGACAAAGATAAAAAAATATTGTATGTGATTGTTACTGCATGGTCCATCAAAAGGAGGAAATATGAAACTGCGTTGTCGTATTATTCTGATTGTCACATTAGTTTTCCTGCTTGTCCAATCTACAGTGGTCTGGTCCGACGTACTTCCCGTCGTCAAGCCCGAGGCCGTTGGTCTGTCATCCCAGCGGCTTGAACGACTGGGGGCGGTATTGCGGGCGGACGTAGAACAGGGAAAGATTCCGGGGGCAGTGGTACTCGTGGCTCGCCGGGGTAAAATCGCCTACTATGAAAGCTTCGGCATGCGGGATAAGGAAGCCAAAGCACCGATGAAGAAAGATGCCATTTTCCGCATCTACTCCATGACCAAGCCTATCGTTACTGTCGGTGTCATGCTGTTAAATCAGGAGGGAAAACTCTTCCTCGCGGACCCCGTTTCCAAGTATGTTCCGGAACTCGGCAAACTCAAAGTATGTGCCGAGACGACAAACACCCAGACTGGCGAAGCAACCTGTGCTGACACGCCATCCCTGCGGGACATGACCATTCAGGACCTCCTCAGGCATACATCCGGATTGACCTATGGGTTTTTCGGCAAGTCGGCCGTGAAGGGTCTGTATGTGAAGACGGGCGTCGAAACGCAAGACCAGACGTTGCCGGAGATGATCACCAAGATGGGGAAACTGCCACTGGCCTACCAGCCGGGGACCACATGGGATTACAGCCGCTCGACGGATGTCTTGGGCCGCGTTATTGAAGTTGCTTCCGGCATGCCCCTCGACCGCTTTGTGGAAGAGCGGGTGTTGCGGCCGCTGAAGATGGAAGATTCTGGATTTTACGTAAGACCGGAGAAGCATAACCGGATTGCGCAGGGGCAAAAAGACCCGAAGACGGGGAAGCCCCCCACTCTAAATGACGTTACGAAACCCCCGAAACTGCTCTCCGGTGGTGGGGGAATGGTGGCGACAACAATGGATTACGCACGTTTTCTGCAGATGCTTCTGGATGGCGGACAGCTGGATGGTGTCCAACTGCTCAACCGCAAGATCATCGAATATATGACGGCCGATCACCTGGGGACAACCGTGAAACCAGGACCGATTTACCTCCCCGGAATCGGTTACGGCTTCGGTCTGGGCTTTGCCGTGCGCCTCCAGAATGGCGTTTCTGCATGGCCGGGAACAGCCGGAGACTATTACTGGGATGGCATGGCGGGAACGACCTTCTGGGTTGATCCGAAAGAAGAGCTCTTCGCTGTCTTCATGATCCAGGAACCTTCCCAACGCCTCAATTACCGCTACCTCATGCGCAGTATCGTCTATCAGTCGATACTCAACTGAGGCGCCCCTCGGCCGGATGAAGACGATTTGACATTGTCCGGAGGCAGGTCATCGTGAGACCTGCCTCTTCGGTTGTTGACCTTCGCCTTTACTAAAACCCTGAATATTCCGGGGAAGAATACATCCAGGCATAACGCTTTGAGAATTCGAAGAATCAGCGAAGCTAATTTGAGGCGTGAAGAATAGATCTGCCTGAAATCTGCCGAAAGAGCCCCTCGTAGCAGGTGAAACAGCCCAAAATCGTATTGCTCAACCGAAAGATTGACCAACCCGACATCTTCCATCATCACCGATACCGCACCCCATATTTTGTGGTCAAAATCCCCTTGACACACAAAATCCTTCTTCATATACTCGCGCCGTGAAAAAACAATGCTTTATCAATCGATTTTCATCAATGTGTTGAACAGATTCCAGGAGGATGCCCATGTATCAACTTCGCACATACCGTTCGTTTGTCAGCTACATCGATCGCAGCAGGGAGTATTATGCCGCTCATGGCTATACCAAGCCCTATGAGTGGCCTCACTATGATGGCGTTCCTTTTACTCCGCTGAAGAAACCGCTTACAGAATGTCGTGTGGGATTGGTAACGACGGCGGGCAAGCCAAAACCTCCCGGAGCGGTCGCGGCGATGTTGACCCAGAGGGAGTTGTATGCCGAACCGGCGAATCCGCCGCCACAGCGCCTTTTTACAGACGATCTAAGCTGGGATAAAAAAGCGACTCACACGGAAGATGTGGACAGCTTTATGCCTGTGAACCGGCTGACCGAGTATGCGGCCGCAGGTCGCATCGGATCGGCTTCGGCTCGCTTCTATGGCGTACCCACAGATTACAGCCAGGGCCGGACATTAGAGCGTTATGCCCCGCAGATTCTCGAATGGTGCCGTGAGGACGGCCTCGATGCCGTGCTCCTGTCGGCGCTTTGACCTGTATGCCACCAGACCGTGAGTCTGGTCTCCCGGTATCTTGAAGAAAACGGCCTGTCCACAGTCATTATGGGCAGTGCGCGGGATATTGTCGAAGAATGCGGCATTGCACGATTCATTTTCACCGATTTCCCGCTGGGAAATCCCTGCGGCAAGCCCTGGGACGTCGCGATGCAACGGTCGATCGTGGAAATAGCCCTTGATTTGCTGGAACGCGCCTGGATGCCCCGCACGACGATACAGACTCCGTTTTGCTGGGATAACGACGCATGGCGTGAAAACTTCATGCGGGTCGATGAAAGCAACCGCGAAGCACTTGCCCGGGAAGGAAACGTGCGGCGCCAATTTCAGGCCGATATGAAGAAAAGCCGTTAGTCTTTATCGGTCGGGGGCGCATGAACGATTGAAGGTTATCCGGAGGCAAACATGAACCATATGCGCAGAACGAAGATCGTCTGCACCTTGGGGCCGACAAGTGAACTTGATAGGTGGTCAAGATCATGGTGCCTTAAAAGAAGACAGGGAATACGAAAACGAAGATTCGAGTATTAACGCTGTCCGGGTTAGGTCTCAGAGAAAGTTAATTGGTCGGTAAAACATGTCCAAGGGCTCATACCTAGACGCTCTTTTATGTTTGCGGTTCAGGTAAATTCTTAGTCTTGTGGATCTTCTCCGAAATAATCCAGACCATAAACGACCAAAAAGAGAATCGTCGCCGCCCAGAAGGGGAGCCCCATGGCGATCTGCTGAGAGGTATTTGTCATGCCCACGGCTATTGGTCCCTTTCCGCCTGCGCGGAAACAAATATCATTGCAATTTGGAAGATATTTCCAATGCGTAAAGAGCGGCCCCTATCGCTCCGATAATTTGGGGATTTTCTACGACAGTGATTTTTTGTCCTATCTCCTTTTCGAGGGCGGCAACAACACCTTTATTTAACGCAACACCGCCTGTCATAACAACATCAGGTGTTAACCCTATTCGGCTGCCGAGGCCCGCCACCCTTTTGGCGACTGCTTTATGGGCCCCCTTTGCCACGTTTTCTCTTTTGGCCCCTGCAGCAAGTTGAGAGATCACTTCGGATTCTGCAAATACGGTGCACGTATTGCTGATGATGATTTCTTCATTAGCATTATCCGACAAAGTGGATAGGTTTTCGATGCCACAGTCAAGGATTCTTGCCATAACTTCAAGAAACCGCCCCGTCCCGGCGGCGCACTTCTCATTCATCACAAAATTTTCCACTTTGCCATTTTTATCCAGTCTGATGACTTTGGCATCCTGTCCGCCGATATCGATAACCGTTCTTGCACCCGGCATCATATAGGCGGCTCCTCTTGCGTGGCAAGTGATTTCTGTAATCTGCTTATCCGCCTTATCGTAGGTTATTCTTCCATAGCCTGTTACAACGGAAAACTTTATTTCTTCACGGCTGAGTCCCGCTTCCCTGAGGGCTGCTTCAACAGCTTTTTCAGGACCCTGAGTTCCCGCTCCCGTATTAACCACGGCCTTGCCCAATATTTTAAGTTGCGTGTTTATAATAACCGCTTTTGATGAAGATGACCCAATATCGATGCCTAAAAACACTCCTTCACCTCTTCCGACGGATCATGCATTTGCCTGCTGCTTTTTTATTTGATCATTTCGGCAAAGCTCTGAATTCTTGTTCTGATCTGTTCCGCCGAATCCATTTTTTGTTCAATTTCCAGATACAGCATGGGAATCCCGGCGGCTTCCAGTTCTTTCTTGTAGATCGGATAATCAAATTCTTCAGGATTGCAGAATTTCATCATACAAACCACCACCCCGTCGGCATGATTCTCCCGGACGAGATCGATCAGCAGTTGCCCATGCTTCTTCTCCTCGTCGTATAAGAGCGAGCAGCCGTCATGATCCGCGATGCGGTAGGCCAGCCTTTCGAGCGCCGTTCCTGTGCTGCGGGCGCAGGTTCTGAACTGTCTTGATTCCTGAGCCAGATCGTCGGCGACAAAAACCATCTGGTTTTGGACAAAAGCATCCAGCAGCGCATCCGTTTCCGCAAGAATGCCCGTAACGACCACTTTTATGCCGTCCAGTTTTTCTTCGGGAAGCTTCTTTAATTCTTTCATGAGTTCTTTAACTTTGGCGGTATAGAGCCCTTTATCCATAAAATACGCAGCCTTAATGATTAAGTGGCGCGTTTTCGCATTTAGCGTTATGGGATATTTGCTGACGAGTGCCGTAAAATACTGCATGGTTTTTCGATAGTCTTCATAAAGGGCGATGCTGTCCTCAAGGTCCTTCTCGGTTATTTTTTTGCCGGCAATGGTTTCAAACTCTTTTTGCACCCTTTTGTATTCATCGATTAGATAGATCATCCCGGCGGCGATTTTTCTGTGTTGCGGGTAAACCATGGGGATCAAATAGGTTTGGGGAACGGCAACCTGCCAGTTATCGCAGATACACTTCAGTGTGTCGCAATAAGTGGGGATAACGACGGCAGACAAAAAGTCATACATCCCTTTCATGCCTTGCTCGACATTGATGCGCATAATGGAACAACAAAAGCTTTGTAAATACTTGTCGGCCAGTTTAATGTCCGTCTGCCCTCCCCAAAGGCCGACAGGCAGCATGCCAGCCGCATAGATGATTTCATCCGGCGTATAATAAGGAAAACAGCCTACGGCCTTCTTCCCCGTTTCTTGCATCGACGCTTTCACGGCTTTTGCCGGATGGTTCGCTGTTTGTTCTAAAGCTGATATGATTTCCTTTATACGATTCATTGTCTGCTCAACCTTTCTTTTTTTCTTTGTTCCATCATTTCCATGAGCGCCTGGATTCTCGTCTCATATTGCGCCAGGGAGAAAGCTCCCGGATCGGTCTGATCCCCGTCAAAAATGACGGATGCCACGCCGGTCTGCTCCTGGACTTGACGCTGCACTTCATATTGTCTGAAATCCATCAGCTTGCAGCTTCGGTTGGAATGATAAATGATGCCGTCCAATGAGAAATCCTTCACAATTTGTACGATATTCCCCGTCCCATACACCAGGTTCCGGTTGGCATAATTGGAACTGTAGGCCCTGGCCATGGCATCCAGATCATCGCTGTCATAAACGATGGTCCAGGAATCGGGGTAGGTCGACGTGACCATGTTGATTCCATTTTTCTTTAATATCTTAGAGGTATCAGCCAGATGGGGCCAGCAGGCGATCCCGTCCCACATGATGCGATATTTTTCTTTCTGATCTTTCCAGGGTCCTTCGCCACGGTCGATTTTCCCCTGCAGTTCTTCCGCCCAGAGCTTGAACAGGTCCAGTCCTTCCTGTTTTCCCCTCATGCACACAATGATCGCCATGTAATTGAATAAATCAAATCCGTTGAAAGGAGAAGGCTGTGCTGCTGCCAGAGCCGTCGCTTTTTTCCACCACTTGGCCGTCTCCGCCGAAATTTTCATGACCTCCTTGAAGCGGTCGTGGTCGAATTTTTTACCAGTTATCTGTTCAAGTTGACCGATGGCATGATCGAATTGTCCTCGGATATATTTGATGCTATGCTCTGGGACATTGAACGTGTGATTAAAAGGCGTATCGATTAAAATCATGGGGATACGCATCTCTCGGGCAAGGTTTTCATACCACTTGATGACGCTATTACAGATGTTGTTGCAGCAAAATATAAAATCCGGCATGGGAATATTTCCTGCGACACTTTCCTTCAGATTCATGTAGCCGATATTGACTCTGGCGTAAGAGCACAAATCCGTTGAATAACCGTTATTTTCAGCATCCTTGAGAAATGCCGGGGCGTCCTTTCTGGCTCCGAGGACCGCGGCATGGTTTTCCGGGTAAACAACCTTGATATCCATGGTTTCCAAAAGCTCCTGCGGGACAATGGACGTCGCCCAGGCCACCAGTTCTCCCGACTTTTTGGCTTCCAGCGCCTCTTCATAATGACGGGAAATCATGTCGTTCAATATCTGTTTTGAAGAAATATTCTTGTCCATAATGATCTTGCTCCTTTTAACGTAACAACTCAAGTGTTCGGGCCGCAGGCTGACGCCAGTATTTCAGCTGTTCCCGGTACTGCACGGCGATGAATCCCAATATGGGCCGTAGAACCTTGTCCATCTTTGATGGAGGGGTCAACGGTTTCGTATCCGTCTACCCCTCCTTGCCAAAGTCGTTTGGCTGTTTGAGGTTATTTTCCGGCAGCTTCCTTCTTGATACGATCCATAACCTCCTTCGTGTAGACCTTTTCCCATTTGGGATCATTCCAGATCTTGACAGATGCAGCCTTCAGGTCACTCACCAGTTGGGGGGTGGCTTCAATCACCTGCACGCCGGACTTGGCCATGGCCGCATAGCTCTTGGCGACGTTTTCGCGGTTCAGCTTGACCTGCTCATCGGCTGCCTTCCTGGCGGCGGTGCTTACAATCTTCTGCTGTTCCGGGGTCAGCTTGTCCCAGGTCTTTTTGGACAGGCACATTTCCATCGCGGAGTAGATCTGATTGGCCTTGGTGGCATACTTTTGAAACGTGTGCATGCCGAGGTCATAGGTGACGATGGCGCCGTTGTCCTGGCCGTCCACGGTCTTCTGCTGCAGGGCGGTGGTCAGTTCGGTGACGGCCATGGGGGTGGGAAGCACGCCCAGCGCTTTGTAGAAATCGATATACATGGGCACTTCCGGAACTCTCAGTTTCAAGCCTTTGAGATCCTCACCTTTGGTGATGGGTCGCTTAGAATTGGTCAGGCCGCGGTAATCGTTTTCCCCAATGCCGATAATCTTGACGCCCTTGCCGTCCATATATTTAATGATGTACTTGCCGATCCAGCCGTTGCGGTACTGGGCATCCGCTTCGGCGTAGTCCTTGAACATGTAGGGCAGATTGACGAATCCCAGCTCGGGATAAACGGCCGCCAGACCGATGTCGGAGGTCCACGTCATGTCAAGATCGCCGCGTACGACGGCTTCCACCATCTGGCGTTCTCCGCCCATGGCGCCGCCGCCATGGTAGGTGACCTTCACGGCGCCGTTGGTCTTGGACTCAACGTCCTGTTTAAAGGTTTTGGCGGTCACCGACCAGGAATGGACGGGAGATACGGTGGCAGCCACACGGATGGTCACGACAGCGCCGGCGTCCCCCGGCCTGGCCCCGGCGATGCTGACGGCAAAGGCCAGAACCAAAAGGATCACTAATGTTTTCATGCTCTTACTTTTCAAAATACGTTCCTCCTCTCAATTTTTACTAAAAATTAACTGGTTTTTGGTCGCGATCATCCATTATTCCTTTTTCAGGAATATACCACCGGGATCGCACTCATCTCTCAGGATTCGAAGCAGTTCCGGATCGGGCCGCTCCGTCTCATGAACATCCTCGGCAATCTTAAGATCCCAGCCCGTGTTTTCTTTGATCTGCTCAATGGTTACGCCCGGGTGGTAAGATGCCAGGTACATTTCCTTGGTTTCGGCGTCAAAGCGCAGGATACCCATGGTAGAAATAACAACGCTGGGGCCTCCCCCAAGGAAGCCGTATTTTTCCCTTTCCTTGCCCCCATTAAAAAAGCCGGGCGTCGTGTTAAAATCGACCCTTTCCGGGAAGCGCTGCTTCTGATGGAGCATCATGACGATTGTCCGTTTGCAGCCCGATCCGATGTCATTTGATCCACCACTGCCGGGGAACCGCACTTTGGGGGCATAATAATCGCCAATGACGTGCGTGTTGAGATTACCGTATTTATCGATCTGGGCACCGCCAAGAAAGCCAACGTCGATGTCGCCTGCATGTACGCTGCCCAGCCCTTCCACCAGGCCACCCGCCATGGCGGAACCGGGTACAAGGACGGAATCCACCACCGAGGATGGCGTGGCAAGCGGTTTGCAATCATAGGCGCCCGATTCATAAAGAGTAATGATATTAGGAGCGTAGGTCTTTTGTGCCAGGAAGGCTGCAAGGAGGGGCAGACCGGTTCCAACGACGACCTTTTCTCCATCTCTGATTTCTCTTGCCGCGGCAACGGCCATCATTTCCTGAAGCGTAAAGTCCGCATTTTTATGTGTCATGGTCAATCTTCCTTTAGAAACCGTAATTCACGGATGATGAACTGATGTCTCGCGCCTTCAGATCCAGAAATTTCTGCATGCCGAAGGTATCTACATATTTCTTAAGATATTCCGCCCTGTCAGAGACACCGTAGACCCATTCGTCCATGAACTTCTTCCAACCTTCAACTGTCTTGGACCCTTTAATGTACTTGGAGATGAATGGCCGATCCACATCGTAGCAGCCCTGGCAATGCTTGGGGTGGGCTCCGAATGGCGCATGAACCACAGCAGCAACTTTATACCCCGGCAGGATCGTTCTGTTGGGATCTCTCCCGATGTCCTCGCGGGTGACGATTTCTTCACAGGAAACGATGACCTTCTTGCAGGCCCTCTCGCTCCAGGGTGCATCCCCCAAAATGCCCCACATCTGGCAGTTTCCTTCCTCGTCAGCGCGCTGAACATGGAAATAGCCGATGTCCGGCTGCAGCGCCGGCACTAGAACATGCTCAAAACCGGATCCGAAAGGATCCAGCATGAGTTTGGCCTTATGATCACCCATCCAGGCGGTATATTTGAGCAAGTCGGAGCCCTTCATGGAATTAATGGGAATATAGGGGATTCCCAGGGCGCCTGCCAGAAAGCGGGCCATCATGGCAAAATTGGTATATTCTTCAATCTCGATTTTGTGGGGGAGCCCCTTCTCCACGGCCCTCCGGAAGCAATCACAGGCGCCGAACACCTCCACCCCCACATAGGACGTATCCATCCGATCCACACATCCTGCCCCGATCAATTGATCTACATGCTCGTTGAAACTCGCCGCGCAGACCGTCAGGCCTTTTTTCTTCTGTCTGATTATTTCATGGGTGAAGACGTAGGATATAGAATGGAAGAAACCGCCAACCATTACAGTTGCGCCGTCATCGATAAATTTCGCTACGGCCTCCTTTGCTGTCATAACCTTTGACACCTTCATGGATCTCTTTCCTCTCGTTCTCGCTTATTCGTTATTGACTATTTCATCTCTCTTGTTAGTGACCCATCAGTTTGACAAAAAACAATGACACTTGAGGGACATAAGTTGTTATAATCAGTACAGGGATACACACGGCGATGAATCCCAATATGGGCCGTAGAACCTTGTCCATGCTCAGGTTCGCAATCCTACAGGCGACAAAGATGTTGCAGGCAAATGGCGGCGTAATCATGCCAATCTCCAGATTGAGGAGCATGATGGCCGCAAAATGAAAGGGATCAATGCCATAGGCCTTCGCGGCCGGGGCCAGGATGGGGGCCAGCAGAAGAATGCTGGTGTTGGTTTCCATGAACATGCCGACGACCAGCAGCATCGCATTGACCAGGAGCAGAAAGACGACCGGCGATTGGGTAATGCTGAAAAGCCCGTCGGTAACGGCGGTGGCGCAGTCGCCATAGGTGAACATGGCGCTAGGAATTGCCGCAAAGGCGATGAGGAGCATGATGGCCGCACTGGTCACGGCGCTTTTCTTGGTAATGGCGATGAGTCCTACTTCGGCCTTGTCCTTGAAGATGAGCGGATAGATGATCCAGCCGGCCACCAACCCGTAGCCCACGGCCACGGCTCCGGCTTCCGTTGGCGTCATGATGCCGCCATACACACCCACGAAGATGATAATCGGCATCAACAACGCGACCATCCCGCGGGCTGAACTTTTAACGACTTTCTGGACATAGATACGGGCATTGAAATCGCCTTTTTCCTGAACTTCCTGGTGAGCGTAAAAGATGCGGTTGTAGACGACATAGAAAATGGTCAGAAGAACGCCGGGGACGGCCGTGGAGAGCCAGACATCTCCCACGGGCAGGCCGACGGCCAGCGCGTAGACCACACCCGGGATGCTGGGGGGGATGAGAATGCCCAGAAATCCTGCGGCGGCGATTAAGGCGGTGGCATATTTCTTGTCATAGCCGGCTTTGACCATCTCGGGCAGCATCATGCCGCCGATGGCGCTGACGGTGGCCACGGAGGAACCGGAGATGGTGCCAAACAGGGCCGAGGTGATGATGGCGGTGGCGGCAATACTGCCTTTTAACCGCCCCGTCAGGGCCCGCACCCACGCGATCAACGCAGTGGTAATGCCGCCCAGGGCCATGACATCCCCCGAATAGATGAAGGCCGGGATGGCCAGAAAGGCGAAGGAGTCCACGTTATTGAACACCTTGGCGGGAAGGATGGCCAGGGGGATATCACCCAGAACCATACAGATGATGCCGGCCAATCCGGCGCTGAAAGGGATGGGAATGCGCAGGACCGCCAGGATGACAAATAAAAGGATAAAAATCCCTACGAGATACATGTCGATTTTTCCCCTTCCGCAAACTCATAACCCATGGGACCGTGCCCGGCCAGGTTGAGGATAATCAGGGCCACACTGTGCAGGATGCTCAGAGCAAGGCCCAGGAACATCGTGCCGGTCACGATCCAGAACGGCATCGTCATGGCGGTCGATGTCTGCCCCATCACATACTGGTCCACGACCAGCCGGTAGGTTTCATAACCCACCAACGACAGGCAGAAGATGGTACCCACATCACGCACGACATTCATGAAGACGGCGGCCCTCACTTGTCCTGTTTGACCCTTGATGAAGCGGACAATGACCAGTTCGGTAAAATTAATCTCGATATGCCCGCGTTCGGCCGTGGCAATGGCCGCGCCCAGGAAGGTGCAGCTCACGAACAGAAAGCGGCACAACTCCTCGGAAAAGGACAGGGGAATTTCCAGAATATACCGGCAAATCACCTGTATGAGCATCAATCCCAACATAAGCACAAATAGCGGTACGGTCACCCAGTACTCGATCCCCACCAGGGCATTGACGAATTTCTCCAGTATCCTGATCATGATTATGGTCACTCCGTTTCATCTTTTGATGGAGGGGTAAACGGTTTCATATCCGCCTACCCCTCCTTGCCAAAGGCGTTTGGCTGTTTGCGGTTATTTTCCGGCTTCCTTCTTGATACGATCCATGACTTCCTTCGTGTAGACCTTTTCCCATTTGGGATCATTCCAGATCTTGACAGAGGCAGCCTTCAGGTCACTCACCAGTTGGGGGGTGGCTTCAATCACCTGCACACCCGCCTTGGCCATGGCCGCATAGCTCTTGGCGACGTTTTCGCGGTTCAGCTTGACCTGCTCATCGGCTGCCTTCCTGGCGGCGGTGCTTACAATCTTCTGCTGTTCCGGGGTCAGCTTGTCCCAGGTCTTTTTGGACAGGCACATCTGCATCCCGGAATAGATCTGATTGGCCTTGGTGGCATACTTTTGAAACGTGTGCATGCCAAAGTCGTAGGTGATGATGGCGCCGTTGTCCTGGCCGTCGACGGTCTTCTGCTGCAGGGCGGTGGTCAGTTCGGTGACGGCCATGGGGGTGGGAAGCACGCCCAGCGCTTTGTAGAAATCGATATACATGGGCACTTCCGGCACTCTCAGTTTCAGACCCTTTAAGTCCTCACCTTTGGTGATGGGTCGCTTAGAATTGGTCAGGCCGCGGTAATCGTTTTCACCGATGGCGAGAACCTTGACGCCTTTGCCATCCATATATTTAATGATGTACTTGCCGATCCAGCCGTTGCGGTACTTGGCATCAACTTCGGCGTAGTTCTTGAACAGGTAGGGCAAATTGACGAATCCCAGCTCGGGATATACGGCCGCCAAACCGATGTCAGAACTCCAGGTCATATCAAGATCCCCGCGTACGACGGCTTCCACCATCTGGCGCTCTCCGCCCATGACGCCGCCGCCATGGTAGGTGACCTTCACGGCGCCGTTGGTCTTGGACTCAATATCCTGCTTGAAGGTTTTGACGACCACCGAATAGGAATGGGTGGGAGAACAGGTTGAAGCGACACGGATGGTCACGACAGCGCCGGCGTCCCCCGGTTTGGCCGCGGCGATGCTTACGGCAAAAGCCAGAACCAAAATGATCACTAATGTTTTCATGCTCTTACTTTTCAAAATACGGTCCTCCTCTCAATTTCTGCTAAAAATTAACTGGTTTGGCAGCATGGCGGATCATATAAAATTTATATTCCCTGCCGTTGCCGCGACGCGACTCTCCCCAGTGTATGCGGGAGAGAGTCTCCACTGACGCTACTGCTGAAACACAATCCATGACAATGAACTCCGCTCCTTATTATAACATTGATAAGACATTATTTTCAAATGCGCGAAGTATAGGGGGGCTGTTTTTACTTGTCAAGGAATTATTATGGGATATTATGGATCGAAAAGCAAGGGCTGGCGATGCGGTTGGGAAAGGAAGGTGGTGCAGCGGCCGCTCTTATGAGAAATCAGCTCACCTTTTGGTCGAGTCACCCGCCACAAAGGATTTTTCGGGCGGAATTCAGACAGACCCGTCCTGCACGCCTCAAATTCTCGAAGAGTCAGGACTGGATATATTCGAATCGGGATCGTGACAATGGATGATTATTACCAAAAGTTCAAGATCCTTTTTTAAAACCAGCCCATCATTTTTCAACAGTCTGAAAAGTGTCCCTTCTTTTTTAAATTGAATATTTAATAGAAGCCATCACAAGTTCTTATAACTTGCTTATTTAAAAAAGATCTAGAGCCAGTGAAGCGATTTTCATAGCACTCAACCTCATTTAGCATCAAAAACCTTGATGCCGGCCTCATAAACCTTTGTAACTTCAATCAACGCTTCCCGGGAGCGGCCGGAGGCTGCCAAGACATCAGCCCGAACCATACACCCGGCGATCGTAGCACTTGCCGTATCGGACAGAGACATGGTTGTCAGGTCGGCAAGCAGGCGCCGTTCTTCGGATCGATTCAACCCAAGATAGGGAAGGGCGTCATACCAAAGCAGCCGTTCCTCAAGTCCTGAAAAAGGGGACCGTTTCCGGGACATGCCAGCGATGGTCCGGCCCGATTCCCGTGCGCGCCCCAGTGATGCCCCAAAATTGAAACGGGTCGACGGGAGCGGGTCGATGGCCCTCATCTGCATCATCTGAAAAAAATGATAAACCGGCCTGAGCCCTGAGATGAGCCCATTGCCTGTTCCACCGGCAATACCGATGCCCAGCGCAGGCAACCCCTGGAGGGGCGCCGTACGGGCATACACGCGAAACATCTTGAGGATAAAATATTTCACCATGGCGCTGGTATCCCACCAGTAAACCGGCGTGCCGAGGATCAAGGCGCCGCAATTCAACACCTTTTCACTCAGGAATTCATATGCATCATCCTTATAAGAGCATTTCAAATTGGTGAGGCATACCCAAGGCAAGCAGTCCTTGCACGGCGCCACGACATGATCGGACATCTGGATCAGCTCAGTCTCGGTGCCGGCCTGTTTTGCCCCGATCAATGCGGCCGTGACCAGCTCGTTGGTTCGTCCTTCCGGATTTGGGCTGCCGACAATGCCTAGTACATAATTCGGGGATGTCATGGGTTGTCCTCTCCAATTAAAAAAAACGTGCAGTAAAAGTTGGCACGTCAGTAAAATGCCAAATCCTCAATGCGACACCAAGGAATACCATTTGAAAGAGTGGCTATCCAGCAAAAGTATTGGACGCTCACTTTCAGGAAGGACACTGGCAAAATCATCAAAACCTGAACCCTAATACTTTCCACTGACTCATGGGCCCTCCTTCCATGAATGCTTCTTAACTGAATCTTGCCGCTTCTAAGAAATATTTATACGGCAATGTTATTGTATGGGTCAAGAAAAGTATTTCAAAATGATACCTTTCCCTAAATCTTGCCGATAATCATCACCCAATAAAAATATCATGGCTTCTGGAAATATGATCACCACATGAATGGAATAATTGTCAACAGAAAAAGTTTTTATGCTGAGAGTCTATGCATTGCTGGCCAGGATAACATCGGGTGGGCACAGGGCATCGAGCTTTTGAAAGATTTCCTTTTTCAGATCAAACTTCTCAAAGACAGCTTCCACTACCATCAAAGCTCCCTATAAATACCCATAGGCCACCCAGCCGCCGTCTACATTGACGACACTTCCGGTCATAAATGAAGACTCATCGCTTGCCATGTATAAAGCGATGCCCACCATATCCTCCACTTCTCCGATTTTCCCCATTGGGGTCCTCTTTTCAATGGCCGCAAGAGAAATCATTCCTTTTTCAATAATATCCTCCACCAATTCCGTGCGGGTATAACCGGGCGCAATGGCGTTCACACGAATCTTCTTGGCGGCCCATTCCGCAGCCAGCACTTTTGTCAGCATGTTTGCCGCCGCCTTGCTGGCGCAATAGGCCAGTCGGCCCGGCGCCGCCACAATCCCGTACATGGAAGTGACATTGATGATGCACCCGCCGCCCTGGGGAATCATAACCCGCGCTGCGGCCTGGCACCCGTAAAAGACTCCATACAAATCAGTTTCCAGGGCATTTTTCCAATCTTCCGCGGAAAGGTTTTCCGAAGGGTGAGCCATGGATACACCGGCATTGTTAACCAGAATGTCCAGTCGGCCGTATTTTTTCACCGTCTTTTCGACCAGGGCATTGACACTTTCCGGATTACGCACATCCAGAGGCAGGGCCATGGCCTCGCCACCGGCCGACTTGATCTGCTTCTCAATGGCGGTTAACAAATCCAGAGAACGACTGGCCAGAACAACGGAAGCTCCTTCTTTGGCATAACCTACCGCAATGGCTTTGCCGATGCCCTTGCTGGCGCCCGTAACAATTGCCACTTTATTTTTCAGTCTCATTCCATCCTCCTGATCTGCGCTCCGTCAAGTATTTTTCCCGGAACGCAAGTTTGCATAAAACTACCGATGCATCCCGGAATCGTAAGGCGTTTCGGGATGCATCGAATATACGAAAGTAAAACTGTTTTGATGTTATACCAATTTGCTTTCTTTGGCTAACTTTGTTGGCCGCGTCGTCGGCTTCCTCAACGTATTAGTAATACGCTTGCGGAGCCTCCTCCTTGCCGCCTCGTTATCCTTTGAAAGCGAAATGGTATTACTTCTTCATCTTGCAGCCCGTGTCCGCACAGGGAACTTCCACAGACTTTGCGGTGGCCATGCCCTTTGGTGCCTCAAAAGCATGCTTGAAATATTTGTTCTTTGCCACAATTTCAGTGTACCAATAGGGTACCTGTGCCTGATGATCGCAGGCTCTCATTGTCCAGACGCCGGCCGGACCGTCATAGGACAGGCCTTCCCACGCTTTGATGACAGCCGCTACATCGGTTGTTCCAGCTTTTTTAACTGCCTCAGCCCAGAACATCGTGGCAATGTATGCTTTGCCGCGCAGCCAGGTCGGGTAATATCCTTTGTCCTTGTAAAATTTGGCGACAAAGGCCTCATTCTTCTTGGTGGGAATAGACAGCGTGTAGATTTCCGCGCCCATATTGCCGATCATGAGGCTGTCATTGCCCAATGAGTCGATGGTCACTTCATCATTGATGTAATAAGAGAACACTTTCTGCTTCATCCCCATGGGACGTCCCTGTTTGAGGAGCAGCGTCAGGTCATTGCCCCAGTTCGGCGTGAAGATGACATCCGGTTTTGCCGCAATGAGCTGGCTGACATAGGGGCCGTAATCCTTGGTGCCGGCAGGGTGATAGAGTTCGGCTACGATTTTTGTGTTGGGGCTGATTTTGGCCATCTCCTTTTTGAAAGCAACCAGAGCTTCCTGACCAAAAGAATAATCCTGGGCGATAATAGCGACCTTCTTGTAACCCAGTTTCGCGATCAGCTGCGCCAGAGCGAAAGAACGGCCGTCGGTGCTGCCACCGGGACGGAAGAAATTCTTGCTGCATTTCACGCCGGTCATGCTGGCGGCATCCATTCCGTAAGTGAACATAATCACATTCTGTTTTTCCGCAAGCTGCTCCATGGCCGCACCAACAGAGCTTCCCGTGCCGCCGCAGAAGAACTTCACGCCGTCTCTCAAAATCAGGCTTTGAGCCTTACGGGTTGCTACATCCGGTTTCAACTCCGAGTCAATGCGGATAACTTCCACTTTTTTGCCAAGAAGTCCGCCGCTCTCATTGATCACTTTAACAGCATACTCGACGCCATCAAGATAGCGTTCGCCGATATCTTTGAACGTTCCCGAAAGGGGTTCCGTAACCCCGATTTTTATAGTGTCCTGAGCCAATGCTCCGACAGGCAGCGCCAGCATCAACACCATAGATAAAATACATAGACCGCCAAAAAACTTTCTTCTCATAAAACACCTCTCCTTTTCTGTTGTTAATTAAGACTTCAGACTTCCAGATAATTCTTTCGTACCTCTTCTGCTGCCAGAAGAGCTGCCGTATTCCCTGCAAAAACTATCTGCCCCTTGCTCATAATGTAGAACCGATCGGCAACTTTGATGGCTGCCTTGAAATTCTGTTCCACCATAAGGATGGTTACACCAGATTTTCGGACTGTCGCCAGCATGTCCAGAACATCCTTCACAATCAGCGGGGCCAATCCTTCCGTTGGTTCATCTATGAGAATAACGCGGGGATTCCCCATGAGTGTTCTCACAACGGTAAGCATTTGCTGTTCGCCGCCGGAAAGATGACTGCCTTTGTTATTGCATCTTTCCTTGAGGCGGGGGAAAAGCTCGTAAACGCGGTCAATGGTCCAGCCTCCTTCCCCGGTGCTTCCCTTCTTCCCGCCTTTACTTCCCATGAGGAGGTTCTCGTGAACGGTGAGACTGCGGAAGATCCGCCGGTCCTCGGGAACATAGCCGATGCCCAGGCGGGCGATTTCATAAGGAGCAAGGCCTACTAATTCCTGATCATGGAATCGAATGCTGCCCTGCTGCGGTTTCACGACACCCATAATGCTCTTTAATGTGGTGGATTTGCCGACGCCGTTCCTCCCCAGGAGACAAACCATCTCTCCCTCTTGCAAATCCAGGGAGACACCGTGCAGAATATGGCTCTTGCCATAGTAGCTGTGAATATCTCTGACTTCTAACATATTTATCCTTCCCCCAGATAGGCGTCTTTGACACGCTGGTCATTGCGAATTTTTTCCGGCGTATCGGAGACGAGAATTGTCCCGTAATGAAGAACGGAAATCGTGTTGGCGAGCGAAAAAACGACTTCCATGTCATGCTCGATGATAATCAGTGTGCGGCCAGCCGTCACCTGATTGATCATTTTGATGGCCTGATTCGTTTCTTCACGCGTCATGCCCGCGGTGGGTTCATCAAGGAGAATCAACTCCGGTTCCGTGGAAAGGGTAATGCCGATTTCCAGAGCTCTCTGCTTGCCGTAAGACAGTGAGTTGGCGGGTTGATCCTTGACATCCATGAGCCCGACCTCGTCGATGATTGCCTCCACTCTTTCACAGATATTCCGATCTCGATCGGGCTTTTTGAAGAAATGATACCGCAACCCATAATGGGAGCGCACTCCGGCGAGAATGTTGTTGAAGACGCTCAATTCCTGGAAGACGTTTGTGATCTGGAATGAGCGGGACAGACCAAGCCGGTTCAAGACGTGAGGAGGTTTCCCGGATATATCCTGTCCCTTGAAAAGGATAGCCCCGGAAGATGGTTTAAACTTGCCGCTGATAATATTGAACAGGGTCGTTTTCCCGGCTCCGTTCGGGCCGATGACGGCATGGCGTTCCTTCTCTTTGACTTTGAACTCAACACCGGTCAGGACCTTCAAACCCGAAAAGTCCTTGTGAATATTCTGGATATGAAGATAATCGCTCATGGTATCACACTTCCTCGGACGCGGCGGATTTGCCGCCGTTATTGTCTTTCTTCCCGAAAAGCCGCTGCCGTATGTTCATAATGACCTCGGACAGGCCGCCGGGAATGAACAGGACCATGGAAACAAAGATGAATCCCATGAAGAGCGGCCAACGATCCGTAATATTACTCAGATAGTTCTGGAGAATAATATAGACAAAGGCGCCCAGGATGGGTCCCCAGAATGTCTTCGTTCCTCCGACAAAGGCCATCAGCAGCACCGCTGTCGTCATATCAACGCTGATCGCCGAAATGGAAACAAACTGGAAGTGGAGTGTGTAAAAGCTACCGGCAAGTCCCGCCACCGCTCCGGTAAAGGTAAAAAGAAGGAGCCGGCTAATGTTCGTGTTGTAACCAAGAAATTTCATCCGTTCCTCGTTTTCGCGCATCAGCAGAACAGTCTTACCCATGGCCGTATGAGTAAAATACCAGCAGAAAACGATCGCCGCGCCGACAATAATCAGGGTCAGGTAATAAAAGTGTGTCAGACTGGCCATGGAAATGGACGTAAACCCCAGACTAAGGTCTGGTCGAGTAATGCTGAGACCGTCGTCGCCACCGGTAACGGAGTGCCATTTTGTTGCCACGGCATAAAAGAGGGCATTGAAGGCCAGCGTCAACAGGGCGAAATATGCCCCTTTGTGCCGCAGCAGCAGACTGCCGATGACAAAGCCGGCGATAATGGTTGTCACGACACCGATCAATATAGCGTTCCACAGGGCCAGACCCGGAATATGAATGATCGCCACGGCTGTCATGAAGGCTCCAAGCCCGAAAAACATTGCATGGCCAAAAGACAGAAGACCGGCATAACCGAGAAGAAGATTGTAGCTGACGGCAAAGAGCGCGAAAATGATGATCTCCGTCAACATGTTCAGATGGTATTGTTTAAGGATGAGGGGCATAAACGCTCCTGCCAGGAATAATGCGATAATGATGAAAGAAGTATTTTTTTGTTTCATTATTGTTCCTCACCAAATAAACCGGAAGGTTTGATGATCAAAACGACAGCCATGAGCAGATAAACAAGGGCGATCGACAATTTCGGGAAAAGAAGAACGCCGAAGGACTGGAGTTGGCCGATGAGCAACGAGGCCACAACGGCGCCGCCTAAACTCCCGAAACCACCGACGACGATCACCACAAAAGCATCGAGCAGAATTTCCTGAGCCATTCCCGGAAAGGTGGAAAGAAGAGGCCCGGCAATGACGCCGGCAAATCCCGAAAGTGCCGCGCCGAAGGCAAATACGCCCATGAACACGAGAGGCACGTTCACCCCCAGGGTATTGGTCATTTCACTGTCGTTGACGGCTGCCCGGAGGATAATTCCCAGACGAGTCTTATAGAGAATAAGGGCCATGACCGTTCCGACAAAAATAGCGCAAAGAAAAATAAATATCCGGTAAACCGGATAGGTTATTCCAATGATCTGAATAGTGCTGCCCAGAAATCCGCCAATGTTGACGGCCAGAGGATAATTTCCCCAGTACCATTTTACCAGTTCCGTGATGATATAGGCCAACCCGAAGGTTAATAAAAGTTCCTGCACATGCCCGAATTTATGGACACGCCGCAGCAGAAAACGCTCAATTAAGGCGCCGATGATGAATAGAATCGCGGGACAGACCAGCAGGGACAACCAGAATTGCCCCGTGAAATGCATCATGATGGAATAGGAAAAATAAGCGCCCAGCATATACATGGCGGCGTGGGCAAAATTCAGAACGTTCATCATCCCGAAGACCAGCGTGAGACCTGCCGAGACGAGAAAAAGAAGTCCCGCGTAGGCCAGTCCGTGGAGAAAAAAGACGGGAATTTCATTCATATCTTTTCCTTTCTATAAAAGTTGCTGCCGCCATCCATGAAACCATTGTCAGGCCATGTAACGGAAATGACCGCATTTATGCGCTTATGCTTTATCGACTGCCGGGACTGTAAATAACCATGAAACATTTGGCGGCTTTATCGCCCACGGTTTCTCCGAAATGGAGTATGCTCGAATCAAAGTAAATACAGTCTCCTTTTTCGACAATCAGTTCTTCCGCGCCATGGAGAAATTTCATCGTTCCCTCCAGAACAAATAGGATCTCCTGTCCTTCATGCTGATAAAGGGTTCGTTTCTTGGAGTTGACTGGAAGTGTCAGGATAAAGGGTTCCATTATTTTATTTCTGAATTTGTGGGCCACGGCCTCATAGGAATATCCAAAACTCGTCCCGTCCCTTGCGATCAGGGATCTCTCACCCTTTTTAACAAGACATATGGGGGTGGCCGGACTTTCTTCTCCCAGGAGACTGGAAATGGTGACGCCAAGGGCGCGGGCGATCGTCCCGAGCGTGGAGACTGGAGGAGCCTTTTGTGATTTTTCCACTTTGGACAAATACCCTTTGGTGAAACCCGTCTCTATGGCAAGACTCTCCAGCGTGATTCTTTTTTTATTCCGTAATGACTTGATCCTTTTTCCGATGTTCGCTTCAATAATGGCTGGCTGCTGTTTCATATCAGGATACAATATTATCTTTATTTATTCATTTATTTACTGGATAAAATATTTAACAATAACTATTGCAACAATCAGGATATAATCATCTTAGGAAACTTTCTTTTCATTTTAGTAAACTTTTGTCAAGTTAAAATGGTGCAGGGGGTTCATTTGCTTTATCCTGTTAGCAATTAAAAAATCTTGATATAAATATTTATATTAGCTAGTATTTTGTGAAAATAATTGCGGGAGAGGACAGTGTGTTTATTAAAGTATTCGGCATGAGTGTTATTGGTATGGAGTCTTATCCTGTTTTCGTGGAAGTAGATATATCCCAGGGGTTGCCCCAATTTGCTACAGTTGGCCTGCCCGATACATCTGTCAAAGAAAGCAGGGACAGGATCAAGGCCGCCGTAAAAAATTCCGGCTATCGTTTCCCCCGCAGTCATGTGACAGTTAATCTGGCTCCTGCTGATATTAAAAAGGAAGGAACCGGCTTTGATCTTCCCATTGCCGTGGGAATTCTGGCGGCGGAAGAATTAATCAAGGAAGATGCTCTGCAGAACTGTCTCTTTATTGGAGAACTGTCTCTTGATGGCAGCATCAAAGGCGTGCGAGGTGTTTTACCCGCTGCCTTAAAAGCAAAAGAAATGGGGATCAAGTCGGTTTTTGTTCCCCAAGAAAATGCCGCCGAAGCGGCAATGGTCGAAGGGATTAATGTCTTCCCGGTAAAAACTTTGCCTGATGTAGTAGAATTTTTAAGTGGCAGAAGTAATATCGAACCTCTTACTCTGGACGTAAGCAAAATTTTTCAGGAAACCCGGCAATATGATGTCGATTTCAATGAAATCAAAGGGCAAA
>Ga0209429_10000717_pt1 | contig 21665 bp, 10 predicted proteins | sample BarGraNGADG00212_3_FD_184493 | JGI IMG/M metagenome (GOLD analysis project Ga0209429, IMG submission 184493) | Arctic peat soil microbial communities from Barrow, Alaska - Barrow Graham LP Ref core NGADG0004-212 (SPAdes) (version 2) | ecosystem: Environmental > Terrestrial > Soil > Wetlands >...
TCACCTCACCAGATGCCAGACCCTATCCCGAAGATTTTGAGATATTCTGGAAAGCCTATCACGACACGACTCAGATTCAAGCTACGGACAAGGATCCCTCCCATCGTTGCTGGCGCAAACTCTCTTTCGAAGAACGTACCAAGGCCGTGGAACGAATTCCCCGCTATTACTACAGCCTATCCAAAACCACCTATTGCGTCAAAGCCCTCACCTATCTCAAAAACAAGAAGTTCAACGATCAATTCCTATACTGATGCTCCAAAATGAAAACCTTTGCAGGGATGCCGAACAGCTCGTGCTGGCGGCACTGCTTATTGAAAGAAACGCGATGATGCGGGTGGTGGACATCCTCAAACCGGAGATGTTCTTCCAGATGGAACACCGCGAAATTTATGCCTGTATTGAGTCCATGACCAATCAGGGCAAGGCTGTTGACTTGATCACGGTAGCCGACGCCCTCAAAAACAACCCCGAGGTGGAGAAGGCCGGCGGAATAAGCTATCTGGCGGAAACTTCGGGCAGGTTGGCCAGTACCATCCACTTGGAGGCGCACGCCTTCATCGTTTTCAATGCCCACATCAACCGGCGGCTGTTTCTTTTTGCAACTCAGCTGGCACAACAAGCCAAGACTGGGGAGCTGGACGGCGACGCGCTTTTGCTTGAGGCGCACCAGAAGCTTTTGGAAATAGAGCAAGCTGTTCCTGTTTTCAACGCCATGAAGGATGCAGCCACCGTTATTGCTCAATCCAAGCAAGCGGGTATGGATCGTATTGAACGATACCGCCAGGGACAAAAATGCACCGGCGTCACTACGGCACTTCCGGCCTTGGACCAGCTACTTGGTGGTTGGCAAAATGGAGAATTGATTGTCCTGGCTGCCCGACCATCCATCGGGAAGACGGCCCTCGCCTTGCATTTTGCCCAGGCTGCCATCGATGCTGGCAAGCATACGTTGATTTACAGCATGGAAATGAGTGCCGAGCGGCTGGGTGATCGAATGATCGTGGGACGCTCCAATGTGCAGCCCGATCATTGGCGGTTCGGTAGTTGCAACATCTACGATCTGGAAGCCATTGACAGTGCCTGCCGTTCGCTATCGGAACAGTCGTTTTACATTGATGACACTTCACAGCGGAGTGTGAGCCAGATCAAGTCTTCTGCCAAGCGGATGCATCAGCGTGGGCTGTGTGACCTGATCATCATTGACTACCTGCAGTTGGCCGAAATGAAGTCCGAGCATCGGAATTATAACCGGCAGGATATGGTTTCAGAGGCTTCGAGTGATGCCAAGCGGTTGGCGAAAGATTTGCAAGTGCCGGTGTTGCTGTTGAGTCAGTTGAACCGTGGGCTTGAAACGAGACCGGGGAAACGACCGGAATTGGCGGATTTGAGGGATTCGGGCGCCATTGAGCAGGATGCGGATGTGGTGCTGTTGATCCATCGGCCGGAGTTTTATGGGATGCTGGAAGATAGGCAGGGGAACTCGACCAAGGGTCGGGGGGAACTGCTGATTGCTAAGAATCGGAATGGGAGTACGGGGACGGTGTTGTTTGCGTATAATGAGTCAATGACGAGGATTGGGGGGTATGGGAAATAGATTGCATGTCTAAGCATATCCAGTACAAAACATATGGCCACCCATTTGAGTTACTCGAGATCGATTGAGTAGGATGCCGATTTGGTGATATTGATTCAACGGCCCGAGTTTTATGGGATACATGAAGATTGGGATGGACGTTCGACGGTTGGGCGATTGGAACTCATTGTGGCTAAGCATTGGAATGGAAATACTTTGACGGTGAGTGGAATTATGATATAGTAATGACGGGGATAGAATAAACATTCACTATAATTTAAAAATAGTTAACGAAAAATGTTGGTAGTTTTGGGGAAATCGTAAATTTGAGGTTGGAATTAATATTATTACACAAAATGGAATATACCAAGAGGTGTGTTTGATATAATTTTACATTCCATTAATTCAATAATTTGAGGATTCCGAACAAAATATTTTTAAATGATTAAAATTGACAAAGATACCTTTCTAAGGAGTTTTAAGGTTCATTCTAATCAATCCTTTGATTTGTTTCTTGGAGCTGGTGCGTCTATTTCTTCAGGCATTCATTCAGGAAGCGATTTGGTTTGGCTTTTCAAACGTGAGCTTTTAAGTATTGGAGGAAAAATAAACGGTAAAAAATTTCAGGACTTAAAGGTTGAGGCCAACAAAAATGTAATTCAAAGCTATTTTGTTGAAGAAGATAATAAAGCTGTAAATCCATATTCCTACTACTTTGAGAAATGCTACCCTGATCCTTTGGTAAGACAAGAGTTCTTAACCAATCTAGTTAGAGACAAAAAGCCTTCTATTGGCTTTATGTGTCTATCGGCTCTCGTTAGTAATCAAAAAATAAATACTGTTTGGACAACCAACTTTGATGACTTGATTGAAAGAGCTATTGGTAAATTGGATATAAGTTGCCAAGTAGTTTCACCCGAAAATGCAAAGTCTGTGAAAAATTTCAGAAGTGATATTCCTACGGTTGTAAAACTTCACGGAGATTTTCGATATGATGCTCTGCAAAATACAGACGAAGAATTACAAAAATTGGAAGAAAACCTGCATGTTTATTTTTTAAATGCTGCGAATCAAAGAGGTTTATTAGTGGTCGGATATTCAGGAAGTGACGAATCCGTTTTGCAAACACTTGAAAAAGCATTGGAGAAGCCAAATGCGTTTCCAAAAGGCTTAATTTGGTGCATTCCAAAAGACATTGTTCCAAGTGAAAGATTAACCAAACTCATTAACAAAGCCAATGTTCAAAATCAGCGGTCGGGCTTTATGGAAATTGATAGTTTTGATTATTTCCTTCATGAACTTTACTCCGTTTGCGAATTAAAAAACGAGCAGATTGATTCAATTGCCAAAGAACGATTTGAGCAAAGACGGTTTTTCAGGCTTACACAAAATCAATCGAATACTACTCCAATCCTTTTAAACGCAATAAAAGCAACCAATTTTCCCAAAACAATTTTTTCTACTAAGACGAAAATTAACGGAGAAGGCAAATGGAAGAAGTTAAGAGAAGTCTTAAATGGCTCAAATGTAGTAGCCGCATTTAGTAAGGGTGAAACCCTTTCTCTTTTTGGAAATGAGAACGAAATAAAAGAAATCTTCAAAGATTACTTTACCGATGATTTAAAACTTATTGATATTCCAGAGCATTTATTTCATCAACCCGATTCATTCTATATTGGAATGTTGTATGAATTGATTGAAAAGGCATTGGTGAATGATTATGATTTAGCCATTTTCAGCAAAGGAAGGCAAATCAGAAAAGTATATTCAGTTAAACATCCATTAAGTCAGGTGGAAATTGACAGTATACCCACGTGGTTAAATTTTCAAATACCAAAAGGTATTCAGGTTTTCGAAGCATTCGAGTTTAAGGTAGAATTTGTAAATAAGGACTTGTTTATTCTAATTTGCCCAACAATCCATATACAAACAACAACAGGCGAAGAACCCAATAAATTAACCGTCCAAAATATAACTAACATAATCACATCAAACCGATGGAATAAAAAATATGGTGATAAAGTTAATTTTTGGTTTTATGAATTAAAGCGTAGAAAACCCGAATTGACATTTCGCTTAGGTGACTTTGAAATAAAACTTTCAGCATATTACGCTACAGCCGCCCAGAAAATGGGTGGTTTCTTTTGTTTCGATAACTATGCGAAAGTAAATGAACCACTTATCTACTTTCATCATCAGGATGAAACCAAAAAATCCATTCATCCAATAAATGGCTTGAAACTATTGGGTCCGTTAGAAGAAAGTTTTGGAGCAAATGGTGTTAATTCAAAAATTCAATTGGCAATAATTGCCCCCGATACAGGTTTCGGAAAGTTAAAGTCTCATTTAGAATCTTTGCTAAACCCTTCAAATCCAACAACCGAAAAAGAATATTTGAAAGAATATCCGGGTTTTGATGCTGTATTTAAAAAGCATTTGGTTATTCCCACTACCATACAAAGTGAATATGTTGTTGCAATAAACAGTCAGGAAATTAGGCAATATTCGGCCATTCAGTTTTACGAACATATAAAAAGTAAAATTGATAAACTCTCAGAAAAGAGAAACGAGATTGACTGCGTAATAGTGTACATCCCTAACATATGGGAAAATTTTAGAGAACTTAAAAACGAACAAACCTACTTTGACCTTCACGATTCACTTAAATTGTATGCTGTTAAGAAAGGTTTGAAACTTCAGTTTATTGAAGATAAATCAATTAATTATGGTGACCAAGCTAAAGTAAGATGGTGGCTTTCATTGGGCATTTATGTAAAATCAAACGGCACACCTTGGAAGGTCAAAACAGATAATACAGAAACTGCCTTTGTTGGATTGGGATATGCAATTAGACAGAACGCAAGAAATAAAGTGGTTTTGGGAAGCAGTCAAATCTTTGATGGAAATGGAAACGGATTACGGTTTCTGCTTCAACCCATTGAGAAGCCATTAATGATTGGCAAAAATCCATATATGAGCAAGGATGATGCTTTTAGATTGGTAACGAATATCCGAAACACTTACCATAAAATTGATCCAGTAATTGGTCTTAAAAAATTAGTATTGCACAAGACAACCCATTATACACGAGATGAGATCGAAGGAATATGTAATGCACTTGAAGGAATAGACAACATTGAACTATTACAGATTCAACAGTTCAGCAATTGGAGAGCTATAAAACTAAAAAAGAATCAGGCAACAGGCAAGCACGAATTTGACGGCTTTCCAATTGACAGAGGCACAATTATACAATTAGACGAATTTAGTTTTTTGCTCTGGACACATGGTTTAGTTCAAAGTAATGAATTATTGAAACCTTATTATCAAGGAAAAAGAGGTATTCCAACACCTTTATTAATAAAGAGATTTAGAGGGACTGACTCGATCGAAACAGTAGCTAACGATATTTTGAAACTGACAAAGATGAATTGGAATGGAGCTGAACTATACAAGACAATGCCAGTAACGATTGACTTTTCAAAAAGACTTTCGGTAATGGGTAAACAATTAGAAGAACTTGGGACTAAAGCTTACGATTTTAGATACTTTATTTGATAAACAAAATGAAAGATAAATATTGGCACCTCCAAATGCATTTACCGGAGGGTAAAGGTGGTTCGATTATTGATTCCGCGCTGATGCTTAAAGAAGATAATCCAATTATAAGTACAGGAGAATGGGATGATAAGCAATGTCGTGATTTTAAAGGGATTGGTGATGGAATTAAAATTGGAGATATTGTAATGGTTAGGGTTGGAAATGTACCGTTAGCTTTGTGTGAAGTTATAAGCGAAAATTTCAATGATTCTGAATTAACGAAAAAATACATTAATGAGAATTATAGAAATGTTAGGGTCTTAGCATGGAATTCTAGTGGAATAACTTCCTCGTTGTTTTCTCAAGGTACATTAAAACCACTATATAAAAGATCAAATACAAAATCTTGGAATTACATAAATGATTGGTACAAAAAAGTAATGCAAAACATGGAAACGCAAGCTATTGTTGAAATATTAAAATTGAAAAAACAGATTATCTTACAAGGTGCACCTGGAACCGGGAAGACATATACAACCGCGTCTATTGCACTGACATTACTTGACATTGATTATGATCCATCAGATCATGCAAAAATCATGCAGAAATATAAAGAGCTAGAGAATAAACAGATATTCTTTACTACTTTTCATCAGTCAATGGATTATGAAGATTTTGTAGAAGGATTGAAGCCCGTGGTTGTCGAAGATGGTATCGTTTATAAAGTTGAGAATGGAATATTTAAATTGGTTTGCCAAGAAGCTAAAAATGATCTAAAAGAAGATGGCCAGACAAATTTTGAAACTAAACTAAACGACTTGAGAAAAGAATGCATTGCACTTCAAAATGATGGTAAATTCTTGACTTTAAAAACACGTGAAGGTGCAGAATTTTATCTAAAATATGAGGTTGGAAATGATAAGTACTTTTTTGTTCAACCTCTAAATTCAGTTGTGCCTAATCCAAGATACTATTTATCCATACAGAATTTAAAGTCATATTATGCCAAAAAAGATAACAGTTTAACCTATATATCTTATATCATACCGGTTGTTGAACGTCTTCATCTTAATCCTGTTGAAGAAAAGAAAAATCAGAATTATGTGCTGATTGTTGACGAAATTAACAGAGGTAATATCTCTAAAGTATTTGGTGAGTTAATAACATTATTGGAAGCCGATAAAAGAAGTGATGGTGAACACCCAATAAAAGTTATTTTGCCATATTCTAAAGAACCTTTTGAAGTTCCTTCAAATTTGTACATAATAGGGACAATGAACACTACTGATAGAAGCGTTGGTCATATCGACTATGCGGTAAGAAGACGTTTTGCATTTTATACGTTAGTATCCAATAAAGATGCGATAAGATCTTTTTATGATAATAGTTCAATTGCTGAAAAAGAAGTAATTAAAGAGAAAACATTGAGATTGTTTGATGCTATTAGTGCCTATATTATCAATAAGAAATCACCAGAATTGGATTTGGAAGATTTAATGGTTGGCCATAGCTATTTTATGGCAAAAAATATGGACGATCTAAAACTAAAGTTAGAATACGAAATAATTCCATTGATCAAAGAATACGAAAAAGACGGAATAATTATGTTGAAGGAAGAAGAACGTAAGGCAATTGGGCAAGAGTGGAGGATAATTTTGGGCTGAGAATGGCGATCAATTATCCTATAGTGTTAAGGGAGCATGCTCGGATTGATGGTGAGGCAAGGGATTTACTATGTGGATTAGATATCCAGTTTATTGAAACACCCATAAACACGGCACCCAAATATCTTGGTATCATGCCAAGCCTCGAAGCAAGCTATTTTATTGGTGCTGCTTGGCTAGATTCAGAAAGAGATATTTCGGTTGTAATACTTCCCAAAATGGAGCATATTGATTATATCAAAATGTTCATGTGCTCATTACAATTTGATTTAGCTTCTGATTACTTTTCAAAAATATATGGAATTGACTTTGATAAAAAGGAAATCAAGCATGATACTTTAAAAGATCAGTTGACACCACTTTTAATAATACACTATTTGTCAATACTTAAGCGTGTCGTCAAAAGAGGGCTTAAAAAAGATTATGTATTACGGGAAGAGAATCTTAATTCGAAGATAAAGGGTCGAATTCTGGTTTCGAATAATATTAGAGCTAATGAAATAATCAAAAGGCATGACAGAACTTATTGCCGATATCAAGAATATACTGTAGATATTCCTGAAAATAGATTGTTGAAAAAAGCTCTTCTATTTGTACAACGATTTTCATTGCAATTAAATGATCACCCTTCTTACAAAATGATGCATTCTTTGATTAATAGTCTATTAGCCCACTTTATTAATGTGTCTGACGATATAGAAATTTATCAATTAAGGCGTGTATCCTCCAACAAAATATTTAAGGAGTACACGGATGCCATTCGACTGGCAAAAATGATACTGAAGAGATTTAGTTATTCCTTGCAGAAGGTTGATTCAAGTAAAGAATCAACGCCTGCATTTTGGATAGATATGTCTCGCTTATATGAGGTGTATGTATATAGTTTATTAAACAAAGCCTATGGAAACAACATTCAATTCCAAGTGTGTGGTTACCTGCAAACTGCTGTTGACTTCATTAAGACCGATGAACAGTTAATTATTGATACAAAGTATAAGCCCAGATATAAAGATGGAAACAGCGGTATAATTGATGATATAAGGCAAATAAGCAGTTATGCCAGGGATGAAAAGATCCTAAAGAAATTGCTTGGAGAAGAGAGCAATGTGGAAATTGTTCCACCCTGTTTGATCATTTATCCCGTAAAGCAAGAAGACTCAGATTTAGAAGTCGATAAGTTTGCCAATGATAAATTATTGAGCATCTCAAAACCTATTAACAGTTTTAGAAAATTTTACAAATTAAGTGTGCCGCTTCCGACACTTGGTATCACAGAATTGTAAGATAGTCAATGAGAGTATTAAGTAATGCGATATTAAGTAAAACTACGGGACTCGATTTCCTGTCGATATTATTTAGGAAGGAATTCGATTAATAATAAATGAAAATGAACAACGATATTCAAATCCTTAGATTCATTAAAATGATTTTTTCTTGCTCTCACACCCACAGATAAATGTAACTTTGGGTACTTAAACAAATAGACTAAAAATTCATAATGGCCAAAAAGAACGGAAACGATAAAGCAATTGAGGTAACTCTTTGGGATGCAGCGAATAAATTGAGGGGGAGTGTTGAGCCTGCCGAATACAAACATGTGGTTTTGGGGTTGATTTTTTTGAAGTTTGCAAGCGACAAGTTTGAGGACCATCGAGCCAAGCTTATTGCTGAGGGCAAAGAGAAATACATCGAGATGCCCGATTTTTACAACATGAGCAACGTGTTCTTTTTGGAGGAAACAAGCCGCTGGAGTTATCTGATTAAAAAATCTAAGCAAAATGACATTGCTCTGCTCATTGATACTGCGTTGCACACCATTGAGAAAAACAACAAAGCTCTGAAAGGTGCGCTGCCCGACAATTACTTTTCACGGTTGGGTTTGGATGTGACCAAGTTGGCTTCGTTGCTCGATACCATCAACGACATTGATACCACCAAAGACCCCAAGCAAGATGTAGTGGGCAAGGTGTACGAATATTTCCTTTCAAAATTTGCATTGGCTGAGGGTAAAGGTAAAGGGGAATTCTATACCCCAAAAAGCATTGTAAACCTCATTGCCGAAATGATTGAGCCCTACAAAGGCATTATCTATGATCCGGCTTGCGGTTCGGGGGGCATGTTTGTTCAGAGTATCAAGTTTATCGAAGCACACCACGGCAACAAGAAGGAAATATCCATTTACGGGCAGGAATACACCAACACCACCTACAAACTGGCTAAAATGAACCTTGCCATACGGGGAATAAGTGGAAATCTGGGTGTGAAGGCAGCCGATACGTTTGGTGACGATCAACACAAAGACCTAAAAGCCGATTACATTATGGCAAATCCACCCTTTAACCAAAAGGACTGGCGTGCCGAAAGCGAATTAATGGACGACCCACGGTGGCGTGGTTACGATGTTCCGCCCAAAAGCAACGCCAACTATGGTTGGATTCTGAACATGGTAAGCAAACTCAGCGACAACGGTGTGGCCGGTTTTATTCTGGCCAACGGCGCATTGAGTGGTGGTGGTGAAGAATATAAAATCCGCCGCAAGCTAATTGAAAACCATTTGGTGGAAGCCATTCTGGTATTGCCTCAAGATATGTTTTACACAACCAATATTAGTGTAACTCTATGGATCGTAAACAAAAACAAAAAGGCACACACCAAAAGTGTTGGTGACGAAACCCGCAACTACCGTAACAGAGAGAACGAGATCCTGTTTATGGATTTGCGTCAATTGGGAGTTCCGTTTGAAAAAAAGTACATTCAATTCTCGGAAAAAGACATATCTAAGATAACAAGTGCTTACCATCAATGGCAAAACAAAGAAATTGAGAACATACCAGAGTTCTGCTATTCAGCCTCACTTGAAGATGTCTCCAAAAAGGATTTTTCACTTGTGCCAAGCAAATACATTGAGTTCGTAAACCGCGACGAAAACATTGACTTTGATGAGAAAATGCAAACCTTGCAAAGCGAGTTTGCCGAATTACTTAAAGCCGAAGCTACTTCAAAAAATGATTTACTAACCGTATTTAAGGAATTGGGTTATGAGATCAAATTATAGGCGGATAGGTGATTACATTCAGCTTGTTGATGAACGAAATAAAGGACTTCAAGTTAAACAACTTCTAGGTTTAAGCATTTCAAAGCAATTTATTCCATCTGTTGCAAATATCATTGGAACGGACATGGAGAACTATAAAATCATTCGCAAGAATCAATTTGCTTGTAGTACTATGCAGGTGAGACGTGATAAGAAAATGCCCGTTGCATTACTTCAAGAAGTTGATGAAGCCATTATTTCGCAAGCGTATCCTGTTTTTGAGGTAAAAGACGATCAAAAATTATTACCCGAATATTTAATGATGTGGTTTACTCGTTCGGAGTTCGATCGTGAAGCTTGTTTCCACGCGGTTGGTGGTGTTAGAGGTAGTTTAGAATGGGAAGATTTCTGCGATATGCAATTTCCATTACTCTCCATCACCAAACAACGCGAAATCGTCAAAGAATATAACGTCATCCAAAACCGCATAACCCTCAATCAACAACTAATCCAAAAACTCGAAGACACCGCACAAGCAATTTATAAGCAGTTGTTTGTGGACTTTGAATTTCCGGATGAAAATGGCAAGCCCTATAAAAGTAATGGAGGGGAAATGGTTTGGTGCAAAGAATTGGGAAAGGAAATTCCGAAGGGGTGGGAGTTATCATGCATTGGTAATTATTCTAAGGTGAAATCGGGTTTTGCCTTTAAAAGTGAATGGTGGCAATCTGACGGTATTCCCGTTATTAAAATAGGGAGTATTCATAATAATACAATTGATTTTAATTCCTTAGATTATGTTGAGGAAAACAAGATTGCGAGTGCCAAAAACTATAAAGTCCAAAAAGGAGATATCGTAATTGCAATGACTGGAGCAACAATTGGGAAAGTCGGGCTTGTGCCGGAATTAAACTCTACTATTTTGGTAAATCAACGTGTAGGAATGTTTGATTTGGGTCACAAACCGTTAGAGAAAGTCCCTTTTTTATATTTCACTTTGCGAAATGAAGTTGTACAAAATGAGATAATGAATGTGGGAGGAGATAGTGCTCAAGCAAATATAAGTAATGGCCAAATTGAGGGTATCAAAATTATATATCCAAATGATAATGAGCTTGATTCATACAATATGTTATGCAAACCAATGATAGAATTGACCTTGAATAAAATCAACGAGGATATTATTTCCAACCAATTTTGCAATCTCCTTTTGTCTAAATTGTCTGCAATATAAAACAAAGTATTATGGGTAATGAATTGGTTACAAAGTCGTTGAAATATTTTAGTTTGGCACCTGCTGTCGATTTAAATAAACCAATTTATTTTGAAGCCTTGGATGAAATGCTAAGTGATGATACTATAAAAAATTTAGCGATTACTGGTTCTTATGGTTCTGGGAAAAGTTCAATTATTGAATCTTATTTTGCAAAGAATAAGGAGATAAACTATTTAAAGGTATCATTGGCAAATTTTTGCGAATCGAAATCTACAATCACTGAAGAAGATGAAAAAAGGATTGAAGAACAGATTTTGCAACAATTATTTTATCAACTTTCAAACGATCGAATTCCTTTATCTGGATTTAAGAAAATAACGCATCTTGATAAAAAATCGATTCGAAAACTCGTGATATCAATAATTTTTTGGCTGTTTTCTGTTGTCATGATTCCAACTGTTCTTAGCCTTTTTAATCAAAGCATTAAAATTCTCTATTCATCTGGTTTTAACGAATTATTTAAAAACTTCTCATGGTTAGGTTTGTCTATTAACCTCTTATTATTAGGGATATTTTGTAAAGGCTTATATTCAATTATAATAAGAATAACTCGAGTAATGCAAAAAGGGCAACTTAAAAAAGTTACGTTAGAATCAGCTCAGATAGAACTTTCAGAGGATTTTGCACTAAATAAATACATAGATGAGCTAATCTATTTTTTTGAAGCAACTGATAAAAGCATAGTATTGATTGAAGATTTAGATCGATTTAATAGTATTGTGCTTTTTTCTAAGTTAAGAGAAGTGAACTTCTTGATAAACAACTCACCTAAGGTTAAAAAAGTTGTCAAATTTATTTATGCAATTCGTGATGAAGTTTTCACAAACAACCTTAATCGAACAAAATTCTTTGATTTTATCCTACCAATTGTACCTGTCATTAATACAACCAATTCAGGTGATATACTTCGAGAATATTTGAAAAGTGAAAATACAATTCCGGATGTCTTTATTAATGATATAAGTCTTTATATTCACGATCTAAGGCTTTTAAAGAATATTGTAAATGAGTTTCGAATTTATAATGGAGTAATTAATGAGAAGAATTTAAAAAGAAGCACATCAATTTTTAGTGTTGTCCTTTATAAAAATCTTTTTCCGTCAGAATTTGGACTAGAACATGCTGAAAAGGGGGTTCTATATAGAATATTTAAAGAAAAGAAAAAAGAAATACTTGAGAATCTTATAGTTGAGAGTAAGTCATATTCTAAAAAGCTAACTGAAGAGAAAAATAAAATCATTGCAGCTTTTTCCAAAAGTGAAGTTCTGCTCCGAGAGGAATATGTAATTGAGATACTGAAGTCTAATTTAAATGTTGTTTCTATTTGTAACATGTCGGTAAGTGACATGTCATCTAATAACGATAATTTCATTGCTCTCCTTTCAAATCCGACTATTCAATTATATGAATCCACTTACACTAGGGTACGCACTAATATTCTGAATTTTGTAGAAGTTCAGAAAAGAGTTAATTCGGACTATTCATATGAAGAAAGACTCCAATTTGTTAAGCATGGAATGAATGAAGCATTAATTAAAATTGAATCACAGATTTCAGACAATTTAAATAAGGTTGCGGCATTACAACAAAAAAAGCTATCGGCATTAATTAAACTATGTCCTGATAATAGCTGGAAAAAATTGGTGTTTGGGAATTATGAAAATGAAGTTACATCGGAATATGAATTATTAGCACTTCTAATACGTAAAGGCTATATTGATGAAAACTACCAATTGTATTTGTCTTATTTCTATGAAGGCGCATTGAATTTGGGCGATTTTGAATTCCTGCTTAATGTGAAGAATGGATCAGGTGATAATTTTAATACAGGAATCAAGAATATAAATGAACTACTTGCAAGAATATCAGAAGATGAATATGAATATGAAGCAACACTAAATAAAGAGCTGATACACGATTTGCTGAAGCGGGCAAATTATAAGGATGACAAGCGATTAGCCTTACTGCTCAATCAATTTGGGCAGTTGGATTACGCTTTTGAAAAGTACATTTTGCCTCTAATTGAAAAACTTGAAAATAATAAAAAGGAACAACAACGATTCCTGGAACTATTAGTAGAAAGATATTATACTATACTTTGGCAAAGTATTGACAAATTGATTTTTGAGAACACAATCAAAGATAAATTATTGAAATCACTTTTATTTCTTTCAGAGGTGAATATTAAAACCTTAAATAAGCAAACAGGGAACCAATCGCTATATGATTATCTAGTAACTAAAGATGATTTTATTGAAGTCTTCAACACCCCTGATGAGTTAAACGATGTAATCAAACTTATTAAATCATTAAATATTAAATTCCAGAAATTGGAATTGAAGCGGTATGATAACAATCTGATTTTTGATTATATCAGTCAAAATAACTATTACATTTTGAATGTAGAAATGTTGTACTTGATGCTTTTCAACCGGTACAATATTGATGAATTTGAGTTAAAAAAACTCTTTTATGGACAAAATTTTACCACTATAGTAAATTCAACAGATGAAGCATTAAGAAACTATATCTTTTCAAATTTTGAGACTTATTTGAATAATATATTTCTAAAACTAGAATCAAAGCAAGCAGAAAGCGAAAAAGCTATTGATTTATTAGTTGAGCAATTAGAAAATGATTCAAAAACTTTATCTAAAGTATTAAACAAGATTTCAACGCGAATTTTGGATCTAGAGGAATTCGGTAAAAGTGATAAATGGAATTTGTTATTTGAAACGGATCGCGTTGGGCCAACTTGGAAAAACCTCTTAACTTTTTTTAAATTATCTAAAACGCCAATAGACAAGACGGTTACAGATTGGTTGAACAACAAAAATATTTGTGAGAGCATAACGAAGAATAAATTGAGGAAGGAAAACTTTACCGAGGTTTATAGTCCTTCCATTTCATCATTAATGCTAAGTATTATTGAAAACGATAGGTTGGAAATTTATTCATATGAAAAACTTGTGCTTTCGTTTCCATATATTTTCCCCGAACTTTCGCTTGATAAATTGACTTTAAATAAGATTCAAAATTTAGTTAGGTTAAAAAAAATCCAATTTAATACCCATCATTACAATCTTTTAGTTAGCCTTAATTTGTCGGATGAGCTTTATGATTTCACAAGGCTTAATATTTCGAAGTTTATTGAAGAGTATCATACTTTTGATTTTGACTTGGAATTACATAGAAGGTTGTTTGGATCTAATGGCGTGGATTTGAACAACCAAAAGTCATTAATCAAATTGGTCCCAATTGAAAATATCAAGGATTCAAAATTATCATTGCTAATGGGCTCCATTCTTTTAAGTACTAAAGAAGAACTCGTTGAAAAAGAAATAATTATAGCTGTTGTAATTCAATGTACCGATACTGATTTGAGACTTCAATTACTAAATAAGTACTTTGATAAATTTGAATTTGATAAATTAGATGAAGTGTTTAATAGTATTGGCGGTGTTTATAAACAAGCTAGTGTGCTTAGAAAAAGACCAATATGGAAGAACACTAAAATCAACCTATTACTTGCTCAGAAATTAAAGAATATTGGCTATTTTGTCTCTTTTGAAATTAAAGAGAAAAAGGACCAAATTAGAATTGTTGTAAGGTATAGCTAAAGAAATTCACCAAAGATAAACTGGATTGAGCGTTTATAGAGTTGTTGATGGCTATTTGCGAAGATGTTACAGTAGAATTAGATGTATGGAAATTATGGATTAATGTATTCTTCCTGTAGTTAGCTTAACTTTGCAACACAGTTGCAAAGTTAAGCTAACTACATCAAAATTCAAGATGTCCAGTATTTTTGTTAATAAACTGGACAAATATACTATCTTTGGATTTCAATAATATATATGAAAACATCTGAATACATAGCATTTATCATAGATAGACTCCCTAATGGCTATGTGTTCACCTACGCTGATTTTGATACGGAGGTGAGCCAAAAAGAAGCAGTAATTAAAGCACTTAATCGTATGGCTGCTTCGGGTAAAATTTCAAAATTGTCAAAGGGGAAATACTACAAGCCTGAGAACACACCATTTGGCAACCTTTTTCCCAATCAGTTACAAGTTGTAAAAGACTTATTGGAGGAAAACGGGAAAATTTCCGGTTATATTACTGGGTACAGCATTTTTAATCAATTGGGCTTAACCACTCAGGTTAGCAACACTATTCAAATTGGTAAGAATCAGATTCGTCCCAATTTTAAAAGGGAGCGCTATACCATTTCATTTGTTAAGCAAAAGAACACCATAACCAAAGAGAATATCCCGTTGTTGCAGTTACTGGATGCCATTCGTTACATCAAAAAAGTTCCTGATTCAAATATTGAAACATCCTGCAAGCGTTTTTTATCTATAATTAAAGATTATGCTGAAAAAGAAATAATTACCTTGATTCGCTTAGCAGCAAAATATCCACCGGCTACCAGAGCGTTGTTGGGTGCTATGTTGGATCAAGTACAACAGGGTATAACAGAGCCACTTTATAAATCGTTAAACCCCATTACAAAATACAAACTGGCAGGTGCAGCAAAAGTACTATCCGCCTCCAAAAAATGGAACATACTATGAACTTGCACGAGAATAAAACCATATTCAGACAAGCTGTACGGTTTACGGCTGACCAAATAAATATACCTGCCATTTATGTTGAAAAGGACTATTGGGTTACCTACGCTTTGTATACAATATTCACAAATGAAATTGGAAAAGACACCGTGTTTAAAGGCGGGACAGCGTTATCTAAGTGTTATAATGTGATTGAACGATTCTCGGAGGACATCGATTTAATTGTGTTGAAACGAGAAGGAGATTCAAACAATAAGCTTACAACGAAGATTAGAACAATAAGTGATGTTGTTAATGCCGTCTTGCCGGAGGTAACAATTGAAGGTCTTACCCAAAAAAGAGGGATGAACCGCAAAACGGCGCATTCCTACAACAAGGAATTTAAAGGTGAATATGGACACGTAAGAGATGTTATTGTTGTAGAAGCCACATGGTTGGGTTATTTCGAGCCTTTCACGAGTAAGCGTGTTGTATCGTATGTCGGTAATATGATGCTTGAAACCGGTCAATCGGAACTAGCTAAAGAATACGGATTACTTCCTTTTGAAATTCAAGTATTGGAACCAATAAGAACCATTTGCGAAAAAATAATGAGTTTGGTTCGATTTTCTTATGGTGAAAGTCCAATAGAAGATTTAAAGAATAAAATAAGACACACTTACGATTTACATCTATTGCTTAAAAAGAGTGAGTTCTTAGAATTTTTCCATTCAACGGCTTTTGATGAAATGTTGTTGAAAGTCGCAAGCGATGATGTTGCTAGTTTTAAAAACAACAATAAATGGTTGATTCATCATCCATGTGAGGCTCTTATCTTTAAAGATTTGGATGGCGTTTGGAGTGAGTTGAGCAAAACATATAGTGGTGATTTTAAATACCTGGTGTATGGAGAATTTCCAAAAGAAGAAGAAGTATTTGAAACCTTGAAAATGATACGAGAACGGTTAAAACCCATTTCTTGGTCAATACAAATTGATACCAATCTATGAAATTCACCGAAGAAAAACTAGAACGCGCGTTTATCGAGCTGTTGGGGGAAGAAGGCTTTTCCCACCACTTGGGAATGAACATTGTTCGTAGGCCGGATGAAGTGTTGATTGAAGAAGATTTGCAGCACTTTCTGATGACACAATACGCCTGTTGGGGCATTACGGTAAACGAAGTCAGATCGGTAATTCTTCAACTCAAAGCGCTTCCTGCATCCGACCTTTACGAGAGCAACAAAACCTTTTTAAGGATGCTCTCGGACGGATTTATCTTGAAACGTGAAGATCGCAGTAAAAAGGACATTTATATTCAGCTTATCGATTACGCAGGACTTAACAATCAACGTCAACCTGAAGCTGAACAACTCCTTTCAATAGCCGCTGAATCAAAAGTGCCTTATCCACTCGATAACAACATTTACAAATTTGTTAATCAGTTGGAAATAGTTGGTTCAGAAAAACGCAAACCCGATGGCATTGTCTATATCAACGGTTTGCCCTTGGTGGTGTTTGAATTTAAGAGTGCCATACGCGAAGAAGCGACCATTCATGATGCGTTCAAACAATTGACGGTTCGTTACAATAGAGATATTCCCGAACTGTTTAAATACAACGCGTTTTGCGTCATCAGTGACGGCATAAATAACAAAGCTGGTTCGTTCTTTGCTCAGTATGAGTTTTATTATGCCTGGCGTAGGGTGGCGGGTTTAGCAAAAGAGGTGGATGGCATAAGCAGTATGTTTACCCTCATTCAGGGGATGTTCAATAAAGACCGTTTGCGTGACATCCTCCGCAATTTCATTTACATACCAGACAGTTCGAAGAAAAATGAGAAGATAGTTTGCCGCTATCCGCAATACTATGCGGCGCAAGCACTTTTCAGCAACATATTGTACGCCCAGAAACCCAAGGGAAACGGAAAAGGTGGAACTTACTTTGGTGCTACTGGTTGCGGCAAGAGTTACACCATGCTTTACCTCACACGCTTGTTGATGAAAAGCGAACTTTTTGAGAGTCCCACCATTGTGTTGATTACCGACCGTACCGACTTGGACGATCAGCTTTCGGGGCAATTTACCAACGCCAAAACGTTCATAGGCGACAACACCGTTATCAGTGTTGAAAGCAGGGCAAACCTCAGGGACTTACTACAAGGCAGGCAGAGTGGAGGAGTATTTCTGACTACCATTCACAAATTTACAGAGGATACTGAACTACTTACAGATAGAGCAAACGTGATTTGTATTTCGGACGAGGCACACCGCAGTCAGGTCAATTTGGATCAGAAAGTAAAAGTAACCGATAGAGGGGTTACCAAAACGTTCGGATTTGCAAAGTATTTACACGATTCACTGCCAAATGCAACCTTTGTCGGTTTTACAGGTACTCCCATTGATGCTACGCTCGACGTTTTTGGGAAAGTGGTGGATGCCTATACCATGACCGAGTCGGTGAAAGACGAAATAACCGTACGGATTGTGTATGAAGGCAGAGCGGCTAAAGTGCTGTTGAACAATGCGAAACTCAAGGAGATAGAAGATTACTACGCCAAGTGTGCGGAAATAGGTAGCAACGAAAATCAGATTGAGCAGAGCAAAAAAGAAATGGCGCAGATGTATGCCATTATAGGCGACCCCGACCGTTTGAAGGCCGTTGCCGAAGATTTTGTACAACATTACGAAAAGCGGGTATCGGAGGGTTCGACCGTGAAAGGCAAGGCGATGTTTGTATGCAGCACCCGCGAAATTGCCTATGAACTGTATAAAAACATCGTGGCTTTGAGACCCGAATGGAACGAAATTCGAGTAGCCGAGGAAGGAGTTGAACTAACCGATAATGACAAGCGGGAACTAAAACCGATTGAACGCATCAAAATGATTATGACCAGAGGTCAGGACGACCCGAAGGTGTTGTACGATTTGTTGGGTACGAAAGAATACCGCAAAGAGTTAGACCGTCAATTCAAGAATGAAAAGTCCAACTTCAAGATAGCCATCGTGGTGGATATGTGGCTGACTGGCTTTGATGTGCCTTTTCTGGATAGCATTTACATTGACAAACCCATACAGCAGCACAATTTGATTCAAACCATTTCGCGGGTAAACCGTCGGTTCGAAGGCAAGAACAAGGGTTTGGTGGTCGATTACATCGGCATTAAAAAGCAAATGAACTTGGCATTGGCAAAGTACAACAAAGGGGACAAAGACAATTTCGAAGACATTGCCGAATCCATCGTCATTGTTCGCAATCATTTGGACCTGTTAGCAAAGTTGTTTCATACGTTTGACAGTACTAAATACTTCAAAGGCACTACCATTCAACAGTTAAACACGTTGACCTTGGCTTCGGAATTTGTGCAGCAAACAAAGGACTATGAAACCCGTTTTATGGGGTTGGTGAAACGTTTAAAAGCTGCTTACGACATTTGTGCCGGAAGCGAATTGATAAAGCAGTGCGAAAGAGATTTCACGCATTTCTATTTGGCCGTTCGTTCCATTCTGTTCAAACTCACCAGGGGCAATGCACCTGACACCGCACAAATGAACGCCAACGTGCGGGAAATGATAAAAGACGCTCTGCAAAGCGATGGCGTGGAGGAAATCTTCAAACTCGGTGACGATTCGGAAACCGAACAAGACCTTTTCGATGCAGATTATTTGTCCAAGATCGATAAAATCAAGTTGCCAAATACCAAAATCAAACTGCTTCAACAGCTGCTTGCTAAGGTGATTGGAGAATTGCGGAAAGTAAACAGAACCAAAGGAATTGATTTTACTAAAAAGATGCAAGCCTTGGTTGAACGCTATAACAATCGCGATGTCAACGACATATTAAGGAGTGAAGTATATGAGGAAATGGCAAATGCCTTGACCGATATGATTTGGGAGGTTCACAAAGAATTTTCGGCAGGTGATGCATTGGGTATTGACTTTGAAGAAAAAGCCTTTTACGACATTTTAAAGGAACTTTGCATTAAGTATGATTTCAGTTATCCGGAAGATAAAATGATTGTATTGGCTAAAGCCGTAAAGGAATTAGTGGATGGTCAAGCCAAATTTCCTGACTGGAACAAGCGTGACGACATAAAGTCGGCTTTAAAGGTTGGGTTGATTTTATTGCTTGACGAGTTTGGTTATCCACCAGTAGAACGAGATGAGGTCTATGTTGAGATTTTTGAACAGGCTGAAAATTTCAAGAAGAATCAAAACTAAGACCTATCTAGTAGTATGTCGCTTTGGAGAGTTATTTTGTGCATCATTTTTCCACCTTTAGCAATTATTGATAAGGGGTGTGGTTCGTTTATTTTGGTGTTTATATTGACTTGCTGTGGGTGGATACCGGGGGTGTTGGCTGCGTTGATAATAAACTCAAAAAAGATTAACGCCAATGAAATTGAAATTATCTGAAGAGCGGAATCGCGTCGCATACGCGCCGCCATCCTCGAGAGGGAACCTTGCAAACAATACTTTATCGAAACTCCTGACGGAGTAACGCCCTAAAAAACCGAAACCCGCATTCAAGCAAACTTGAAGTGTATTTCAGATCTTCTAATCCATTTGAAATCAAACGATTTATTCGTATTTCGGCGAACCCCGTCTTGCCTCACTGAAAAAGATTCCCGTTTTTCAGAGAATCTCTTAAATGTTCATAGAACTATGAGAGTTTCAGTATCAGATTTCGGAGACTTCTTTGGTTTTTCCCTTGAAGTTGTGGGGCAGCAGTTCAGCCAGATCCTTGCCGTAGTCCAGATCGTAATCATGGACATTGCTTAGGAAGTAGACGAGCCATTTGAGAAACCGGTAGCTGCAATTGTTGTTATCGACCAATCTACCCCCGAACTGGAAAACGTACTGAGTCAGTTAACCATGGACACAGATATTCTGGAGTTTCAGACTTTTAAAAATGGAGACGACTGTTGCTCCGGTTTCTGCCATTACTCACTATGCCGAAATTGCGTCGATAGAAAAATGGGGAGACACCAATAAATATATCCTGAAATTCAAAGAAGCGGCCAAAGCCATTGTAAAAAAGGGCTAGCACCACAGGCTCCCCGATATACTTCGTTAGACAAGTTGTTAAAGGCAAAAAAACTATCTCAGGTGTTTTAACCCCACTCGGTCGCAGGCGGAAGAGGGGTGAATACTGAGTTTCATTGGAGGAGGGCGCCCGAGGTGGTGTGGGCCCGGCAAAACAAAATATTGAAGGCTCGAAGAGACAAAATTTTTGTGCCGGGGGCGCGCCGCCGACCAGTCCCGATCGACTGAAACTCAGTATTCACCCCTCGCAGCCGGAGAACGTCAAGAGTATAGCAAGAAAAAAAGCGGCAAAAACTGGAAAGAACGGAGCATGCCCATTCACACATTCGGATACCCCATTTTATATTATATAGCGTAAATGGCGCTAAAATGTTATCTTTAATGTGTCTTATTTGGGAAACGGATAATGACTTCATAAATGAGATGAAATCCTGATAAATCAAGGAATTAAATACCAATATAAACAATTCAAGAAAGGCGTTTATCACAATGAATTACAAATCGTTAGCGATACATGTTCTGACTCTTTGGAGCGATTATCATTTTTCATATAAGTAAATGTTTCATATTATATAATATTTGTTTCATTTTTAATACTATCCTTATCAAATGAGACGTATCCTGTTGGTAACAACTGGGTATTTTTGTACCAAAACATTTCTAATGAAGCTTAAGTCTAACCATAAATGAAATTCTGACATATGAAAGTAAAAGGATATAGCCTAAAAGTACCTCTTGCCGAGAAAATTGGCTACAGCATGGGTGATGGTGCAGCCAATCTGGCTTTTCAAATGATGATGATGTTCCAGATGTTCTTCTACACGGATGTTTTCGGTATCAAAGCGACCGCAGCCGGAACTATCTTGTTGGTGGCACGCGTGGCTGATGCCTTCGTCGATCCCCTTGTTGGTGTATTGGCCGACCGAACCAAAACACGATGGGGCAAGTATCGTCCCTGGGTTTTATGGACAGCCA
>Ga0209429_10000719_pt1 | contig 21644 bp, 17 predicted proteins | sample BarGraNGADG00212_3_FD_184493 | JGI IMG/M metagenome (GOLD analysis project Ga0209429, IMG submission 184493) | Arctic peat soil microbial communities from Barrow, Alaska - Barrow Graham LP Ref core NGADG0004-212 (SPAdes) (version 2) | ecosystem: Environmental > Terrestrial > Soil > Wetlands >...
GCCTCCCAGCAATCGATGATCATGAGCCCCAAGACCTGGCGCGCCCTGATCAAGCCGCACCTGGCCCGCACCTTCGCCGTGGGCAAAGCTCATGGCCTCTGGGTCGCCTACCATTGTTGCGGCGCGCTGCGCCCGATCATCCCCGACCTGGTCGAGATGGGGCTGGACGTCCTCAACCCGGTCCAGGGCAACTGTCCGGGCATGGACCCCCTGGAGCTCAAGCGCGAGTTCGGCCCGCGCCTGGCCTTCATGGGCGGCGTCGACACGCAGGACACCCTGCCTTCTGGCAGCGTCGACGACGTGCGCCGGGCGACCACCCGGCTGCTAGAAGGCATGACCGCGGACGGCGGCGGCTACATCCTCGCCGCCTCGCACACCATCCCCCCCGAGACCCCCGACGCCAATATCTTCGCCCTCTACGCAGTCGCCGGCATCACTCGCGAGGAAATCTTCGACCGCGCTGCGGCCATGCGCGCCATGGCCACGCGCCCCACAGCCCCGCCTGCCGCCTCTCCGCGCGCCGGTGCGCCCGGTTAGCCGTCCGCCCGGCGCTCGCACGCAACTGCTGGCTGTCGGCCTCTCCCACTCTCCTCCCACCGCACCCCCGGTTTTCGACCGGAATCCCGACTGGCAAGCTCATACAGCGGCCCGACCCTGGGCGCGTTCCTGGTCACCGACGAGCTGGAAGGCCGGGCCGGCACGCGCCGGCTGCTAAGCCGCTACGTGCAGTGGCGCGTGGGCGTGCTGCCCTACCTGGTCGTGCTCTTCGCCTATCCGCTCATCTGGCTCGTCTCCGTGATCATCGCGCTCGGCCTGGCGCCGTTGGCGGCGGTGGCCGCGCACTGGCCTACTATATTCACCGCTTACCTGTCCGCCATCCTGATCTTCCCTGCCTTCATTAACCTGAGGGGAGGAACGGGGCTGGCGCAGCTTTGTCCAGGCGCGCATGCAGGCGCGCTACGGACCGCTCGCGGCCAGCCCGTGGTGGGCCTGATGCACGGGCTGTGGCATCTGCTGATCTTCCTGCTGGTTTCCGGCCCACCCGCGGCCGGCCCCTTCAATCTCAGCCACCTCGCGATCAACACCCTGGGCATCCTCTTCGTCTCGGTCGCCTTCGCCTGGGTCTTCAACCGCACCCGGCAGAGCATCCTGATCGCGGTGCTCATGCACGCCTCGTTCAACGCTGCCCCGGCCTGGCTGGCCCAGTCGGTTCCCAACCTGGGCCGCACCGCCGGCTACATCCCCAGCGCGATTTATGTGATCGTGGCGCTCGTGCTGATCGTGGCGACGAAGGGGCAGCTTGGCTATCGACCGGCGGCGGCGCCGGCCGTCGGGGCGCCGGGCGATGGAGTCGCCGAAGTTCGTGAGGCGGCATAAATGGGTTACGGGCGGTTTCTTCGCCTTGGAAGCCGGTGTACTTCCATTGATGGAACTGGCAAGCATCTGTATACCGGCGATCTTGGCGGGAGGCTCCACGGTGGTCTGCTCCAAGCTCGGTGCTGGAGCGTGTTTCAAAACTCGCGCGATCAAAGGGCTTGGGCTAGAATGTGCGCAGACCCAAGCTGTGTGAGGTGCGCCATGCCGTATCGGCACTACAGTCGTAAACAAGATTGCTGTTGCCGCCGTCGCTGGGCGAGTTGCTGACGGTCGACCACCCCGCCCGCTTTGTTGCGGAGGTTGTGGATGGGCTGGACGTGGCCGAAGTGGGGATCCGGGCGCAAGCGACGGTGGAAGGGGCGCCGGCCTATCATCCGAAAATGCTGCTTGGGGCCTGGTTGTACGGTTTCATGGCGCATGTGCGCAGTTCCCGCAAGATCGAGCTGGCCTGCCGGGAGACGATCCCATTCATGTGGCTGACGGTGATGCAACGGCCGGATCACGTAACCTTGTGGCGCTTCTACAAGCAGAATCGGAAGGTGATGCGCAGCCTGCTGAAGCAGACAGTGTCGCTCGCCAGCGATTTAACTCCCTCGCCGCCCCCGCGCAGTGGGCACGGGACGGCGGGGGAGTTAAAGCCCGGCGATGGCAGCGTGGGGTCGCTGCCGCGGGCGGTGGGGGGATGGCACTGGCGGGGCGGGCCTGCCGTTACGGCTGCGGCTCCCAGTCCAGCAACTTGATGGCATTACCATCGCGCAGTTTGCGCACGATGCGGATATCTGGGGCGCGCAGGATCGATATCTCCGACAGCGTCAGGATCGAACAGCCCTCTTCCAGGTGACCGCCGTAGAACTTGCCGGACGCGTCCATCAGGCTGATGTGCACGTGCGGCTCATAGCCGGCGATGATGCCGCTGAAGCCGACGACCTCGAGCGGCCCCGGCAGGTCCAGAAAGCGGTCCTGAGGCGGCATGTCATTGGTCACCACCGAGTGGATGCGCCCGAGGGTCAGGCTGCCCAGTCCCGTCATGATCACGCCGGTGTGGATGTTCGCCTCGCGCGCGACCTGGCACAGGCTCTCCAACAACAGGTCGCCGTGGCCCAGCGAAACAATCACCAGACCCTGTGCCTTGCTCTCGAACCACTTCATTAATGTCATTGGCGCGCCTCTTTCATACGTTGCACCAGGAACAAGTCGCGCGTGCGGCGCAACTCGTCCACGCTCCTTTCCTCCCAATTGTGGAACCCGTGGCCGCTGGCGGCGCCCAGGTTGCCCCCGCCCACCAAGCCCTTGAGATACTGGCCTGGTTCTGTCGCATTGCACAGGCTGGGCAGCACCGATGTCTGCACCTTGAGCGCCAGGTCCAGCCCGATCGCGTCCGCATGCTCCAGCGGGCCGTACACCGGGAAGCGCAGGCCGGCCCCCGCCTTGAGCGCCGTCTCCACGTCCTCCGCGCTCGCGATCCCCTCCTGCACCATGTAGATACACTCGCGGGTCACCGCCTGCAGCAGCCGGTTGCAGATCTGCCCCGGCACGTCCTTGCGCCCGATCACGGGACGCTTCCCACAGCGCAGCAGGAACCTGTACGTGCGCTGCACCGTCTCTTCGGCGGTCCGCTCGCCCTGGATCACCTCTACCAGCGGCATCAGGTGACCCGGGTTCCAGAAGTGCGTGGTCACCGCCCGCTCGGGGCGGCGCATGCGCGCCGAGATGTCCGAGATGCGCAGGCCCGAGGTGTTGCTGGCCAGGATGATTTCGGGTGGGCAGATCTCGTCCAGCCTGGCGAAGAACTCCTGCTTGGTCGCCAGGTGTTCGACGATGGATTCGATCGCCATGTCCGCTTCGGCGGCCGCGCCGATGTCTGTGGTCGTCGCCAGGCGCGCCGTCGCGGCCGCGGCCTCAGCGTCGGTCACGACCTCGTTCTCGACCATGAACCCGAGCGCTGTCTCGAAGCGGGCCCGCCCGCGCGCCAGGCCATCCGGCGAGCGGCCGACCAGGGTGGTCTGGCAGCCGGCCAGGGTCGTCACCACGGCGATCCCCGGCCCCATCTGCCCCGTGCCGAGCACCGCCACCCGAGAAATTACGTCTTCCATGCAGTTTCACTCCTGATCGATCACCGACGGACTTACTGCGCTAACAGCTCCGCCAGCTCGCGCATCTTGCGAGCGCGATTCTGGATCGCGGCATAAACGCCGTCGGCGTGTTCTTTGACCGTGCACTGCGTGTTGGTGTACGGGTTAGCAGCCGTGGCCTTGTCCAGTTGTTCCACCCATTCCTGCGGCACAGCCCCGATTCCAGACAAAGCGCCCGCCAGGCCGCCGGCCATGGCCGCCTGGCAATCGGTGTCGCGCCCGGCGTTCACGCCATACAGAACCGCCATCTTGGCGTCGCCCTTAGCCAGCCAGAACAGCGCCAGCGCCTTCGTCACGGTCTCGCTGGCCGTCGACATGGCATACATCGTCCCCGAGCCGGTGTAGATGGTGTAGAACTCGTCACGCGCGGCCTCATAGTCCCCGGTCCGCTTGACGATCTCGAGCGCCCGATCCACCTCGCGCTTGATCGGCTCGGTAGCGAAGCCCAAGGCGGTGTCGAGGACCGAGTCCACCGTGGCGTCCGGCCGCAGCGCCGCCGCGATGGCCGCGTCGTACACGCCGGCCCACACCAGGCCGATGTCCGTCGGCGGGAAGATCAGCCGGCCTACGTCGGCGGCATCCTGGAACGCCCCCGCCGGATCGCAGGCATTGATCAGCCCGATCGGATGGCTGGCGCGCGCCATGGCGTTCAGCCCGTGCCACCCGCTGAGGCCGCCCACCTCGACCGCCGGCACACCCACCTTCAGGAACTTCACCAGCCGGATGTCGCCCGGCTCGCTCATGTACCACATCTGCTCCGGATCGACCACATCGGCCGCCATCTTGCCCAGGTCGTCGGCGGTAATGCGGTCACCCTTGGCGATGATCGCCCGGCACATCAGCTTCTGCCGCTCGATGCCGTCCTCGGTGGTGCCGGGCATGCGTTCCCAGGTCACCCCGCGATAGCCGTAATGGCAGTACGGGTAGAAGCGATCCACCCACCCATAGGTAGACTTGATGCGGTCGGCGTGCCAGCCCTCGACCGCGGCGCCCATCGAGGACGCCACCCGCGACGCGGCCAGGCAACCATAGACCTTCTCGTACAACGTAGGCATTCCAATCCTCCCCAGAAAGGCTGTATCCAGGCCGCGTCCCGCCCGGCGGGAGCACGACCCCGGAAACTCGCAACTATAAGATAGCCGGAGCGACAACCCGGCACTGTGTCCCCTCTATGCCGGCGCCACGCTCAGCTTCAGCTCTTCCGCGCGATGGCAGGCGGCCAGGTGCCCCGGCGCGACCTCGCGCAGGGCTGGGCTCTCCACCCGGCACCTGTCGTACGCATAGCGGCAGCGGGGGTGAAAATAGCAGCCCGACGGCGGGTTCCCGGGGTCGGCCACCTCGCCCTCCAGGACGATGCGCTGAGACTTCAGGTCCGGGTCCGCCTTGGGCACGGCCGACATGAGGGCTTCGGTGTAGGGATGCTTCGGGTTGAGATACAGTTCCTCGGTCTCGCACATCTCTACCAGCTTCCCCACGTACATCACCGCCACTCGATCGCAGATGTGCTCTACCACGCTCAGGTCATGTGAGATGAAGAGATAGGTGAGCTGGAACTCTTGCTGCAGGTCCTCCAGCAGGTTCAGTGTCTGCGCGCGCACCGAGACGTCCAGCGCCGACACCGGCTCGTCGGCCACCACCAGCTTGGGACGGGTGGCCAGCGCGCGCGCGATGCCGATCCGCTGCCTTTCGCCGCCGCTGAAGGCGTGCGGATAGCGCCGCATGAACTCGGGCCGCAGGCCGACGCGCTTGAGCATATCGGCCACCTGGTCCTCCAGATCCTTGCCCCTGGCGATCTTGTTGACCAGCAGCGGCTCGCCCACGATCTCGAGCAGCGTCCAGCGCGGGTTCAGCGACGAGTAGGGATCCTGGAAGATCATCTGCAGGTTGCGGCGCAGCGTCGACATCGACTGCGGGTCCTGGCGGGCCACATCGACCACGTCCCCCGGCCCGCGCATGAACAGGATCTCGCCGCCACTCGGCTCGATGCCCCGCAAGATGCAGCGCCCGGCGGTCGTCTTTCCGCAGCCGCTCTCGCCTACCAGCCCCAGCGTCTCACCCTCGAAGATGTGGAAGCTGACATCGTCCACCGCCTTCACCTGCCCGGTCACCCGCTGCAGCAAGCCATGGCGGATCGGGTAATACTTGCGCAGGTGTTTTATATCAAGCAACACCGGCCGGCCGGTCGTCACGCTCTGGTTCATCGCTCGCCGCCTCCTCCGTAAAGGAAGCATGCCACCCGCTGCGCGCCTTCCAGCGTGATCAGCGGTGGCTCCTTCTGATCGCAGAGACCCTTCATGACTGATGGGCAGCGCGGGTGGAACAGGCAGCCTTTCGGCCGGTGATAGGGACTCGGCACCATGCCGCTGACCGGTTGCAGCCGGGCGCGGGCCCGGCGCCCCAGTTTCGGGATCGAGTTCAGCAGGGCGATCGTGTAGGGATGCTTCGGGTTGTGGAAGAGCGTGCGCACATCCGCCACCTCCGCCACGCGTCCCAGGTACATCACCGCCACGCGCTGCGTCATCTCGGCGACCACGCCCAGGTCATGGGTGATCATCATGATGCCCATGCCGCGCTCGGTCTTGAGACGCAGCATCAGCTCCAGGATCTGCGCCTGCGTGGTCACGTCGAGGGCCGTGGTCGGCTCGTCGGCGATCAGCAGGGCGGGCCGGCAGGCGAGGCCGATGGCGATCATGGCGCGCTGGCGCATGCCGCCACTGAGCTGGTGCGGGTACTCGTCCACGCGCCGCTCCGGCAACGACATCCCCACCTCGCGCAGCAAGCGGATGGCCTCGGTGCGGCCGTCCCTCTTCGTGACCTGGCGGTGTTGTTCGAGCGCTTCGACGATCTGGTTGCCGATGGTATACACCGGACTCAGGGCCGTCATCGGCTCCTGGAAGATCATCGCCACCTCGGCGCCCCGGATGGCCCGGATCTGCGGCCCGCGCGGGTCGACCTTCGCCAGGTCGATCACGTCGACCTGGTGGCTGGCGCCCGGCGGCGCGCCGGCCTGGCTGCGGTAATACAGGATCTCGCCGTCGACGATCTGGCCGGGCGGGTCGATGATGCGCAGGATCGAACGGGCGATCATGCTCTTGCCGCAGCCACTCTCCCCCACCACCCCCAGCGTCTCGCCCCGCCGCACGTCGAGCGTGGCCCCGTCCACCGCCTTGACGGTCCCTTCGTCCAGGGCGAAGTAGGTCTTCAGGTTTTTGATCTCGATCAGCAGATCGTTCTGTGGTGTCATAGTCACGCGCTATCCATCTCAGCGTGCGTACGGATCGGCGGCGTCCCGCAGTCCATCGCCCAGGAAATTGAGCGACAGCACTGCCAGCACCACTGCCAATCCCGGGAACAGCAGCCAGGGCGCCGTGGCCACCGCGCGGATGTTCTGCGAGTCTTGCAGCAAGACGCCCCAGCTGATCGCCGGGTAGCGCAGCCCCAGCCCCAGGAAGCTCAGCGCCGTCTCGCTGAGGATCATGTCCGGCACGGCCAGAGTCAGGGCGGCGATAATATGGCTCAGGAATGACGGCACCATGTGCCGCAGGATGATGCGCATTTCCGACGAGCCGCTGATCTTGGCCGCCATCACGAAGTCTTCCTCGCGCAGCGCCAGGAAACGCCCGCGCACCACGCGCGCTAGGCCCGTCCAACCGATCAGCGACAGGATGAGGGTGATGGCGAAGTAAACCTTCAATGGCGGCCAGGTGGGCGGCAGCGCCGCGCTGAGCGACATCCAGAGTGGGACGGTCGGCATCGAACGCAGGAACTCGATCACGCGCTGGATGAGAGTATCGATGGTGCCGCCGTAGAAACCGGAGATGCCCCCCAGCACGATGCCCAGGATGAAGCTCATCATCACGCCGAACAGACCCACCGACATCGAGATGCGGGCGCCGTAGACTAGGCGTGAGTACACATCGCGTCCCGTCCCATCGGATCCGAACAGGTTGACGCGCCCCGGGTCGTCTACCCCGAAGAGGTGCCAGTTCATCGGGAAGAGCCCCCAAAGCTTGTAGGGCGCGCCCTTCATAAACAGATGCACCGGGTAGATTTTGCTCGTGTCGTCGGTGTAGACCATGGCCAGCGTGGCCAGGTCACGTTTCTGGAAGGTGCCATACACGAAAGGCACCAGATGGAACTGGCCCTTGGAGTCAATGAAGTGCAGCGGCGTGGGCGGCCGGTAGGCCTGGCGTTGGTCCTGCTGTTCGGGGTCGTAGGTCGCCAGCGGCTCGACGAAGATCGCCACCACGTACATCAGGATTACGATCACGCCGCAGGCCATCGCCAGCTTGTGCCGCCGGAACTTCCACCACATCAACTGCCACTGCGAAGCCACGTACGCGCGCTCGTCGGTGACCTCTTCGATCGGGGAGGCCGTCTTGGTTCGTCGCTTCAGAAACGTTGCGAGGCTCATACTATCCTCACTGCAACCGGATGCGGGGATCGAGCCAGGCCAGCAAGATGTCGGAGATCAGCGTTCCGACGACCGTCATGATGCTCAACATCAACACAATGGTGCCGGCCAGGTACATGTCTTGCGACTGCAATGCGCGCAACAGAAGCGGGCCGGTGGTGGGCAGGTTCAGCACCACCGACACGATCGTAGAACCGGAGACCAGGCCGGGCAACGTCCAGCCCACGGTGCTGATGAACGGGTTAAGCGCCACGCGCACGGGGTGTTTGACGATCAGCGCGCGCTCGGGCATGCCCTTTGCCCGGCTAGTGGTCACATAGGGCTTGTGCAGCTCGTCCAGCAGGTTAGCGCGCATGATGCGGATCAGGCCGGCGGTGCCGCCCATCCCCAACACCACCATCGGTATCCAGAGGTGTTGGAGCAAGTCGACGAACTTGGCCCAGCTCCACGGCGCCGTCTCGAATGCGGGCGAGAAAAGCCCGCCCACGCTGATCCCCAATTTGGAGAAGGCCAGCCACATCACAACCAGCGCCAGCAGGAACGGCGGCACGCCCAGGCCCAGGAAACTGATGAATGTAAACAGGTAATCGCCAACCGAGTACTGTTTGATCGCCGAATAGATCCCGACCGGAAAGGCCACCAACCATATGAAGATCAGCGACGACATCGAAAGCGCAAAAGTCAGTCCCAGGCGCTCCCAGATCAGGTCTTTGACCGGCACGTTCCAGGCCAGCGACTGGCCGAACTGCCCGTGCAGCATCCCGGCGACCCATTTCAGGTATTGGATGGGCATGGGCTGGTCCAGGCCGTAGGCAACCCTCAGATTGTTGATCACCGAGGGCTCGATGACCTGCCCCTGGCTTTCGAGCTGCATGAGGTACGAAGTAAGGAAGTCACCCGGCGGCAACTGGATGAGGATGAACGAGATCATCGAGATCACAATCACCGTCGGTATCAGCAGCAACAAGCGGCGGCCGATGTATTCGAGCATGCTCCGCGCTCCTGGTCTATCCCGCGTAGGACCGGCACTTGCGGGCGCCTCCACATCCCTGCGCCTTGCGTCTGGCTGGACCGCAGACGACGGAGGGGCCAAAGGCGCCCGCTATCAGAGCATCACGCCTGGGCGATCGCTGCTTCCAGGGCTGCGATGTTCCGCCGCGCCCGCTCCATCTCGTTCAGGGCCGCGGCATAAAGCCCATCGGCAGTCTCCAGGCATGAGAGATGCGATACAGTGTGCTCGGCTTCCTTCTCCGCCTTGTCCACCTTGGCGATCCACTCGGCCGGGATAGTGGCGGTGCCGCTCAGCGCGCCGGAGAAGCCGGTCGCGATGGCGGTCACGCAGTCGGTGTCGCGGCCGAAGTTGACGCCGCCCAGGATCGTGGCGCGCACGTCGCCTGCGGTCACGTAGAAAATCGCCAGGCCCTTGGCCAGCAGCTCCTCGCCGAAGTCGCCCGGCAGGCCGGCGTAGCGTGCGTTCATCTCGTCGCGCATCGTGTACGCGTCGCAGTGCTTGAGCGCGATCTCCAGGCAGGCATCGACCTCGACCCGGCAGGCCTCGCCGCAGTGCTCGCGCACGGCAGCCACGACGCTATCGCGCGTCGCGCCGGCCTTGCACCCCTCGGCGACCCCGGCCACGAAGCCGGCTGCGCTCGGCAGGCCGGTGCTCCACGTCGGCTGGTAGAGCATGCCCACTTCCAGCGCGTCATGCGCCGCCGCGTCCGGGTCGCACGCGTTGACCAGCCCGATCGGATGGCAGGCGCGCGTGAACGACACGATCCCCGGCCAGGCCGAGAACATGCCCACGTATTGCGCCGGCAGGCCGGCCTTGACGAACGGGTAGAGGATCGCGTCGCCATACCACATCCGGTAGCCAAAGTCGCGCTTCTCGTCCACGTCGCGTATGACCACGGCGGCCAGGTCGGTGGCGGTGATGCGCCCCTTCTTCTCGATGATCGCCTGCGCGATCAGCTTCTGCCGCTCGATGCCGTCTTCAGTGGCCCCAGGCGCCTGTTCATAGGGGTAGTGCATGAAGTAGCGCTCGGACCACTGCTGGGCGCGCCGGCGGACCGGCTCGTTGAAGCGCGGTTTCTTCGCGGCCAGGTCTTCGACCTTGCCGTAGACCTCGGTGATGCGGGCTACGCTCCAGCCCTCGGTGAGGGTGCCCATCGAAGAGCCGATGCGCGAGGCCGCGATGCAAGCGTAGATCTTGTCGTGTAGGTTAGCCATACTGTGCCAATCATCCTCATTGCGGCCGCCTGGCGGCGCGGCTGTGGAGCAACGCCGCCAGGCCGCCTTGGATTATCTCAGGCCTTGAAGAACCACTGCTCCATCTGGTGCGTGTGCCAGAACCAGTTGGCTGCACCCCACCAGATCTTGCTGTTATCGTTGGCCGGGAAGACGTTCTCCAGCTTGTTGTTGACCACCACCGGCAGCGGGCCCTCGCCGACGACGCCGATGACCCACAGGTTCTTCGCGATCAGGTCGTGCACCTTGATCGCGGCGGCCGTGTACTCCGGCGTGCCCATCACGGTCTGCTGCCACGCCCCGTAAGCGTCGAACAGGTCCTTGGCTTCCTGCGGCGGTTCCTTGCCGATCGTGCCGCCCGTGTTGAACCAATCGGTCCAGGGCTTGGCATAGTTGATCGCCGAATTGCCGCCCGGGCCCAGCTTCTGCGTGGCGCCGTAGGCGTACGAGGCGCGCTCCAGCTGCCGGTCCACATGCCAGCCGCTCATGTCCTGCTGGCTGGCATTCAAGCGGGTGATCAGGAAGGCGCGCTCGCGCAGCTGCGCATCCACCTTCAGGCCCACCGCGGCCCAGTGCTTCACCACCAGCTCGACCGTCTGCTGCTTCGGCCCTTCCTGGGGCAGGAACTCGAGCTGAAACTGCATCGGCTTGCCGTCTGGCCGCAGGCGGATCCCGTCGGCGCCCTTCTTGTCGAGCCCAAGCGCGTCCAGGAGCGCGTTGGCCTTGGCCTGGTCGAACTGGGCGAAGTTGTCGGCCCATTCCTGCTTGAAGAATGACGCCGAGTCGTTGATGGTCGCCTGGCGCGGCGTGGCCTGGCCCAGGAACACAATCTCGTTAATCTCCGGGCGGTTGATGGCCAGCGACAGGGCCTGGCGGAAGCGCACGTCGTTGAAGATCGTGTTCAGCACCGGGTCCGGGTGGCACGTGTTGAGGGCCAGCGCGACGTCGGCCCCGCGCTCCGAGTTGACCGTCCTCACGGTGTAGTTGCCGACTTGCTCGCCCTGCTTCAGCACCGGGTAGTTGATCAGCTGCAAGTCCAGGCCCGACACGCTGCTGGCGCCCGAGACGGCCTTCAGGTTGGCCACGTCCAGGTTGGCCACGTACTCGACGGTCTGCCGGTCGATATATGGCAGCTGGTTGCCTTCGGTGTCCACCTTCCAGTAATATGGGTTGCGCTCGTACTGCTGCCGCTGGCTATCGACGGTAACCGGCCGCCAGGGCCCGAGCACCGGCGTGCCCGGCTCCATGGCGCCGTAGTTCCACTGCGTCACGATCTTCTGCACGCGCGCCGTCCAGCCGTTGAAGCCCTTGGCTTTGGCCTCGGTGTCGGCGTTCGGGTTGTACTTGAGGTGGAACTGGCTGAACCAGTGCTTGGGGAAGTGCGGCTCGATCGGGCCGCCCGAGTAGTGAATCAGGCAGAAGGCCGGGTTGGGCACTGCGAAGTCGAACTTGATGGTGTAATCGTCGACCTTCGTCACGGTCATGGGCGTCTTGCCCGGCCGCCACTGGCTCGACGGCGACGGTGTGACGTCCTTGTTGAACACGATGTCTTCAAAGTAGAACATCACATCGTCGGCGGTGTAGGGCTGGCCGTCGGACCACTTGAGGCCCTGGCGCAGCTTGATGGTGCATGACTTGTTGTCGGGCGAGAACTCGAAGCTCTCCGCCACCTCGGGCGTGGCGACCTTCAGATCGTTCGAGAAGCGGAACATCCCCGCGTACTGGCCGATCTGCAAGTCGTTGGTGGTTTCGGGCGCCAGGCCGGTGCCGGTCAACGTGCCGCCATACTTGCCGACGGCGTTCTTGGGCGTGACCACCACGGGGTTGGGCGGCAGGCGCTGCTCAACCGGCGGCAACTTCCCCGCCTTTACCAGCTCGGTCAGCATGGGCGCTTCCTTGTACTTGCCGGCGGCGGCAGCCGGCGCTGCGGTGGCAGCCGGCGCTGCGGTGGCGGCCGGTGCCGCGGTGGCGGCCGGCGCCGCGGTGGGCGCCAGGGCCGGCGTCGGACTGGAGCACGCCGCGATGGCTGCCGCCGTCAGGGTCCCCGCCGAGATGGTGAGGAACTGGCGCCGGCTGATCTTCGTTGACTCGGACATGTCTGCTACCTCCTCTGACTTAGGTTGAGATGAAGTGCTACGAGAACGAATCAGGCTGGCCTGTGTTTTAGATCCACAAGCGTGCATGGGACGACAATGCAGTCGGTATGCCAGGCGGTGACGCCCGACAGGATATCGAGCAAGAGATTGCTCACCACCCTCCCGATCTGGTGCGATGGTGCCTGCACTAAGTAACGGGCGCTGGGGCACAGGCGGGCGAGCAGGGAGAAGCCAGAGGCGCCAGTTACCACTTCGGCCAGAAGGGCCGGTGCCAGGTCGGCCAGGCCGAGCAGAAAGCCGTCGTGCATGACTGCGTTGAAGGCGATAACGCAGGTTGGGCGCTGCGCGGGCGGGAGGGCGATGAAAGCCTGCGCCGCCGCCAGGCCGCCGGCCTGGCGCGACTGGCCCCGGAATTGCCAGGCGTCGTCCAGCGACAGGCCGTATTCGGCCAACGCGCGCCGCAGCGCATGGAGGCGTTCGAGGGTAGTGCTGGCAGTCTCCATGCCCAGGATGGCGCCGATCCGGCGGTGGCCGTCCTCCAGGAAGCGCTTCGCCAGGGCATACATCGCGGCCTCGTCATCCGCGATGACCGTCGGCGCCACGATATCGGGCACGTAACGATTGGCCAGCACCACCCGCTCGCCGCGCGCCAGGTAGGGAGCCAGGTAGCTGTGGTCACCGGCGACGGGCGCGAGGATCAGCCCATCCACCTGTTTGGCGAACAGCACTTCGACGTAACGGACTTCCTTCTCGTGGCTCTCATCGGTGTTGCACAACACCAGGTTGTAGCCGCGCTCGTACGCCACCTTCTCGACTGTGTAGGCGATTTCGGCAAAGTAAGGGTTCTCGATATCGGAGATCAGGAGGCCGATGGTGTTGGTTTGCCGGCGGCGGAGGCTGCGCGCCAGCATGTTGGGAGTATACTGCAGGTCGTCGATCGCCTGGCGGACGCGTGCCACAGTGTCCGGATGCACCGGCCGGCTGCCGTTCAGCACGTGTGATACTGTGGTAGACGAGACGCCTGCCCGCTCGGCGATATCCCGGATCCTTGCCATCCTTGCCTACTCCCTGCTCGCCCGGCTGAGTGAACTGCGTCGTCAATCTGAGGAGTACGCGATAAGCACCAGTTTACTGCAACCGATTTCCACAATCCGTTTCCGCAATCGATTTCCGCAACCGATTGCCTTATATCACAGGCGGGCGGGCCTGTCAAATCGTGTACTGGCCGACAATGGTTGGGGTGCTGAGGCCGTCTCGCAGGCGGCGCCTCCGGGCGCCTCACCGCAGCGGCTCCGCCTGGAGGCATTGCCACGTCGTCCGCTCGCCGCCCGTCGGGGGCGCCGGGCGATGGAGTCACCGAAGCTCGTGAGTCGGCATAAATGGGTTCCCAGCGGGCTGAGGCAGCGCGGCTCAGCGGAAGGTCTGGCGCGCCTCACCGGGCTTGTAGGGGCGCAGCGAGAAGGCGGACCGGGTATCGTTCACCGAGACCAGGTTGATCCACTTGAGATCGGCCGGGCCGACGGCGTCCCAGCCTTTGTCGCGTGTCAGGTCAGTCTGGATCTTGGAGCTGCCCTTCGGGAAGGTGATCCAGAGCAAGCCCGCCGGCTTCAGCGCGCGGCGGACGTCGGGCAGGCGCTCGGCCAGCTCAGCCGAGTTCCGCACAAAGAGCTGCATCCCAGCGAAGGCGCCGTCCAGGTGGTCGAGCAGCTCAACCCCGTCGGGCAGGGGTGCGAGCGCGGCCACGTAGCCCTCCGGCGCCCCGATAAGCGCCGCCCGTTGGCCCGGCATCAGCTTGAGCTTCTTGGCGAGTGGGTTATCTGCCATCAATAGTCCTCCCAATTCCGGCCCGCGTAGTATACTGCATCATCAAATTACGGTGCGCAAGGGGGCACAAGATGGCACACCCACTCATACTTCAGCTCCAGTTCACCCGTAGCGAGCTCGTGCGCGGCCTGGCAGGTGTTAGTGACCAGGACGCGCGGCAGCGCCTCGGACCGATGAATTGCATCAGTTGGATGGTCGGTCACCTGGCCTGGCAGGAACAGCGCTACTGGTTGTACAGGGCGCAGGACCGCCTGCTTTACCCGGAGCTGAATGAGTTGTTGGCCTACGGCAAGCCGGCCAGCACACCGCCGCTGGAAGAGATGTGGACCATCTGGCGCGCGGTCACCGCGGCGGCCGACCCATGGCTCGCCTCGCTCACCACCGCAGACATGCAAGCGCCGCTGCGCGCCGGTTTCTCGAGCGTGGGCACATTCCTGCGGCGCACGACCTACCATTACTGGTATCACCTGGGAGAGGCGATGGCCGTGCGCCAGATGCTGGGGCACAAGGACCTGGAGGACTTCGTTGGCAATATCGACGAGCTGGCGCCGTACGTAGCCGAGTGAGAACGCGTGACGGCCCCCACCTTACCGTTTCAGTTGCGCCAGCACAAACTCTCCCAAGCGGGTTCCGCTCTTCCAGCCGGCCTGGAACAGGGGCGATTCCCATTCGTCATCGTACCAACACGCGACCCAACCGATCCCGCGCTCTTGCAGATAGGCCAGGAAAGGCTCAGCGCAAAGAAACATGACCCTTATCAGTGTCTGACCCGCAGGGTCTGGAGCCAGGAGAAAACGGTCCGGTAGTAGTCCGGAGCCCGAGCGAAAGAATTGGCTAGAAAGCCGAGGACGCTGCTGTAGCTACCGAGTACAAGCGCGACCGTGAGGACCATGCCCACGCCGAGCGAGATAGTAATGATCAGGCGAAGATGCCCAGGACGGCGAACACCCGCACCCAGTCCAGGTCATAGCGTCGCGTGGCCGGTTCGCTCAGCGCGTTCATAGCTCAGAGCTTAGAAGCGCGACGCGGCCCTTACAATGATAGTCGTCACATCGCCCGGCGTCGCGACCGCAGCGTCGCGCCCGCGGCGGCTCCGCACGCCCCCCCGAGCGCGACCCCGGATTTGTGTGGGCGAGATTACATCTCATTTGGGCCATTATTGCGTTAAGCTTTTCCGTAATTCTACGATTTTAAGTGCTGGATAAGGACGGGCGCCCGCTGCCCACGATGGTCGCCCTGCGCTTGCGCTACCTCATGGCCTGGAAGCAATTTCGGAACATGAGCGACCAGGAGCTGACGGCCATACACGCCTACCTTCACAGCCTTGCCACCGGCCAGGTCGTGAATTGAGCTCGCAGAGACCAGGAGGTCCCCGTCCCCATGCCTGGGACGCTGCAGATCGGTTCCACGGGTCCCGACGTCGTCACCCTGCAGATGACGCTCAACGCGCACCCGCCCAGCGCGCTGCCACCGCTGCTGGTCGATGGCGACTTTGGCCCGCTCACCCTGGCCCGGCTGGAAGAGTTCCAGGAGGACAACGGCTTGCCGGTCGACGGCATCGCCGGCCCGCTCACCTGGGAGGCCCTGCTGGAGGCCCCGCCCGAGACAGGCGACGGCAGCCGTCGCACGCCCACCTTCTACGTACAGGGCCGCTACCTCCACGACCCGTCCGGCAACAAGGTCATCCTGCGCGGGGTCAACTGGATGTCGGTCTGGGACCTCGATCATCCCGAGGGCACCTTCTACTTCCCGGAGATGCGCCAGACGGGCGCCAACTGCGTGCGCATCGTCTGGCGCATCACCGTCGACGGCGTGCCAACGAACGTCGCGCGTCTGGACGCGCGTCGAGCGCCTCGACGCCCTGGTCACGAACGCCCGGCTCAACCACCTCATCCCCATCGTCGAGCTGCACGACGTCGACGACGGGAACCCGGAGCGGCTGCCGGAACTGGTCGACTACTGGGTGCGGCCGGTGGTCCAGGCCGTGCTCCAGAAACACCTGGCCTATTTGCTGGTCAACATCGGCAATGAGGTGGGCAGCGACGAGGTGACGAGCGCCGCCTTCGTCGCGGCCTACAGCGCGGCCGTCGCCCGGCTGCGCGCCGCCGGCCTGCACCACCTACTGGTGATCGACGCGCCCGATTGGGGCAAGAACCTGGCGGTGCTGGACGCCGCGGCGTCCCCTCTGCTCGCGTCCGACCCGGACCACAAACTGCTCTTCTCGCTCTACCCCTATTGGCCCAAAGTCTGCGGCTACGACGCTCAAACCATTCGCTCCCGTCTGCAGCACTCGGTCGACCTGGGTTGCCCCCTCATCCTGGGCAAGTTTTCGGCCTATGGCGGGGATCCTCAGTCCTGCAGCCGGCAGCAGGCCAGCATCTGCAGCGCCGAGGGCGAGGTCGACTACCAGACGCTCCTGGCCGAGTGCGACCGGCACGAGATCGGCTGGCTGGCCTGGGAATGGGGGCCGGGCAACGTGTGGGGCGATCCGCTCTGCGGCGTCATGGACATGACGCCCGACTGCCTGTTCGCCCACCTCAAGCCCGGCTGGGCCAGCGAAGTCGCCCTCACCAGCCCCTACAGCATCCAGAACACCTCCGTCACCCCGCCCGGCATGGAGTGAGGCGCGGGCGGGTGGTGAGTGGTTAGCCAAGCTATCCCTGGTTTGCTGTCGATCCTGTCCGTTCTTCGTTCTCATATGCATTGCGGATTGCCGCCGCTTGTGGTAGAGTAAGCACAAATCAGACGCCTCGCGCGGCTGGAGCATGCGGGGCAGTGGCCAGGGCAAGGGGCGCCCTGGCAGCCCTGAACATCCTGCATTGGGCCGCCCCACTCAAATGGGGTGGCCTTTTTTCTTCCTCGTCCGCCGTTCCATCCGTCATTGTCACCGTCAGCGGTTCACGCGTTCAGGAGCAGTCGCGTAATGAACATCTTCGACATCCACGGCGAGGTCATTGAGCGCTACGGCCAGTACGTCCAGAGTTTCCTCTCCATCGCCGACGACAGCATTCGAGCATACGTTGCCCGGCAAATCGTGGGTGAACGCGCGCTATGGCCAGATGCGCTGTTGCAGCTCAATCCTGCCTACGAGAAGGCTGCCACGGTGGAGGCGCTGGCGGCTGCGGGCGTGTTGCACGGCGGCTGCGCCGATATCTTTCGGGACGAGGGCGGCTCCTCGTTTCGCCTCTATCGTCATCAGGAAGTAGCTGTCCGCAAGGGGCTGACAGGGCAGCATTTCGTTGTGACCAGCGGTACTGGCTCCGGCAAGACCCTGACCCATTTCCTGCCGATCTTCGATGCTGTGCTGCGCGGCAACCCCGGGCAAGCCAAGGTCTGGGCCATCGTGGTTTATCCCATGAACGCCCTGGTCAACTCCCAAGAGGATGCCCTGCGGCAGTTGGCGGAGGGCTATCAGAAACGCACAGGCAAGCCGATGCCGGTGCGCTTTGCCAAGTACACGGGACAGGAATCGGATGAGGAGAAGCTACGCCTCCGCCAGAACCCGCCGCACATCCTGCTAACAAACTACGTTATGCTGGAGCTGATGCTGGTGCGCCCGCGGGAACGCCATTTCGTAGACCAGGCGACCTCGGCCCTACGCTTTCTCGTCATGGATGAGCTACATTCCTATCGTGGGCGGCAGGGCGCCGATGTGGCGCTGCTGATCCGGCGCGTGCGAGAGCGCAGCGGCAACCCCAAGCTGATCTGCATCGGCACCAGCGCCACGATGGTGAGCGCGGGATCGCAGGGGGAACGCCGCGACGCGGTAGCGGGTTTCGCCAGTAAGTTCTTCGGGGTATCGGTCAAGGCCGAGAATGTCGTGGAGGAGACGCTGCGCCGGGTCATCCCATACGCCGGCTCCCCAGACGCAGGGGCGCTACGACAAGCTTTGGCAGCGCCTCCTCCACCGGTTGGCGATTGGTCCGTCTTCGCGGCCAACCCGCTAAGTGCCTGGATCGAGGACAGCTTCGGATTGCAGGAGGATGCGGCTGGCGTCCTGCGACGCCGTGTGCCCATAACCCTGGCCGAAGGCGCGCGGCAACTGGCCGAGATTTCGGGCGTCGCACCCGAGACGTGCGTCGCACGCCTGCGTGAGATGCTGCTCCTCGGCAACCAGGCCCCGTTGCCAGACGGCAACAACGCCTTCGCCTTCAAGCTCCACCAGTTCATCAGCCAGGGCGGCTCAGTCTATGCCACGTTGGAGCGGCCCGAGAGCCGGCTGCTGACCCTGGAGGGGCAATTCTACGCGCCTGGCGGAGGCGATCGCCTGCTCTACCCGCTCCAATTCTGCCGCGTATGCGGACAAGAATATTACGCCGCCAATTTGCAGAAGGAGGGCCATCGCCTGTTGCCCCGACCAGAAGGAAACATGGGGAATGGCGACGATGAGGACGGCGCCGGGTACGTCATGCCGGACCTGGAAGGCCGTTGGCAAGATGAGACGGCCGCCTTGCCCGAGCATTGGTTCGAGCCCGCCAGGCCCGACAAGCTCAAGAAGGACTATGCAGTTTTTCGGCCCGTGCCGTTATACGTCAAAGCGAATGGCGAGCTGGGAGATGACGCCACACCGGGCGCCTTACCGTGCTGGTTCGTGCCGCGACCGTTCATGCTGTGCCTGGCCTGCGGAGAGGCATATACCCGCCGCGATGCCAAGGATTTCCGCAAGTTGTCGGCGCTGTCCAGTGAGGGCCGCAGCACGGCGACGACCCTGCTGACCCTGACCACGGTTGGCGCGATGCGAAACACAGATCTCCCACGCGAGGCGCAGAAGGTGCTCAGCTTCACCGACAACCGGCAGGACGCCTCGCTGCAGGCTGGTCATTTCAATGACTTCGTCCAGGTGGCGCTGATCCGGGCTGCCTTGCACCGGGCGCTGACGCAGCACGGCCAACTGCGCTTCGAGGAGGTCGCCGGTCGCGTCGTCGATGCGCTTGCGTTGCAGCTCCGGGACTACGCCAAACAGAAGGACCTCGATCCGGGCAGCCAACAGGCCGTCAGGACGGACGAGGTTTTCCGGGAGGTGGTCGAGTATCGGCTCTACGAGGACCTGCGCCGGGGTTGGCGCATGGTGCAGCCCAACCTGGAGCAGTGCGGGCTGCTGCACATAGATTACCACGGGCTGGAGTCGCTGATTGCACGTGAGGACATCTGGGGTCGGGTGGCCTTCATGGCTGATTTGACTGTAGTCCAGCGCGCCGAAGTGCTGCGAACGATCCTCGACGAGATGCGCCGCCAATCCACCATCGATGTCGCATGCCTCAAGCGTGGGCCGGCGCAAGATGAGCTTAAGCGCCGGGCCATCGAGTACCTGGATGAGCAATGGGCCTTCAGCGACGATGAGCAATTACGCTTCGCTTCGTTCTTCGTATTGCCCGATGAAGATCGGGAGCGCGGCGACTTCAGCCTCTCGTCACGCGGCGTGATCGGCCGCTGGCTGAAGGGGTATTTGAAAGAGAAACTCGACCGTGAACTGGAGACGGCTGCGTACGATACCCTCATCAGGGCCATCGCCAACGCCCTGGCCGGAAGCGGTCTCCTGATCCGCGCCGATGAGGGCACGATCACCGGGCGCCAGGGGGGCCTGCGCCTGAAAGCCAGCGCCTTACTCTGGCAGCTGGGGGACGGCAAACCGGTGGCCAATCCGTTGCGGCGCTATCGGGGGCGGGGTGGGACTTACGAAGTGGTGGAGCGAGAGGCCAACCGCTTCTTCACCGGGTTCTACCGCAACGCCGGTCCGCTGCTCAGCGGCATGAGCGGCGGCGCCCACACCGCCCAGGTGAGGCCCGAAGTGCGCCAGCAGCGCGAGGACGCGTTCCGCAAGGGCCGGTTGGCATCGCTGTTCTGCTCGCCGACCATGGAGCTGGGTGTTGACATCCGCGACCTGAACGCCGTACATCTCCGCAATGTGCCGCCGACGCCGGCCAACTACGCTCAGCGCAGCGGCCGGGCAGGCCGGGCCGGTCAGCCGGCTCTGATCCTGGCCTATTGCTCGACCGGCAGCGGGCACGACCAGTACTTCTTCCGGCGCCGAAATGAGATGGTGGCCGGCGAGGTGACCGCGCCCCGGCTGGACCTCAGCAACGAGGACCTCGTAAGGGCGCACATGCACGCAACCTGGCTCGCATCAGCCGGCCTCAGCCTGACGGAGGGTCAGGGCTCGATCCTGGAGGTGATCGACGCCGAGCAGCCTGACCTGGCGCTGCAGCAAGCCGTAAAGGATCAGATCGCGCTCACGCCGGCCAAGCGCCAGGGCTGCCTGTCCGAATGCCAGCGGATCCTGGCCGCGTGCGGGCCGGATGTGGCCGACGCCGATTGGCAGCAGGCTGGTTGGCTGGAAAGCCAGATCGATGGGGCGGCGAGCGCGTTCGACCGTGCCTTCGATCGCTGGCGCGAACTCTATCGCGCTGCCGAGGCGCAGTTAGTGGCGGCCCAGCAAAAGCATTTGGGTCTATTCAGGAAGGCGGGCAAGGCCAGCGCGGAGGCTATCAAGGATGCGGAAACGGCCATGCGCGAGGCGAGTCGCCAGTTGCAGCTCCTGACTTGCCAGAACGTGCGAGTGGAGGAGTCGGACTTCTACGCCTACCGCTATCTGGCCAGCGAGGGCTTCCTGCCCGGCTACAATTTCCCCGCCCTCCCCGTGCGCGTTTTCATCTCCAGCCGCAGCGAGGGCGAATTTATCGCGCGGCCACGTTTCCTGGCGATCAACGAGTTCGCCCCGGACAACGTGATCTACCACGAAGGGGCGAAGTATCAGGTCAGCCGGGTCTGGCTGCCGAGCCAGGATCCCGAAAAGCGTTTCGTGCGTGCCAAGCTGTGCCAGAACTGCGGGTACCTTCACGAGGGCGAAGCGGTCAACGACGAGAAGTGCCGTAATTGCGGGAGCTCACTCGAGTGCTCCGGCTGCTACGTTGCGCACCTGCTGGAAATGCCCACCGTCGGCACCCAGCGTCGCGACCGGATCACCAGCGATGAAGAAGAGCGCATGCGAATGGGGTACGACACGCGCACCAACTTCCGCTTCGCCGAAGGGCCGGCCGGGGAACTGCGGCGGCGCCTGGCCACCGTGCGAGGGCCGGACGGTAAGACGCTACTCGATCTGGTACACGCGCCTGCGGCCACGTTGTGGCGCATCAACCACGGCTGGCGCAGGCGGCAGGAGACCGGCTACCGGCTCGACATGAAGCGCGGGCTGTGGTTGGGCCAGAATGAGACACCCGGCAAGAAAACGGGCAGCGCGGCGGCAGGCGCGCCGACGGAAATCAAATCGCAGGTGCGGCTCTTCGTGCGCGGCACGGCCAACGCCTTGCTGGTCTATCCACGTCAGATCGGCGACGTCACGAATCCGGCGTTCATGCCAAGTTTGCAGTACGCCCTCGCGCGCGGCATCCAGGAGCTGTTCGAGGTCGAGGAGAGCGAGTTGGCCTCCGAAATGATCGGCGAGGGCGACCACCTGGGCATCCTGTTCTGGGAAGGCGCTGAGGGTGGCCTGGGAGTGCTCCGGCGACTGGCGCAGGAGCCCAGTGCGCTGGCAGCCGTCGCCCGCCAGGCGTTGGAGGT
>Ga0209429_10000721_pt1 | contig 21637 bp, 21 predicted proteins | sample BarGraNGADG00212_3_FD_184493 | JGI IMG/M metagenome (GOLD analysis project Ga0209429, IMG submission 184493) | Arctic peat soil microbial communities from Barrow, Alaska - Barrow Graham LP Ref core NGADG0004-212 (SPAdes) (version 2) | ecosystem: Environmental > Terrestrial > Soil > Wetlands >...
TCGGGAAAAATACGACAAGCTTCTGAATGGAGATAAGGAGCCAGATGTTTTAAGGAAAAGGCACGGATTTGCTACTACTTGGGTTGGGCCAACAACCCCAAAGAATGAGCAAGAATTAGAACAGATGACCACGGATGAACTAATTGAGTTGTTTATAAAATGGCAACCAAGTGGGGACGACCTCGGTGATTCTCGGTTGGGTTTAGCTAGGGAGTTTTCTAAGTTAGTAAATAATAAACCTGAGCAGTTTTCTTCTGACGCCAATAAATTTAATAATTTAGAAATTAAACCAGTTTATGTTTACCAATACTTTATTGGGTTAAGAGAAGCGGAAAAAGATAAAACAAAAAAAATTAATTGGGAAGAAGTAATAAAATTAGTTCATAATTTGACAATAAGCGATAAAGAAAACAAGTTACCCATTGAAATGTCTGATGAAGACGGATTTAATCTAGATTGGAACTCGGTTTTTCAATATGCAGCCAATCTAATTGAAGATGGGTTAAATAGTGATAATATTAAATTAGAAGATAGAAGCATTGTGTGGGAAATAATATTACATATATGTGAGAATAAAGAACCAACGCTAGAATATGAGAAAAAATATGGTGGGGACAACATGGATCTATTCAGCGTCTCGCTGAACACCGCCAGAGGGGTGGCCTTTCATGCTTTATTCGCATATATTTTTTGGGCTGATAGGAATCTAAAATTAAAAGAGAATAAGCTTCCTAGAATTGTTGATGAAGCTAAATTAATTTTAGAAAGACATTTAAGTAAAAAAGTCGAACCAGGCAATACTATACAGTCTGTCTGTGGAAAATATTTTCCTTGGATTTATTTGTATGATGAAAAATGGGCTAAAAAAATTTTACCGGAAATCTTTCCGATTGATGACCAGGAACGAAGATATGCGGCCTGGGAATCTTATCTGATTAATGGTATTTTTATTGGAGTTTTTGATGCCTTGAAGTTGCAGTATGAGGAGGCTATTCAGGAGTTATCTAAACATCAAATCAAAAGAAAATCTCGCTTAGATTCCAGGGAAAGGTTGGTTGCTCATATGATGATTGCTTATTCATATAAAGTAGTAGAAATTAAAGACAGTATTTTTCAATTATTTTTTAACAAATTAGATGACGAATTAAGAGGCGAAGCGGTAAATTTTATTGGAAGAGCTTATATAATGAGCGTTCAAGAGAAAACAGAAAAGCCAGATGTTAATAGATTAAAAGCATTTTGGGAATGGAGACTTGAAAAAAGTGACTCACTAAAAGAATTACAAAATTTTGGTTGGTGGGTTAAAGTTAATGTTTTTGATGATGAATGGATGTTGAAGATTCTAATTAAAGTTCTGACCAAAACTCATGGTTCTATTGATGCCGATTTTCATGTCATTGAAGCGTTGGATAAGTTAGTAAGTGATTATCCAAAGTTAGTGTCAGAAGCTCTATTATTATTTGTGAATTCAAGGGGTGGATCGTATGGCCCTGTAGGATTTTCGCACAGAGGAGAAATAAAAAGCATCGTGACTAGTTTGGCTAGCGTAAAGAATAAGGGAATTAAGGCTAATGTTGATGACATTATAGATCAGCTGCTTAGGCTTGGCCATGTAGAATACATGGAAATAAAAAAAACTTTGCCGGACAGTACAAATGAAATAGTTGGATAAAATTAATAAAATAATTTAATGCATTAAAATATATGGGAAAATACTTAAAAGAAGATGAAGATATAATATCTAAAATGGATGGTCCGGTTTCTTCGGATATGACAAATTTGTTAAATAAATTACAGATCGAAGCAACTTTACGAAACCGAAAAAGTCTAGTTGATTCAAGTAGAGAAACAAAAATTTTTTCCATTGTTCTGATTGTTTTTGCGTTAATACAATTTATTGTAGCTCTATTTCAGTTTCTCTTTTCAATTCAAACCTCGAATAATAAATGGTATGGTTTATTTCTTATTATAACGTTGTATATTATGGTCGGTTACATATTCAAGAAGTTCGATAAGATTAAATAATTACAAATGAAATATAGGTATCTGTTAAATGAGTTTGTGTGGAAATAATAAATTAATTAATATTTTTTTATGTCTATCGATAACGGCATAGCGTATAAAAAAGAGAATATAGCGAGGATAATAATAAATAATACAAATGGCACTTATGGTGTTGGCACGGCTTTTCCTATAGGTGATTCCCGAAAGTATTTGTCTTGTTTCCATGTTGTATTTGGCAAGCCTATAAATGAAATTAGAAATGACTCTAATTTTGCTGCTCTTGATGGCAATAATGAAGATGAAAAACTTCTGGCGTATCAAAAGGCCAATACAAAAGGAATTCAACTCCAGCTACCCAATGGGATGTTGATAAATGCGTTATTAGAAAAATTTAATGCTCAGTATGATGCAGCGACAGTGACTGTCACGGGCAAAGGTCGTAAACAGTCATTAGAGCTTGATACAAGTTCAGTAATTAATATTGGAGATCAGCTTTTTTTCTGTGGTTATCAATCCGCAGTCAGAATCGAGCCAAAAAATTTCCCATTTACTATTAATTCTGGTTTTGTTTCAACAATGATTAACACAGAAATAGGCGGGGGTAACTATGAACATCTCCAAATTAATAGTATTAATTTGGGCGGTAATAGTGGTGCTCCAGTATTTCGTGCCAATGAAAATCAAGTCATTGCTATGATAAATGGTAATATGAATTGGGGCAGGGATGACTTTGCTATTTTTAATGAAGAGGGTAGGATTATTAGGGGCAGCTCAAGGACCCCATTAAGTATAGCTTATGCAACACCGCTTGCATTAATAAAACTAGAAACAGACCTACTCGATTAAGGATTTATAAATTTAATTCATGCTTATCACTTTTCCTTCATATCGCCATGGCCCGAAAGCGGTGCCAATATGGTGCCATAAAAGTGATAAATTGATATATAAAGTAAACTAAGTTGATAGATATTGAGATGCGGTATTTTTCTAAGATTACATTAATTAACTTAATATTAGGGGTTTAAGCAATCTTGCGAGATTTTTTTCGAATCCGACTCCGAGCAGTAATGTAAAAATGAGCCTTTTGGCTCATTTTTGTTAGGCAAAAGCAATTTGAATTCTTGCCTCTTCATGGTAGCTAAAAATATGTTATAATTATAATATTAAACAAATTATGCTCCCTCTAACCCTCCAAAATTCAATCATCCTCCTTTTCGCCCTGCTCAACCTCAGCGCTTTTTTAGTCATGCTCGTGGATAAGATTAAATCTACCGAACCAGGGGCGGAGCGGATATCCGAAGGGATGATGTTTTTCCTGGCCGCCGCCTTCGGCAGCCTGGGCGTCTACTTAGGCATGTTCGCTTTTCGGCATAAGACCCGGAAATGGTATTTTTTACTCGGTATCCCGCTTCTGATGATTGAAAACGTGGCGACCGTCTATCTCCTCTCCTTATTTATTCAAGCTAATCTCTAACCCTATCACTAAGCCCCAAGTCCAATCTTTCTCGCAAGGCAAGACTTCCGACCGCAATGAAGATTATTTCGCTTCTAACGAAAATTCTTTTGTCTTGGCTGATGGCGTCACTGATAAAAGCGGGCGGAAATATGAAGGGCAGACGGGAGGCGAGATAGTTTCCCGTTTGATAGTGAACGAAGCTTTAGAGTCGGCTTTGAATGGCGCTGTGTTGATAGCCTATCTGAATCATAAGATCTATGATTTATATGAGAATTTGCATATTGTAGGTGATATTACTGATCCTCGCTACCGTTTCGCCGCTACCTGCATCGCCGTGAGAATTGTCGGCAATCAAGTGACTATCACCCATGTCGGCGATTCCGGTTTTCGGATTAACGGCCATGAAGTATATTGGGGCGACGGGCAAGCTTATGACGAGTGTGCTGAGGCGCGAGCCAAATATATCGCCGAAACTGGTGATGTGGCGGGTAGCCGAGAACATATCATGCCGCTTCTCCTCAAGCAATATGACTACCAGAATAATCCCGATCAGCCGCGGGGTTTCGGTATTATTGACGGGACTGGTACTCCGGATAAGTTTATTAAGACCTTTGTCTATCCTCTTTCTGAAATAAAAACCATTGAGTTCTTTACCGACGGCTATCGCCTAATTCCCGAAGGGACCGAATTAGCGGAATGGGAAAATGCCTATCAGCAGGTGGAAAGGGAAGATCCCGATAAATGGCGCACCTATAAAGCCACTAAGTCCCGCGACGACCGGACAATCGCGATTATCAAGTTTTAACTATGATTCTGCTCTATATAATTCTGTTGTTTCTGTTCCTCTATTTCATCTTTTTTCTTTCCCAGTCCGTTAGCGTCCTCTTCAAAGGTTTTGCTCCTTTCATTTCCACCGATAAAGGAACTATCCGGAAAATCATTAGCGAAGTTTCTGTTAAAGAAAAATCGGTAGTTTATGAGTTAGGTTGCGGTCGTGCCAGATTTTTAAGAATTATCGAAAAATCTTTTCCCGATGCCCGTTTGATTGGCGTAGAGAATTTGTTCAGCCTTTATCTGATTAATAGAATCCGTTTGCAGTTCCAGGGCAGCCGGATTAAATTGTTAAATAGAGATTTCTTTACTCTCGATTTAAAAGAGGCCGATCTGGTCTATTGCTATTTGAACAATCAAACCATGGAGCGGCTGGGCGCGAAGTTCGTCCGCGAATGCCGGTCCGGCACGCAAATCATCAGCCGTGGCTTTCCCATCCCGCAGTTTAGGCCGGAGAAAGTCGCCGTCATTAAAAACAAAAAAGTCTATTTTTATAAAATTAATTAATTAATAACCTTATGAAACTGTCTAATCTTTGGAAGATTATTATTTCTGTTCTGGTGGCCGAGCTGGCCGGGGTCATCGGTTCGCTCTTCACTTTTGCCGCCATCCCCACTTGGTACGCCACCTTGGCCAAGCCCGCCTTTAATCCTCCCAATTGGGTCTTCGCCCCTGTTTGGAACATCCTCTTTATTCTGATGGGCGTGGCCGCTTTCTTGGTTTGGAAAAGGGGCTTGGATAAAAAAGCCGTCCGCGTGGCTTTGCTTCTATTTCTTGTTCAGCTAGTCCTTAACTCTTTTTGGTCCATTATTTTTTTCGGTCTGCATAATCCCGGCGCGGCCTTTATCGAAATTATTTTTCTCTGGCTGGCCATTCTGGCGACCATCATTAGTTTTTATAAAGTCGTGCCCAAAGCCGCTTATCTTCTCATCCCCTATATCCTCTGGGTGACCTTTGCCGGCTTCCTTAATCTGTCCATCTGGCGCTTGCAAAATACAACGGTTCCGCCTGTAAATGATGTCGCCTGTACCATGGAAGCCAAAATCTGTCCTGATGGCACGAGCGTCGGCCGAAGCGGTCCGAACTGTGAATTCGCCGCTTGTCCGGTTGCAAACAGCGGTTCAATTGTCCCGGCTGACTGGCTGTCCGTGGCCACCGGCACGCCGGCCTTTAGTTTCAGCTATCCGCCTAAATTAGTGGCTGTCTATATCACTCCGGTCAGCTGGCCGCCCCAGGTCATTGTTTCCAGCACGCCCTTTAATTGTCAGGCGACCGAGGCGACAAGCAGTTTGCCGGATAGAACCCAAGACCTGTTTGTTAACAATCATGAATACTGCGTTAAAGCCCGGTCCGAAGGGGCCGCCGGCTCCACTTATACCACCTATGACTATACCTCGCCGGCACCCGCAGTTTTTGGCGCCGGCCAGACTATTACTTTTTCCTTCGTCCTCCAATATCCCCAATGTTACAATTATGACGAACCGCAGCAAAGCGCCTGCACCGCTGAACGTCAGAACTTTGACCTAAATGGTTTAGTTGATCAGATGGCGCAAAGTATAAAGCTTAAGCCATAGAAGTTCAGCCATTGTTTAATTTATTTTCATCTCCCATATTCTATAATAAGACGAATGAATAATTCGTCTTATTTTTAGTGAAAGATTCTCTATAAAACAACGAACCTCCCCAGAAAAGGGAGGTTCTCGGAGTTTAACTGTTAACAAACAGTTAAACCAAACAAGAAACGGTCAACGCTTATAAAAAGCGCTGCCTCGGAGTTCGCTGGCAGAAACCAGGCGAACCATTGTGGGTTAATTATAACTCCCTGTTTGATGGTGTCAAGACTTTTATTCTGAAAGTTTAGCAATTGTTTAATTTATTTTCATCAAAACAAAAACCACCCTCCGCAAAGAGGATGGCCCTAGGATGTGATACCCTATCAGTTTGATAAAACCGATAGACTTTATTAGTATATATTATTTAATAAACACCGTCAATGGTTTAATTAAAAAAAGCCTCCAATTTTTGAGATTGGAGGGGGAGATATGTTGGTGTGGGTTTTTTCAGGGCCCGGCCGACTTGGTGTCGACCGGAAATTTGGACGGGTTTGTATCGTCCGTTTTTGTTCTTCGGCTGGAAGGGAGAAAGGTGTAATGCATGTCCCTTAAGCCATCCGAAGACGAAAGCGTCTGTTGCATTAGGCTTAGCCTGATTTCATCACTGGTTTGTCAGCAACCCCAAACGTGCTGATTAGTGATAAACGATCTTCGGCTTGGGTTCGAACCTATAGCCGAATTTTCATCATGGTGCCTGCGACGCATTGTGCGGGCTTAGTAACGTTCCTTGATCCATCTGTATTCCGCCAGCTAAATAGGAAAGTCATGCCGCTGCCCTGGTTTTTAAACTAAGGTTCACTTTATTGTGCTTATATATTAGCACTATATCAAAAATATGTCAATATCAAGGGGTTTATTTTTTAGGACTTATCCACCTGCCTAATTATTTGTTTAATATTAGTAAGTATTTTAGCCAGAAGATTCGCCTGTATCAGGATTTTCTTTATTCGCTGAATTTTAATAGACAGGGTATAATAGAGTTATATGACGCAATATTATCATCCCAATCGGTCGCGCAATCTCTTTGATCCGCAGAGCGCGGTTCCTTTCAAGCTCTCCCGTTCCAAAATAGATTTATTTTTGAATTGCCCCCGCTGTTTTTATTTGGATCGACGTCTCGGCGTGGCCCAGCCGCCCGGTTTTCCTTTCAGTTTAAATTCCGCCGTTGATACTCTACTCAAAAAAGAATTTGATTTGCACCGGGCGAAGAACAAAACACATCCGCTCATGAAAGCCTACGGCTTGAAGCTGGTGCCGTTCGCCCATGCCAAATTGGATGAGTGGCGCGAGAATTTTCAGGGCGTGCAATATCTCCACCCGTTGACTAACTTAATCATCACCGGCGCGGTTGATGATTTATGGACCGATGGGCAGGGAACTATTTATGTCGTGGATTACAAAGCCACCAGCAAAGAAACCGAAGTCAATCTGGAAGCCGAGTGGCAAATCGGGTATAAGCGGCAAATGGAAGTCTATCAATGGCTCTTGCGCCGCAACGGCTTCAAAGTGGCCGACACCGGCTACTTTGTCTATTGCAACGGCCGCACCGATCGCGCTGCCTTTGACGCTAAGCTGGAATTCGACATCAAGATTATCCCTTATACCGGTAATGATGCTTGGGTGGAGAAGACGATTCTTGAAGCAAAGAAATGTCTCATGGCCAGCCAAATACCGGCGTCAGGTAAAAACTGCGATTACTGCGCCTATGTTAAGGCCAGGAACGGAGTGGAAAAATAATTAATATTTTGTTGTTTCCGATCATTTGCCCCTGTATTTGGATTTTGAAATTTAAGTTAGACTTTCATGCCCCCATTAAATCCGGCTCTTGAATATATTTCACGTGTCAGCCGACAATCGCGCCGTTTACGGATTTCGGTCCGGCCCGACGGGCGGGTAGTCTTAACCCGGCCTTTTTTTATCGCCCCAAGAACGGCTGAACAATTTTTGCGCGCTAAACTATCCTGGATTTTAGAACAGCAGGCCCGCTTTAAAAGTCAGCCGCCTTTTATACAGCCAAACACGCGCCGCGATTATTTACGCGATCGGGAAAAAGCGCGGGCCCTGATTACAGAGCGTTTGGAATATTTTAACCGTCTTTATAAATTTACCTATCATCGCGTCGCCATTCGTGATCAGAAAACTCGTTGGGGCAGCTGTTCTAAAAAAGGGAACTTGAATTTCAGCTATCGCCTTCTGGATTTATCGGCCGGCGACCGCGACTATATCATCGTCCATGAGCTCTGTCATTTGCGCGAGTTCAATCATTCGCCGCGCTTTTGGCGCTTAGTCGCTCAAGCCATTCCTGATTATGAAACGCGACGGAAAAAATTACGGCGGGGAATAGTTTGAAATTAGTATTTAAAAAATAATATAAAAAAATCCGAGGCGAAAGCATCGGATTTTTGCGAGAGGGCTGTTAATTTTTAATCAGCTTATGGCCTTGGCCAGGGAATTAGTTTCCTGGAATAAGTAGTCGGCCAGCGGACCAGCGAAAACGACGCGGGCTTTGTTCTGGATCAAATCGACAGATTTTTCGACCAGTTCCGTCTGGCTGTTTTCAGCTACTTTCTGGACGAAAGCCATGAAATCGCTGAGAGTTTCCGGGGTGGTGCGTCCGCCCAGAATCGCTTCGCGCTTGCCTGTTTGTTTGCATTCCGCGTCGTGCAGGACTGGAATATAAATATACGGCGGGAAGTTTTTGCGCAGTAGGGCAGCTTCCTCCAGACAGAAGGGGCTGATAAAGGGCGTGGTCACGAAATGAGCCATTGATCTTTTTGGTCCGAAAGAAACCAGCGGACTTTGGTCCAAAACGATTTTTGCTTCCCGTATCAGGAAGCTTACCGTGTCCAGTGAATGTCCCTTGGCTTCGCCCTCCTGTTCCGAGTCCAAAAATTGGTCAATTCGGAATTGCCGGAATTTTTCCGGTTCAACGTCAGCCACTTCGCCGTCATACACCTTGGCTGCACAGAATTCGCTGGCGATCAGAAATTTCTGCTCTCTGGTCGGATTCAGACCGCGCCAGGCCAGGAACTGACCCAAACTGCTGGCCAGGATCCAGTCGGACTCCCGCGGTTGGTAATGGAAGTTCATTATGACCGGTAAGGCCTCGGCGCAAGACACGGGGCATTCATAAATGACCGCTTCACTGTGCTTCCAGAACTCCCGGGAGTAGTAGCGGATTGATGAGTTGTCAATGAACAACTCATTGTCTCCATTGGCGGTAGCCGTGGCCACGCCCCACTGACGACAAATTTTTCTGATTTCCTCGCCGCTCAAACTGTTTGCGCCGATGATGACGATGGTTTGCTTAATTGTTTTCATGGTGTTTTTATTTGGTTGTATCTGTGAATTTTTAAAAGTGCGATTACTAAAGCAATAAATCAATTTAGCATTTTACATTATTAATGTCAATTAAGGTTTAGGCCTATTTTATTTCGCCCCGTGCTGGCTAATCTTCTCGATTTCTGCTATAATAGCCGGTACGTCCGACCTAGCTCTAGGCAAGCGGCAATCAACTTGCCTGGGGCTATTTTGGCCGGCGCTTCCTCTAAAATTTAATTCTTCAAATATATGTTTACTTTATCACCCCTGCCTTTTAGTAAAGAGGCTTTGGAGCCCCATATCTCCGCGCGCACTTTAGAATTTCATTATGGCAAACATCATCAAGCCTACGTTGATAATCTGAATAAGATGATTTCCGGCACCAATCTGGAAAAGGAAAGTTTGGAGGCGATTATCATGAAGACGGCCGCGGAACCGGATAAAAAAGCCATCTTCAATAACGCTGCCCAAAATTATAACCATACATTTTTCTGGAATAGTTTGCGCCCGGTAGCCGAGAAGAGCGAACCGTCTCCGAAGATGTTGGAACTTATCAAAACCGACTTCGGCGGTTTGGAGAATCTCTATTCGGAATTCAAGAACGCCGCCATCAGCCAATTCGGGAGCGGCTGGGCCTGGCTGGTCAGCGATAACGGAAAATTAAAGATTCTCAAGACGCCGAACGCCGAGCTGCCAAATGGCGAGGGCGTGAAAATGCTTTTGACGCTGGATGTTTGGGAACATGCCTATTATCTGGACTACCAGAACCGCCGCGCCGACTTCGTGGAAGCCGTACTGCGGAATCTCTTGAACTGGTCATTTGCGGAAAACAATCTCTAAATATAAATCGTCTTAATAAGGAGAGCCGACCCAGACCGTCCGGCCGCCAATTTTATTATGTACAAGAACCCCTATTCCAAGCTGAAGCCTAAAACCCTCAAGCCCTATACCGAAATATATCTGATTCGCCACTGTCATCCCGATTATCGCCAGGAAAAGAAAATTGGCGAATATCACATGCCTTTGTCCAAGAGCGGATTAAGACAGCGGAAATATCTGACCAAAAAACTCTTGACCATGAAACTGGACAAGGTCTATTCCAGCGGACTGTTACGCGCTCAAGAAACGGCCGCGGAATACGCGCTCAAAGCCAATAAAGAAGTGATCATTGATAACCGTTTGGATGAGATTGATTGGGTAAAATGGTATCGCATCAAATATTTCCACATGTCGGAAAAAGCGCGGGAAAAGCGGCTGGAAAAATACAAAGAATTAGATCGGGAACTGGACAAGATGCAAATTACCGCCCGGCGCGCTCTAACGGATATTTTTAGACTTAATAAAGGCAAGCGAATCGCCGTTTTCTCGCACGGCAATTTTATTAAAGCAGTCGTGACCAGTATTTTAAACGCCGATGTCATCGGCTTCCTGTCTTTGGAAATTTTTCAATCGTCAATCACGAAATTAGTGGTTGACCGCGACGGCTATGTAAAAATCAATTATCTTAACGACGCCAGCCACTTGCCGACGCCGCCGGCCGAAGATCTGTTCGTGACCTTGGTTGATTAATAATTATATGAAAAACAGATTAATAAAAATACTATATTTTTTGACGACGTTCGCGACGGTCGGCGCCCTTGTTTGGGGCGCTGATTTTAGTTTATTCGGCCAACCAACACTGATTAATTCCGCACAAGCCGCCACTCTAAATTTGAACGGCCGCATTCTGCTCCAAGTGCAGGACTTGGGCCAAGCCTGGTATGTTAATCCCCTGAATGGCGAGCGGTATTACTTGGGGCGGCCGACTGACGCTTTCAACTTGATGCGAACTCTCGGTTTGGGCGTGAGCAACACCGATTTAGCCGGCTTTCTCCGTAGCGGCGCACCCGTCTATTTATCCGGCCGCATTCTGCTCCAAGTGCAGGACTTGGGTCAAGCCTATTATATCGATCCGGTTTCTTTGAAATTATTGTCGCTCGGCAGTCCGACCAATGCCTTCGCCGTCATCCGGCAAAAAGGCTTGGGAATTACCAACGCCGATCTGGCGAAAATTCCTTTGGCGCCGAATCAGCCTTTAATCACCGCCGTTACAAACACCACAGCCACTAATACCAGTACCAGTAATTTTACTTTTAAGTATCAGAACGCGGCTTATAATATGAACCTGTCTTTGTCGTCGACGCTTTTTAACGCTTATCAGAATTCGCCGAAAACTTTGACCTATAATACCAATAACCCGCCGGTTAATCCGCGTGATACTTTTTATGCTATGTTTTTGCAGGTAAAATCCGGCGACCTAACCATCAATGATCTGGCCGCCCAGCTGCAAGCCACGGCCACGGCCAATAATTGGACCAGCGACCAGTTGGCCGAATTTACCATGGCCTTTGTCCAATATATTCCCTATGACACCGCGAAATTAAAACTTAATCTGGATCGCAACATTGATCCCTATTATCCCTACGAAACTCTTTATCTTGATCGCGGCGTCTGTTCCGACAAAACTTTCTTGGCCATTTCTTTACTGCGCCGCTTAGGCTATGGCGCGGTGATCATGGATTTCCCGGATATTGATCACAGCGCGGTGGGCATCCAATGCCCGGTGGCTGATTCCATTAACGGTTCCGGCTATTGTTACGCCGAAACAACCAACTATTTTCCCCTCGGGATTATTCCCCAATCCATCGACGGCCAGGCCCAGACCACAGTCAATGATTTTTCCAATCTGTTTAACCCGGCTGTTCTGGGGAAGATTGAAATGTATCAGGCCACAACCGGGAAAATCTATACCGGCGTGCCGTCCTTAAAGACGAAAGTCGCGACTTTGAAGCAAACTCAGGATGATCTTAATGCTGAACAGTTGGCTTTGAATAATCAGGCCGCGGTTTTAGACACCCAGGAAGCAGCTATTGTCGCGATGAAAGCGCAAATGGATACCTATTATAACAATGGCCAGATGAGCCAGTATAATAATTTAGTGCCGACCTATAATAGCCTGGTCCAGCAGTATAATACCGAGGCCGCCGCTTATCAGGCCGGAGCCGATACCTATAATCAAGCCGCCGCTGATTTCAATCAGGCGGTCAAGGATTTTTATCAGCTCTAATGCTTGACAAAGCCCTTAATTTGCCTTATCTTTAAGAGCAGAGGTTCGACCTCTTAATGGACCTCTTTTTTAATAGAGTCTAATTAAATCATCATGCTCCTCTCGACCCTTTGGGCCGTGATTTTCTTCCTCATTTTATGAGGCGAAGGAGCAGACGTAAAAAAGAAAAATATGATTAACGTACCCAAAGTGGAAGACATGCTGAAAGCCGGCATGCACTTCGGCCATCGGACCAACCGCTGGCACCCGAAAATGAAGCAATTCATTTTCACGTCCAAGAACGGCATCTACATTATCGACCTGAAAAAAACTCAGGAAAAAATGCAGGCGGCCTTGGAATTTATGTCTAAGCTCGTGGTCGAAGGCAAGAGCATCTTGTTCGTCGGCACGAAGAACCAGGTTTCCGAACCGTTGAAAAAGATGGCTCAGGAAATCAATCAGCCGTATATCGTCGGCAAGTGGCTCGGCGGTTATTTGACCAATTTTATTGTGGTCAAGAAATCGGTCAAGAAATATTTGGATTTGATCGAGAAGCGCGACACGGGAAAGTTGGAAAAATATACCAAGAAAGAACGTTTGAATTTTGAACGCGAAATCAAGAAATTGGAACTGCGCGTTGGCGGTCTGACGACTCTGAATAAGATGCCGGATGCTTTGTTCATCTGGGATATCCGAGAAGAAGATACGGCCGTTAAAGAGGCGATTCAAAAAAATATTCCGATTGTCGCTATCTGCGATACGAATGTCAATCCGGAACTGACCAATTATCCGATTCCGGCCAATGACGATTCTACTAAAACCATTAAATTGGTTTTAGACGCCATCCGGGACACGCTCGTGTCGGCTCTGAAAGACAAAAAATAATAAGTTTATCCTAAATTTTTTTACTTCTTATATTCTCCGCCCTCGCCTGTTTTTAGGCGGGCGGACAACATTAACAATATGGAACTCATCAAACAATTGCGGGAAATGACCGGCGCCGGGATGGTTGACTGCCAAAAAGCTTTGCAGGAAGCCGGCCAGGACTTAGAAAAAGCCGTGGACATTTTACGCAAAAAAGGGATCGCTAAAGCCGCCAAACGCCTGGATCGCGAAGCGAAAGAAGGCGTGATTAAAGTTGCGGTTAGTGATGCCAAAACGGACGCGGTCATCGTGGAAATAAATTCCGAAACCGATTTTGTCGCCCGTAACGAAAAATTTCAGTCTTTTGCCGATCAAATATTAGAGCTAGTTAAAACCCAGAAGCCCGCGACCGTGGAGGCTCTTTTAGCTTTACCTTTGAACGGTACGACCGTTCAGGAAAGCCTGGATCATTTGAGCGGCACCACCGGCGAGAAGATGGGCATCAAGCGCCTGGATTACGTGAGCGGCGCCAGCGTGGCGGCCTATTCGCATTTAGGCGGACGCCTGGGCGTTTTAGTGGCTTTGGATAAGCCCGGCCAAGAAGCGTTGGCTATGGATATTGCCATGCAAGTGGCAGCTGCCAATCCGCGCTATATTCTGTCGTCTGAGGTCGCGACCGAAGAAATGGACAGAGAAAAGGTGATTTATAAAGAGCAGCTTTTGAAGGAAGGAAAACCGGCTGAAATGGTGGAGAAGATTGTGGCGGGGAAAATGGGCAAATATTATTCCGAAGTCTGCTTAGTGGAACAAGAATACATCAAGGACGATAAGAAAAAAGTTAAAGATATTCTGGCGGGAGCCAATGTCCTTAAGTTCGTCCGTTTCGCTTTATAATTTTTAGCCCCGGATTTTTCCGGGGCTATTGTTAATATATATATTGTTATGCTAATTGCACAAGTAAAATTTGCGCCTTGGGATAAAGCTTATAATTTTTCCCTGGGCGATTTGCAGATAAGCGTGAGCGATACCGTAATTGTGGAAACGGAGCTGGGACGGGAATTGGGGCGCGTCATCGCGGTTTTTGAAGGCAGCCCCGAGAACGAAAGGGAAATCAAACCGATTCTTCGTTTGGCCACCTATGATGATGTCGCTAAATTACCCACCGCGGAGAGAAAGGAAGAAATGATGGATTATTGCCGTCAGATGATTGAGAAGCATACGCTCCCCATGAAATTGGTTGACGTGCATTCTTCCTGGGAAGGCAAGCGCCTGAACTTCGCTTTTATCGCCGATGGCCGCATTGATTTTCGCGAGTTAGTTAAGGACTTGGCCTCGCACTTCGGCTTGAATATCCGTTTGACGCAAATTGGGACGCGCGATGAAGCCAAAATTTCCGGGGACTGCGGTCCTTGCGGCCGGAGCCTGTGTTGCCGCCAGTTTTTAGAGGATTTTTCCTCCATCACCTCGGAAATGGCGGAAGCCCAGCAGGTGGTCCATCGCGGCAGCGATCGGATTTCCGGGATGTGCGGCCGTTTGATGTGTTGCTTGTCTTATGAGTATGAAGGGTATAAAGAAATGGCCGGCGAACTCCCGCCGATTGGGACGCGTGTCAATGTTGACGGCGCGCACGGCGTGGTTACCGCTCATCATATCCTAAAGCAGACGGTTGACGTCCGAGTGGCCGGCGGGAAGGAAGATGACCGGGGAACCGTGATTGAAGTGGACATCAATCGGCACAAAAAGAAGAAATAATTATTTAAAAATATAAATAAACAAAAACCGCTGTGGATAGCGGTTTTTGTTTTGGTAATTTTCGGTTAAATTCATGGTTTGTCTCCGGGTTGAAAATAAAGCTGAATATTGCTACAATTACCCTACTCATTTATTTATTTTTTAGAAAAAATTTAGAAAATTTTCAGGCAACGGGAATTATAATTAAGACGATTAAATTAATTATTAATACCCGGTCTTAATCGTTCGGGCGTTTGAAAACGGGAGTGGAAACTATGAAAGGCGTTAAACTAAAAAACAAAAAAATAAAAAAACCGGCGACTTGGCGTGAAGGATTCGCCAGACTGGAAAAAGCGATAGATAAATTAAGCGCTGATTTTGTGGCGCAAAATGAGCGTAATTTTCAGTATTTCGCTTCTAAGGAAGAACTGAGGGAAGTGAAAGAGAATATGATGACCAAGGAGGACGGGCGCATTATGGAAAACAGAATTATGACTCTGTTGGATACAATTAACAAAAATTTTATAAATATGCAGACCGAACAGGTGGCCAACGTTGGGGCGCATGAGCGTTTTGATGAGAGGTTGAATAGTCATGAGTATAGATTAAAACGTCTGGAGAGTCATTTTAGGTTTCCGCTTCCAGTGGCGGCCTGAAAGCCTTGTCCTCAAAATTAAGGATGTTTCGTCGGCAACAAATAGGCTTATTTTAGCCTATTTTTTGATTTAGTATTGACATATATTTATACATATGATACTTTAACTTATTACGATCTTTTAAAATTTCACAGTTATCAATAAACCAAAAAAATCAGAAATGAAAACTTTATCTATTCTTAATCGGAAAGCTGTGCTTTCCTGGTTCTATTTGCTTATTGCCGTCGGTCTGGTACTAATAACCGTTATACCTGCTTCTAGAACCGCTGATCTGTTCTATAGCCAAGTTCATATCTATGTCAACGGAAATGGAGGTGCTTATAGGTATGGTCTTGGTTGGCCCAGTTTCCTCCTTTGGGTAATGGCCGTGGTCTATCTGGTCCATTTTATTTATGGAGCATTTTATCTCCCCGGTCGGTATAGGGAAATTTTGCGGTGTGGTTATACTGGTGATGATACAGTGGCCGACCTGTCGCAGGGTCGCGGTCTCATCGCTATGGCCTTGGTCTGGATTATCATTTATTTTTTAAACGGAGACCAATTCAGCAGTAACGCTCCATTATGGTGGACCTTATCCGCTGTTTGGTTGGTATTCAATCTCTGCTTGTCCTTTGCCACTGAAACGGGAAGTTTATTCGGAAAAAGCAGCGTGAAACTGGACCAATACGCGATTGCGCCTTGGTTGTATAGCAAAGAGCCAAAGAACAAGTGTGACTATATCACCATCTACTTTACTTATCCCGTAGCCGATGGCGAAGAGAAACGGAAAAAACTTATTGCGATAGGATATGCTAATTCGTTGCTCAGAGCACACGAGGAAGAGTCAGATGTTGACGCCGCCGCTGATCAGCTAACTAGGACCGTTATGGCAGAAGCACATCCCAGGTAAACATAAACTGAAATCTTTAGTGAAGGAGGCCAACCCCCTCCTTTTTTATTTTCCCTATTTCCTTTGATATGTTATAATATTAAGTAATAAATCAAGATTTACTAAGTTTTTATTATGAAAAAAATCAACCTCGCCATCAACGGTTTCGGCCGCATCGGCCGTGCCGCTTTTAAAGTAATTTGGATGCGTTTCCCCGATATTAATGTTGTGGCCATTAACGATTTGACCGACCCGGCGACCCTGGCCCATCTTTTGCAATATGACTCCTGCTATGGTACAACCAAGCAGAAAATCGGCTCCACCAAGGATGCGCTTTTGGTTAATAACAAAAAAGTGCCGGTCTTGGCGGTGAAAGATCCGAGCCTTTTGCCCTGGAAACAGCTGAAAGTAGATGTGGTTTTGGAATGTACCGGGCGTTTTACCGATAGAGAGAGCTTGCGCTTACATCTTAAAGCCGGAGCCAAAAAAGTTATTCTCTCGGCGCCGGCCAAAGGCGGAGGAGTTAAAACAATCGTTCTCAGCGTGAACGAAAATAAGCTTACTAAAAAAGATAATTTAGTGTCCTGCGCTTCCTGCACCACCAATTGTTTGGCGCCGACCACTAAAGTGATTAAAGATAATTTCGGCATTAAAAAGGCTTTGATGACCACGGTCCATTCCTATACCGCCGATCAGAACTTGGTGGACGGCCCGCATAAAGACTTGCGCCGTGCCCGTTCCGCCGCGATTAATATTATTCCGACCACGACCGGAGCGGCCTTGGCCGCGGCCGAAACTATCCCCTCTCTCAAGGATCGTTTTGACGGCCTATCCGTGCGCGTGCCGACGCCCGTTGGTTCTTTATGCGATACCGTTTATTTGTTGAATAAAAAAACGACGGTGGTTGCCGTGAACAAGGCCTTCATCAAAGCGGCCAAAGGAAAAATGAAAGGTTATTTGGAAGCGTCCAATGAAGAATTGGTTTCCACGGACATCATCGGCAATCCGCATAGCGCTATTGTCGATTTAAAAAGCACCAAGCTTGTGGGCGGCGACTTGTTGAAAGTCATTAGCTGGTACGATAACGAATGGGGTTATGCCAATCGTTTGGTGGAGCTGGCCGTTTATTTGAAAAAGTTTATAAATAAAAAATAAACATATGAGACTCAATAATAAAGTAGTGATTGTCACCGGCGCTTCTTCCGGTCTTGGTTTAGCCATCGCCGATTTGTTTCTAGCCGAAGGGGCGAGTGTTGTTTACGCTGATCTTAACGAGCCCAAAACGCCGCTCGCCGGAGATAAAGCCGTATTTGTAAAATGTGACGTTTCGAAAACAGCTGATGTCGAAAATTTAGTGAAGAGCGCGGTGGCTAAATTTGGCCATTTGGATGTTATGGTTAATAACGCCGGCATTGCCGCTTTGGGCGGAGTAATGGACGTGACTGATGAAGCTTGGGATAAAACCATCGCCATTAATTTGTCCGGAGTCTTACGTGGCATTCGCGCCGCCAGCCGCGTCATGAAAGAGCAAGGTATTAAGGGTTCTATTATTAACCTGAGCTCTATTTTAGGTTCGGTCGGTTTTGCGGGATCGATTGCTTACTGTGCCGCGAAGGGCGGGGTCGTCCAGTTGACCCACGCCAGCGCTTTGGATCTCGCTCCGTTTAACATCAGAATAAACGCGATCGCTCCGGGATTCATTGCCACCAATATGACCAAGGATATTTTGAATGACCAGAATTTTCAGGATTTAATCAAAGCCAGCACTCCGCTCGGCCACGTGGGCGAGCCCGCTGATATCGCCTACGCCGCTTTATATCTGGCCAGTGATGAAGCCAAATACGTGACCGGGACGATTATTTACGTGGATGGCGGCTGGACGGCGAAATAATAAATTCGGGGATCAAGCTTTTTATCGGGTAAAATCTGCTAACCAGACAAAAAATGACTAATCGCATGCCGCAAATATCAAACATCCTGAAGAAAATTGCCGCCGCCGGCCTCGTCGGCCGGGGCGGCGCTGCTTATCCCACGGCCAAGAAATGGGCGGCAGTGAAAGCCGCTTTGGCCAAGAGGAAAATCGGCTATATTGTCATAAACGGCGCCGAAGGCGAGCCGGGCGTAAAGAAAGACGGCTACTTGCTGGCTCACTATCCGCAGGAGGTAATTAATGGCGTTTATTTGGCGGACGAGTTTCTCGGTTCCAATAAAATTCAGCAGATTTATTTTTTTTTGAACCGTGATTATCATAAAGCCTACGCGCCAGCCATCAAAAAAATCCTGACGCAGACTAAATATAAAAAAATCGGGCAAAAGCTGGAATTTATTATTAAACCGGAAAAATTGACTTATGTCAGCGGCGAAGAGTCGGCCTTACTAAGTTTAATTGAGGGGCTAAAAGTGGAGCCGCGTTTGCGGCCGCCCTATCCCACGGAACATGGTTTGCATGGCCATCCGACTTTGATCAATAACACGGAAACTTTTTATAACATCAGCTTGGTCAGTAATGAGCGCTTTAAAAATTTGCGCCTTTACACCATCAGCGGCTTGGCCAAGCATCGCGGCGTTTATAGCCTGTCGGCCGACCTGACCGTGGCGGAGGTTTTGCGCCGAACTGATAACTATCCGTCTTTTAAATTCTTTGTCCAAGTAGGCGGGGAAGCGAGCGGCCAGTTTTTAAATTCCGGCCAGTTAGACCAGCTCGCCACCGGCGCCGGCTCCATCATGGTCTATGATGCCCTAAAAACTAAGACGGATAAATTGCTCCGTTATTTGTTCGATTTTTATTTTGACCAGAGCTGCGGCCACTGCACGACTTGTCGCGAAGGCACCTATCGACTTTGGGTCTTAATTAATCACCATGAACCGGACCGCCACTTAATGAATGAATTATTGGATAATCTGGCCGAGAGCAGTTTTTGCGCTTTAGGTTTCTCGCTTCCTTATACCATAGAAAGCTATTTTAAAAATATTTTAAAAAATTAATTTTAATCTTATGGCCGAAGACAAAAAACCAAAATTAACCCCGGTTTTTAAACTCTTAAAAACAGCGCTTAAAATCTGGTGGAAAAATTTAAAAAAATTCGTCATGATCTATGTTTGGGCGGCGCTCCTTATGCTCATTCCCGTGGCGGTGATTGCTTTAATCTCCGGCCTTGGCCTTTGGGGTAATCTGACCCAGTCCATTGCTTATTGGGTAATTTTAATTTTTTTCGGTTTTTGGGCCCTGGTGGCCATCATTTATTTTCTCATCCGCGCCTACTTATCCATGTTCCTTTTAATCAAGAATGATTTTGTCGGTAAAGAATGGGATATTTATCAAGAATCAGCCAAGTATTTCTGGTCTTATTTGGCTCTGGGTTTTCTGATGACGATTATCATTATGCTGTGTTTCTTTGCTTTAATTATTCCCGCCATTATCGCTTCCTTCTTTTTAATGTTTGCTTGCTATGCCTTTATTTTCGAGGGGCGGCGCGATATCGACGCCATCAAGCGCAGCTACGGGTTGGTGAAAAATTATTGGTGGGCGGTTTTCGGCCGCGTTTTGTTTTTGGGCTTGGTTTTCTGGGTTTTTGGTTTAATACTCTCTTCGCCTTTATCGATTGCTCCGCAAAACGGCGCTTTTGCGGCAGTTTGGGGTGGGGTAATACAGGCGATTAGTCTTTTAGTCGGTCCAGTCAGTTTGCTCTTTACTTATCTGATGTTCCAAGATTTAGTAAAAATTAAAAAATAATGAATTTGACTATCAACAATAAACCGATCACGGCGGAGGCCGGACAGACTATTTTAGCCGTGGCCCGAGCCAATGGTTTTAAGATTCCGACTTTGTGCGATCATCCCGACTTGGAGATTAAAGCCAATTGTCGGATTTGTGTCGTGGAAGTGAAAGGCCGGCCCCGTTTGGTCACAGCCTGTTCTACTTTGGCGGAAGCCGGTATGGAAATCTTGACCAGTAGCGCTCGGGTGAAAAAAGCGCGTAATCTAAATTTGGAATTATTGTTCGGCGAACACACCAAAAAATGCAGCGATTGCACGTTGCTCTATAATTGCGAACTGTTGAATCTGGCCAAGGAGTATAAAGTCAATCCGAATCGTTTTTTGAATCGTAAAAGCCGGCGTCCGACCTATCGTTTCGCCAATGCCGTGGAAATAGACGGCAGCCAATGCATTGACTGCCAGAATTGCGTTGAAGCCTGTCATGAATTGCAGCATATTGATTACTTAAAAATGGTCGGAACGGGTATCGGCCAGGAAGTCGTGCCGGTGATTAATAAAAAAAAGGCTTGCATTTATTGCGGCCAATGCACTTTACATTGCCCGGTAGCCGCGGCGCAGGAACAACCGGCTTGGGATGAAGTGGCCAAGGCTTTGAAAGATAAAAACCGCGTGGTGGTAGCGCAGTTCGCGCCTGCAATCCGCGTTTCTCTGGGCGAAGAGTTCGGGCTGCCCTATGGCCAGAATGTGGAAGGGAAATGTTATACGGCGTTAAGAAAGTTGGGCTTTAAATACGTTTTTGATATTAATTTCGGGGCCGATATCACCACTATGGTTGAGGCGGAAGAACTGTTAGCGCGATTAAAGGATAAGCAGGCGGTTTTCCCCATGACCACTTCCTGCTGTCCTGGCTGGGTCGCTTACGCTGAATTTTATCACCCCGAACTTTTACCTCATCTGACTACGGCGCGATCGCCGCAGATCCACTTGGCCGGCGCAATCAAGACTTATTGGGCCGCTAAGAAAGGAATCAATCCGAAAAAGATTGTCGTGGTGTCCATTGTGCCATGTACAGCTAAGAAATATGAAGCGGCCCGGCCAGAATTAGCCCTGAATGGCCGACCCTTGGTTGATTACGTCTTGACGACGCGCGAGTTTGCCTATTTAATAAAAAAGCATAAGATTGATTTTAAGAACTTACGCGACGGGCAAGGCGAAAGCCTATTCAACACCGGTTCGGGTGCGGCCGCCATTTATGGCGCTTCCGGCGGGGTGATGGAATCGGCTTTGCGGACGGCCAACGCTTTGATTTGTGCTCGGAGCAAAAAGACGGCCTGCGAGAATCATTTGGAGTTTAAAGAAGTACGAGGTTTGGCCGGCTTTAAAGAGGCGACGGTTAATCTGGACGGCCGAAAAATCCGCGTCGGCGTGGTCAACGGTATCGGCCATATCAATAAAGTTTTACCGCAATTGAAAAAATATCATTATATTGAA
>Ga0209429_10000723_pt1 | contig 21547 bp, 21 predicted proteins | sample BarGraNGADG00212_3_FD_184493 | JGI IMG/M metagenome (GOLD analysis project Ga0209429, IMG submission 184493) | Arctic peat soil microbial communities from Barrow, Alaska - Barrow Graham LP Ref core NGADG0004-212 (SPAdes) (version 2) | ecosystem: Environmental > Terrestrial > Soil > Wetlands >...
AAAATGTTACATTTAGGTAACGCCCGGGCAATTCATGAGCCAAAAAAAGTAGGAGACGAGGTTACGAGGCTCTGATTTTCTGATTAGGCGGCCGCTTACTGATGAATCTGCGGGATGGACTACAGCCGACCGGTTCGACCGGGTACGTACCGGGAGCGCCGGCATCCCTGCCGGCTCGTGGAAGTTGGGCTTTTGCCGGCAGGGATGCCGGCGCTCCCGGTGTAGCCCATGCCGATGACTGCTCAGTAAGACCTTAAAAAGAGCCTCGTGACCTCGTCTCCTACCTTTTATGAATTGGCCATGAGGTAGCCCAAATTAATCGTTGAATCTTCGCAATGGCCGCACGGTCTCTCAGCGCATGATGGCTTCCAGCGCCTCGGCGCCGGCAGCGTTTTGTCGCGAAATCGTAACGCTGCCGACCTTTGTTTGTCACCTGGCCATCCTAAATTGGCCCGACATTGGGAACCAACAACCTAACGAACCGCTATGAAATTACACCAACGACGCTACTCCGCGGCCGCCGCCGCATTGCTTGCCGTCGCCGCCGCTGGAGCGGGGGCCCCAGCGCAAGCCTCGGACGCACTCCTCGATAAACTGGTGGACAAGGGCATTCTAACCGTAAAAGAGGCCAACGATCTCCGCCAGGAGGCCGACCCGGGATTCACCCAAGCCTACCAAGTCAAGAGCGGGATGCCCAACGGGGTCAGCAGCTTGAAGTTTAACGGCGATTTCCGGGGTCGCATGGAGGGATTCTACGCCAGCCATCCCGGCTGGACCGATCGGACGCGCTACCGTTACCGGCTTCGCTTTGGCATCACGGCGACCCTGCTGGACGATTTTGAAGTCGGCATGCGGCTAGGCTCGGGCGAACTCAATACCGCGAGTGCGGCCGAGGGCATCGATCCGATTTCCAACAACCAAACGCTCATGGGCAATGGGTCCAAGAAGGGCATCTTCATCGACATGGCCTACGCCAAATGGTCGCCGCTGCATGACAAGACCTGGACGGGCTCGCTCACTATTGGCAAGATGGAGAATCCGTTTGTCTTCTCGGACATGGTTTTCGACAAGGACTACACCCCGGAAGGCGCTGCCTGGCAAATGTCCTATGCGATCAACGACCAGCAGGCGCTCAAGTTCAACAGCGCGTTCTTTGTTTTGAACGAGCTCGCGGCCAGCAGCTATGACCCCTATATGGTGGGCGCGCAGTTGCGTTGGGACTCGACCTGGAACAAGCGCTGGTCGTCTTCGTTTGGCGTGGCCGCCCTTGACATTGCCAACGACCAATTCCTGACCAGCGGCGCGGTTCCGAACAAGAACCGAGGCAACTCGCGAACCGCGGCGGGCGCGCCGGCGCAAGGCTTCAATCCCCTCATCGCCGATGGCGCCCTGACCTACACCCGGGAAAGCTTCCCGATGTACCCGGGAGCGTTTCCCATCACGCTGGCGGGGGAGTACATCAACAACCCGGCGGCGCATAGCGACTATTTCAACGTTCCGGGGGCGGGCGCTCAAAACTCAGCGTACAACGCGGGCATCACGTTCGGCAAGTCCGGCAAGAAAGGCGCCTGGGACATTTCGTACAAGTACAAATACCTCGAAGGCAATGCCTGGTACGAGGAGATGGTTGACTCGGATTATGGCGCCTATTATCAGGCGGCTCCGTTGGGCGGCGGCGCCGGTTATGGCTCGGGCACCAACATCAAAGGCCATGTCATCAAGGCGAGTTACTCGCCTTACGACTCGCTGACCTTGAGCGTGACGGCCTTTGTCTCGCAACTCATCAAGACCAGTCCCACCGGATCAGGATCGGATATGACCCGGTTGCAGGTGGACGCCTCCTGGAAATTCTAAACAAAAATATTTGAAATTTAGACCGCGGATTACACGGATTTACACGGATCAAAATGGGCTTTATTGACCCTCATTATCCGTGTTTATCCGGGTGATCCGCGGTTAAAAATCCGAGAGATATTTTTAAGAGATTTACCGCAGTAGAATCTATTGACCTTAAAAAAATGACACATATGAAAAAACTGTTGATTCAATTAAGTCTAATCGCGGCGATCGGCCTGACCGCGGCCTCGGCCCGTGCGGGCCAAATCACGGCCAAGGGTTCCGATACCCTGGTGATCCTCGCCCAGAAATGGGCGGAGATTTACATGGGCAAGAATCCCGGCGTAAAAATCCAGATCACCGGGGGCGGTTCGGGCACGGGTTTTGCCGCGCTGCAGAATCAGACCACCGATCTGGCCAACGCCTCGCGCAAGATTAAAGCCAAGGAGATCGAAGCCTGTATCAAGGCCTTCGGCAAGCGTCCCACGGAATACAAAGTGTGCCTCGACGGCTTGTCCGTCTATGTCAACGCCGAAAATGCGATCAAGGAACTGACCCTCGATCAGCTTGACGGCATCTTTAGCGGCAAAATCAAAAACTGGAAGGAAGTAGGCGGCCAGGACGCGCCGATCACGGTCTATAGCCGTGAAAACAGTTCCGGGACTTACGAGTTCTTCAAGGAGCACGTCCTCAAAGGCAAGGACTTTGTGGCCAGCGCCCAAACCATGCCCGGAACGGCCGCGGTGTTGCAGGCGGTGGCTAAAGATAAAAACGGCATTGGCTACGGCGGCGCGGCTTATGGCGCCGGCGCCAAGCATCTCGCGGTGAAACGGGATAGCGTTGCGCCGGCTATTGAGCCGTCCGAAGAAACGGTCGTCAACGGCACCTACCCGATCTGGCGGTATCTCTTTATCTATGTCAATCCCGCCTTGGACAAGAACGAGATTGCGGCGTATCTTAATTGGATTCGCGGTAACGAAGGTCAGGCCGTAGTGAAGGAGATCGGCTATTACCCATTGCCCGACCGGCAGCGCCAATGATTTGATCGTCAGTTCCTCCTGCGATCAATAACGGGGCCTGCGGAGTCATCCGTTCGGCTCCGCACGCCCCCAAGCGAATCCCCTCCCATGACTTCCAATACCAACCCGATGCGCCGCTCGGTGGGCTGGCTGGGTTTGAAGCGAGGCCACCAGGCGCATCCGGTGGAGTGGCTCGCGGAAAAGGCCATCTTCCTGATTTCGCTTTCGGCGATTCTGATGGTTTTCCTGATTTTCGTGTTCGTAGCGCGGGAAGCCTGGCCGGTGCTGCGGGGACAGGCCAACAGCTCGCTGGTGCGTCCGGTCATTCCCGTCGAACAAATGGATCAACTGAGTCCCCAAAAGCTGCAGGACTACCTGGGTTTGACGCCGAAGCAGTACGCCCTAATGGACCAGGAGACGATGAAATCCCTGATGGAGGTCAAAATCGAGGCGTCAAAAGAAGTGCCGGATGACAAGGACGCCCGTCTCAACACGGTTAGCTGGCGTTACCTGGCTCGGCCGTATCAATGGACGGGCTACGATCATCCGGTCTCCATTTGGCAGCCGGTTTCGCCCGTTCCCAAGTTTAACATTATTCCGCTGATCATTGGCAGCCTCAAGGCCACGCTGGTGGCGCTGGTCTTTGGGGTTCCGCTGGCGTTGGGTGCGGCCGTTTATGTGTCACAGCTCGCGGCGCCGCGTTACCGGGAATGGCTCAAGCCCGGGATTGAGCTGCTGGCCGGGATTCCCTCGGTGGTGCTGGGCTTTTTTGCCCTGATCGTCCTGGCCAGCTTTTTTCAAGGTCTGTTTGGTTATCAATCGCGTTTGAATGCCTTTGTGGCGGGTATTGCCCTGGGTTTGGCGATTATTCCGGTGGTATTTTCGATTGCCGAAGACGCCTTGACGAGCGTGCCACGCAGTTACACCCAGGCGGCGTTGGCCTTGGGGGCGTCGCGCTGGCAGGCGGCCTGGCAAGTGGTGCTGCCGGCGGCTTTGCCGGGCGTGTTTGCGGCGGCGGTGCTGGGATTTGGCCGCGCGGTTGGCGAGACGATGGTGGTGCTGATGGCCAGCGGCAACGCCAGCATTGTTTCCTGGAGCCTTTGGGATTCCACGCGCACGGTCACTGCTACCATTGCGGCGGAATTGGCCGAAACCGTTTTTGGCGGCAACCATTACCGCATCCTGTTTTTAATTGGCACCCTGCTGTTCGTGGTGACCTTTCTGTCCAACTGGGCCGGGGACGTCATCGTGCATCGTTTGAAAAAGCGTTTGGAGGGCAAGATCTGATGTCGCGTCCGCGTTCATTCGCCGCCGAACGGTTTGATTATGGATCGTTTCTATTCACCGGTCTGACGGCGGCGGCGACGTTCCTGATCCTGGCGATTCTGGCGGTCATCCTGGGCCATATTCTCCTGCATGGCTGGGAGAGCCTGTCGTGGCGGTTTATCACGGCCGGCACGGAAAAGGACATGTTCGATGTCCATAAAACCGGTGTCTTTCCCATGATTATTGGCACGGCAGCACGGGTCATTTTGATGAGCATCTTTGTGGTGCCGGTGGGGGTCATCACCGCGATCTACCTCACGGAATATGCGCGGGCCTCGTCGATCGCCACCCGCATCATCCGGGGCGCGGTAAACAATCTGGCCGGGGTGCCCTCGATTGTTTTTGGACTGTTTGGCCTGGGTTTTTTCATCAATTTCGTCGGCCAAAATATGGATGCGGTGTTGCGGCCGGACAGTCCGGATCCGTTGTGGGGAAAACCGGCCATTTTGTGGGCGTCGCTAACCCTGGCCGTGATGACTCTGCCAGTGATGATCGTGGCCACGGAGGAGTCCTTGCGGGCCATTCCTCAGGGGTTGCGCGAGGGCAGCCTGGCATTGGGCGCCACCAAGCTGCAAACCATTCTGCGGGTGGTTTTGCCGCAAGCCCTGCCGGGAATCATGACCGGCGCCATTCTGGCCATTAGCCGTGCCGCCGGCGAGGTGGCCCCGATTTTGTTCACCGGCGCCGCCTATTACATGGCGCAATTGCCAACCTCGTTGACCGATCAGTTCATGGATTTGGGCTACCACGTGTTTGTGCTTTCCACGCAATCGCCCAATATCGAGCAGACCAGGCCCATTCTGTATGCCACCGTCGTGGTGTTGCTGCTGTTGACGTTTGCCCTGAACGTGGTGGCTATTCTAATCCGCGCGCGCATCCGCGCCAAAATGCGAGCCGTGAGCTAAGCCCACTGTCTATGCCTGCAGCCATTTTGCACAACCAGATCATTCCGAAGCAACCGGCGACGACCGAACCGGCGTCGCCGATGTTAATCAAAGTGCAGAACCTTTCGCTGTTCTACGGCACCGCTCCGGCGCTCAAAAACATCACCCTGGCCATGCGGGAAAAGCGGGTGACGGCTTTCATCGGGCCCTCCGGTTGCGGCAAATCAACGCTGCTCCGCTGTTTCAACCGCATGAATGACCTGATCGACACTGTGCGCCTCGAGGGCGATCTGACTATTGCCGGCCAGAATATCTACAGCGCTGACGTCGATGTCATTGAGTTGCGCAAGCGGGTGGGCATGGTGTTTCAGCGTTCCAATCCTTTTCCCAAATCGATTTTCGAGAACATCGCTTACGGACTCCGGTTGCAAGGTGTTCGAAAAAAGTCCGAATTGGAGGCCATTGTGGAAAAGAGCCTGCGCCAAGCGGCCTTATGGGACGAGGTCAAGGACCGGCTGCACGAAAGCGCTTTGAGTTTGTCGGGCGGACAGCAGCAGCGGGTCTGCATTGCCCGGGCGATTGCCATTGAGCCGGAAGTCATCCTGATGGACGAACCGGCTTCGGCGTTGGATCCCATAGCCACCGCGAAAATCGAGGAGCTGATTCTCGATTTGAAGAAGGAATTTACCATCATCATCGTGACGCACAATATGCAGCAGGCGGCGCGCATTTCCGATGAAACGGCCTTTTTCTACCTGGGGACGCTCGTGGAATATGCCTCGACCGTGGAAATTTTCACCAACCCCAAAGTCAAGCAGACGGAAGAATATGTTACGGGGCGATTTGGATGATGAAAATGGTCGATCCATCGAGCTGACGACCACCGAGTTTAAGTTGATCACCGTTCTGGCGCAGCGGCGGGGATGGGTGCAATCCCGCGACCAATTGCTCCAGGAGGTGTGGGATTACGATAGCGACGTGTATACCCGGACCGTGGATACTCACGTTAGACGATTGCGTGATAAGCTGGGTGCCGCGGCTCCCTATTTGGAAACCGTGCGAGGCGTGGGGTATCGGCTCCTCGAGGATTGATCGGAGGGAGTGCAAGCGTTCGACCCTTTGCTCGCCTGGGCGCCTCCGAAAGACGGGAAATTCGGCAAGGAACCCTGGCACTTCGAACTTCGTTATTTCATCCAAAAGTCACCTCACCGCCATCTGTTTGTAACACAGATCGGCCATATTGCTGTCGAGACCGAAGTGATTTCCATAACTGAAAGGCCGATGATATGAATACGATTACGACCCTGCTTACTGACGATGCTCAGGAGCATTTCCCGTATGATTTAAGTGCCTGGATGGACCGGCAGCAGCTCATGGGTTTAGCCCTGCAAGCGGCTGCGGAAGCAGGGAGCACTCACTTTGGCGCCGGCGATTTCATCATGGCTGGAGAACGTTATCGCCCGCAAGTGCTGCTGGCATTGCTCAGCTACAGTTATGCGACCGGACGTTTTGCGTCCAGTCTGATTGAGCAGGCCATTCGCGAAGATGAAAAGACACATTATCTGGCGGCTAATAGCCAACTGAATGGCGAATTGCTGCGCTGCTTCCGCCGCCGACACCGGCCCGCGCTTAAAGAGTGTTTGCTCAACCTGATCCGCCGCGTGTGGGAAACCCGACATCATCGGATGTCCGCGCCGCTTCGAGCGAATGCGGCGCCGCCGACCGTCCAAGGCCTGGTGCCGTGGAATGGACGGTTTATGCGCGATTTGGTGTGCGAAGTTGAGCGGCGAATCGACCGGGCGGTGCAATTCGACACCATGGAGATGGATGAGTAACTTGTCGAGGATCGGCGCCATCTTTGGAGAACACGAGGCCCTGATATGGCTGGGAAAAGTGAAGTGGGGCTCCCGGAGCTCGCCCCTCCGAAAGGGGAATAATGGGGCTCCCGGAGCTCGCCCCTCCGAAATGCGGGAACTTAGGCAACGATCTATACCTCGTCTCCTACTTTTTCGGGTTCATGAATTGGCCCTGCCGCGCATCCAAGCAAGTTAAAAAATCCTCCCCAGCGCTCCGGCTTTCTGCTAAGTTGTATTCTTGTCGAACCGGGATACATCCATACAGGCCGTAATTTACCATGCGCCAGCGGAAGGCAAGGTCGGTCCGCACCTGTCGGCTTCGCTGGCGCGGCAATGGCAGCGCTATCAAAAGCGGCTCCGGCGCTGTCAAAAACGGTATTCGGAACCGGCGGTGCATCAATGGCGCATCGAGACGCGGCGATTGCTGGCCAGCCTGGAGCTGCTCCGCGCCCTGGCGTCGGGGAGCCGGATTACGAAAGCCCAGCACATCATTAAAAAGCATTTGGACACGTTCGACGAGTTGCGCGATCTTCATATCCAATTGCTCATCGTCGGCCAGTGGACGCGTCGTTATGTCGCTGCACGCGCCCTGCAGGAGCATTTGCGCAAACGGGAAAAGCGTTGTGAGAAGCGGCTGCGCCGGCAAGTGCAACGTCTCCGGACGGATCGGCTCGGCCGGTTCATCGAAGGTTTCGTTGATGAAACGGCCGAACGCTCCCAATCCCGGCCTGGCCGGGACCCTGACGCCAAGGTTCTAGGCGCGGTTCGCGATGCCTTTGCCAAGGTGATGGGGTTGAAGGCGCGCATCCGTCGCTCGAATCCAGACACCCTCCATCGCACCCGGATTGCTTTCAAAAGATACCGGTACATGGTGGAAACCCTGGCGTCCATTTTGCCGCATCTGACCGAAAAGCAGCTTACCCGCATGCATGCCTATCAGACGGCCATGGGGAACATTCAGGATCTCGAGGTTTTGATCGCTAGCCTCGAGGCATTTGCCCGGAAGCGTTCCCCGGATGCCAAGGCCAGCGCACGGTTTCGGACCGCCTTGCGGCGGCGGCAGCAGGGGTTGATAACGCACTATCTGAAGATCGCCGACAAGTTGGAGGCGTTTCAGCCTGAACCGCGCTTGCGGAGGCGGACCGTTGGCGACACAACCGAGCAAAAACCTAAATGAATCTCTATTTCATGCGCCACGGCATCGCTGCCCCAGCCGCCCGTTCGGGGCTACCCATGGATCGCCAACGTTCGTTGACCGCCCGGGGCAAAAGTCGGATTCGCAAAATTGCGGCGGCGATGAAGGCGATGGGGCTGTCGTTCGATTGCATTCTTACCAGCCCGTTAAGGCGTGCTCGCCAAACGGCGGACATGGTGGCGAAGGTGTTGCCCGCCCGGGACAAATTGATCCTGACCGGCACTTTGGCGGCGGGGCGGCGCGAGGGAGCGGTTCTCAAATTCCTGGCGGGAATGAAACCGCGGCCGAAGAATGTCCTGCTGGTGGGGCACGAACCTCAGCTCAGCGGCCTGATTTCACTTTGCCTGACGGGCACGCTTGATTTGCGCATGGAGATGAAGAAAGGAGGACTCTGCAAGCTGGTGATGGATTCCTTGGCACCCGGGCAATTGGCGATTTTAGCATGGTTACTGACGCCCAAACAGATGATTCGTAGGAAGTGACGCAAAAGGCCGCGGACTCGCCGGTTTGGGGGCGGCGGCGATTGGGAAATCACCGGTGAATGCAGGTTGCGGCGCGCGTTTGCTGTGATTGGCTGGGAATGAAGGAGGAAGCAGCCGCTCCGAGAAATTCGCAAGTGATTCAGGTGACCCGTTGCCGAGTCAAGGCGGTTTGTCCCGGGAGCAAGGTGATCATGACGACGGCGTGTGCGGATCCGGACATCGTTCAGGAAGCGCTGGTGGCGGGCGCGGACGGCTATTGGGTCAAGCCATTTTCGCGGACGAAGTGCCGGGCGGCCATTCAGTTTGCGATGGCGGACGGCTTTGCTTTGGGGAATCACGTGAAGCCAGCCATGCTGCGCGGCATGGCCCCCCGTCCCGATTCGACGACCACGCTGCCTGGTCTTTCGCCGCGCCAAAGCCAGATTCTGCCGTTGCTCCGCCAGGGGATGTGTGACAAGGAAATAGCCAGCCAACTCCGTATCAGCGAACAAACGGTTGGCGGTTATTTGAAGGACCTTTATAGGAAGCTTGGGGCTCGGAACCGCTGTGAAGCTCTTTTGGCGTGGTCAAGCCGTGAAGAACACCTCTGACTTTGACATCGTTTCAACGCATGAACCATGCCAATGCGTTCGCTGGGCTTTTGTAACATATCCGTATCCGTTTTATACCATTTTATGGCTTGTGTCTTTTTATCTTGGTGGGACCATGCAGCTATGTTTTTGGTTGGGCAACTGGAAAACTTCTGCTTAAGGGCTGCACGGGGTGGTTTGAAATTCGTTTGCGTAGCATGTGTTATCTTCTTTAGCGGCTCGACCCGGGCCGCTGACGCAGAGCCTGCATCTGCTGTGAAAGATTTCTTGGCGTCTTGGCGTTGAAATTCTTGTTATTGCTGCCGGTGAACGTGGGCTTGTTGGCCACGGAGAACCAGGCGGCCGGGAAACTGGCCGCAGTCTCCGGCTCGGCGGTGCGAGGGCTAAAGCTTCCCGGACTGGCGCAGCAAAGTTTCGTATTCGGGCCGCTGCAATGGGCACTCCACCAGCCTTAGAAACTGGGGTTTGGTGACACCGCATTGCCGGGCCATCTGCGAAAGCAGGTGGTCGTCAATATCGAAGCCGCGGCCAAAGCTGGTCTTGGTTTTGGCGAGTGATTTTTTACCGTCGAGCGCGACGTAGATGAAATAATTGTGGTCTGAGGTCCGCCGCTCGAAGCCTTTGGTGAGCAAGCCAGACTCCACGTCACGTTTATCCTTTGGCATCTGGTAATTCCTCCCAATCCTTCAGCAGTTGTTCCTTCACGCGCCGGGCGGGCGCGGAGAGCGCATCGTCTGCGGCCCGTGCGAATTCGGTCCACAGCATCAAAACCTGCTCCTTCAACTCCTGGAACAACTCGCCCCGCGTCGGAGCGAAAACATTCAAATCCCACGCCGAATGTTCGAGGCAAATCAATTGCTCCATCTCGCTAAGCAAGGGCTGGAGCAGAACGGATTTCCGTGTTCGTAGCCGGAAGCCGGCCCCCGCAACCTCGCTCAGAACGAACGGCGAGAGGTCCAAATCCCGAATCTGCTCGACTTCATCAATCCGCTTCGGGTGGTTGTCGTCGTCCATGATGACGCGACCCGTGACTTGGATCAGATCGCGCCGATTCTCCAAAAGCATCGGCTCCAGGTCTTCGTCGTAGAAACATTCCAGGGCGCGGCGCTTGGGTGCGTAAATGATCGTGAGTTTGTGCTCCCCAAACGCGATGGCGTCAAGCCTGCCGGTCACAGTCTGAAGTTCGGCGCACTCGGTCGGGGACGTGAGGAGCGATTCGATGCGATTCGGCAAGGTTTCTTCAAGTGCGATGGCCGAACCAGTGCCGTTGAACAACTCGTAGCGGTATCCACTGCCGGGCGCGGGGCTGAGGGCGATGAGGCGAGTGAGAATTCGGTGACGCAACCGGCTGTCTGGGATGATTTCAGGCAGAACATCTGCCTGACCGTCCACCGTGGCGCGACTGAACCGGTGGAGGTTGGCGAGGACGTTCGCCACGTGCTGGCTGGCAAAGAGATCGCCGTGTTGACTGCGAACGTGGCCCGTGATGGCGAAGCTACCGGGCTGCGGCGGAGAGCATTGCAGGACATATTTGCCGTTAATCTCCTCGGAAAGACGAAGCCGCTGCCGCAGGGACCGGCCTTCCTCCTGGAGGGCGAACAGGTGGACCAATTCCTGCAAGGTGGCAAGCGTCTGAGTCAGCAAGGACACCGGCACCTCGCAACCCCCGCCAGCGGGATGGACGGTGAAACTCAAGACGTTGCTGTTGTTCGCGTCGGACATTTTCAATTACTTTTATCAGGTGTGGTGTCAGCCTGCAACCCTAAACGCGGCGCCATGAAGGCGGGCCTTGCCTTGTCATTCCTTGATCTTGTTCTGTCATTGGTAAGCCTCCATTCCCGCCTTCAGCGCGCCTTCAATCGTGCCATCCACCAAATCGCTGCCAGGGAAAAAACACTCCTCCGGATCGTAGCAGTTATCGCTGTACTTGTAGATGGCGAATTCCCAATGCCGCTTCCGTTTTTTGTACTCCAACCGGAAAATGGGTCCAACATTGCCGGAATCCTCTCGGTCGAGGTAGAGGTACTTGCCCTTGAATCGTGGCACGTAGCAGCACCCGCTATCCGCGAGCACTTTCTGGTTAAAACGCGCGATGATACGCAAGGCCTCTTCTTTAGCCTCGACTGGAATTGCATTTGCACTCATTTCATAATCCCATTTTGATCCGCGTAATCCGCGGTCGAATTTTCAATTATCTTTGGTTAGTTTTATCGGTTTTCGCCCAGCGATCAATAAAAACACTCGATCAATAACTTGCCTTGAAATTCCTTCCATAAACAGTCCGGATTCGCCACCCGCACCCACTCCTTGGCCGCGTCGAAGTCCGTCCAGGGCTGGGCGTTGATCGTGACCGATCGGATGGGTTTGGCCTCGGGATGGCGCAGGCGCACCAGCAGAGCGGCAGGTTGGCTGCGGCCGAGCCGTTCAACCATCACGCGCAGCGTGCCTTGGGCCGCACGACTTTCGACCGTCATGGTCAGGGGACCGAAATAAGTGGGCGCGCGTTCGATCTCGATGCGCTGGCCATCCGCCAGCCATTTCCTCGGGGTGGCTTGCAGCAGCAGCAAGGTATGGTCGTCCTGTTCGTGTATCAGCATGTGGCGATAGAGATCGAACCACGCGCCGTCGGTGCTGGGCGGACCGAAGTATTGTCCCCAGGCCCACCGATGCTCGACGGGTTCGAACGCCGAATGGCTGAACGCGCAGGCCATCATGCTGTAGAAAGCTCGGATCACCGGTTTCACGTCATCGCGCAATAGCAGCGCCGTTGCGTGTTGGTTATAAACCGGCTCGTTGGCCATGCCCCAGCCGTTCAAGAACAGATTGTCCTCCTGGTCGTGCAGGAGATAACTCGTCAGCGGGCCACGCGGGTCGAGGGCGTTGAGTCGGGATAGGTGCAGGGCGCCGCAATCCACATCTGTCGGATACCAGATTTCCATGAGCCGGCGCGGGGTGGAAGCGTCGCACGGCACGTATGGAATCCAGGTATGATCACGCAATTGGACCAGCGGCGCTTGCATGGAGGCATGACCAAAACCGCGCTCGATGGCCACCGCCATCTGTTGGGACACACTCTGAAACTCCGCCGCGCGCGGATGCTGCAGTTCGCGGAGGAGACGCGCGAGCATTTCGAATCCCGCGTAGAAATAGGCCTGGTTAAACGCCCACGCCTTGGTGTCATGCGAAAGGTCGTTTAGCGGCGCCGCAATCAGCCCCGACGCCGGCCCGCTCTGCTGCTGGGCGCGCGCGACTTCGCCCAGACACCAGTCCGCCGCCTTGAGCGTCGCGGGCAGCAGCCGCTCGACGCTGGCGCGATCACCGGAGAGCAGGCCGTGCTGGGCCACGGCGTAGATCATGGATGGTGTATAGACACCCCAGTTGGCGAAGCCGCCCACATGACCGTTGGTTTCCTGGTTATTCCGGAAGATGGCGGCGAGTTCCTCCGATGAGATGGCATGGTAACCGCGCAGGTCATAGAGCATGTAGTCCACATAGATGGACTGGTTCACGGGCCACGGTGTTCCCAATTGACCGTAAGCGAAGTTCGAGTAAGGCAGGTCCATGCGGACGCCCGACTGGTCGCCGGCGTGCCGGCGCGGCAGGCGCAATGCGTGCCACAGGTTGGCGCGAAACAGGTCGTTGACGGCTTTCTCCGGCACTCGGACCTGCGCGCCGCGCGCAACATAGTTCGACCAGAACTGCAGGGTGGTCTCGCGGGCGACCACGTAGTCGAGGTTGGCCAGCGTCAGATAGTGGCTGGCTGGAACCAGCGGTGAAGGCAGTTTGAGAATGAATTCCTTGGCCCCCTTTGCCGGTAGGTTCAGAACTAGGGAGGCGGTGACGGAGTTGGAGGAACACATGAAGTGCGAAATCGTGCTGGCATCTTGCACTGCGAACAGACCGCGGTGCGAGTTGGTTTCCTCGAAGATGGCCGTCGGCCCGACGCGAGTGACTCCGATGCCGGCGGGCAGCGGGCGTTCCTGGGTGAGGTTCAAGGTCAGCATGCTCACCGTGCCGTCGAGCGACACCACCCGCACTTTTTGGAACAACACCATCGCGATGTCGCCGCGCCGCTCGGCCGGCGGACCGAGCAACGGGTAGGCGAACTGCTCGACTTCCACGCAAACGCCGGGCTTTTCGAAGGTGGTCGTGAGCACCGGCAGACCGTCGGTGAGGCGCTGGCCTTTCCACGTCCAGCCCTGGAGGTCGAGCTTGAGCTTGAACTTGTCGGGATTGCCGTAATCGCTGGAAACGCCCGCCCAGCGGTCGATGCCGAACTTGGGAATGGCGCTGTCCCAAGTGACACCCACGAGGTGATCTGGCGCGATGGAGTGCGGATTCTGATAGGCCGGACTGCCCATGTCCTCCCAGCGCGCCGTGTATTGTTCGTAAGTCGCCTCCGGGTTCTGTTGAAGCTGGTCCAGGATGCGCCGGCCCGTGAAGGGTTGGAGCGCGGCCTGGTGTTGTTCGAACGTCATCAACTCGTCGCCCGCGGCGATGAACACGTCCAGCTCCGGCACCCAGAGCGCGCGGTTGCCGAGCAGTTGATCGACACTCACCGAGAAGCCGCGCGTGCCCTCGTTGTTCATCTGGACGGTCAAGAGCAGGGGATTCACCTGGAAGGCTGGATCGCGACGCAGGCGGCTGGCGGTGTCCGCGTCGCTATGGTTCAGCAAATAAGTCCAGATGGAGTGCTCAGTGCGAGTCTTCTTCGTCGCCGGTTCCTGGTAAACCAGTGTGAACTGGACGCCGTCCGCATCACCGGCTCCGGCCGTGGTGTGCCATGCGCCGTTGGTCAAACCCTCGCCCGGCTCCAAAGCAACCGGAGTGACGTCTTGGATCTGCATCCCGCCCGAGGCCGGTGACAGCTTCACGGTGAACGGGGTCGGCTGGATCGAGCGGTGGCCCCAGGTGATGCGGGCGTGAATTTGGGTCAGTTTGAGTGCCAGGTTGGAAGCGGCGGGTAGAGCGGAATTGGATGATTGCCCATGCAGCAGCACGGCGGGCCACTGGCAAACAGCGAACCCTGCGAAAGCGACAAGGCAATGGAGTGACAAGAACGGCCTCATGAAAATCATCAACCCAAGCGGGCCTCGATCCATTGGCGGTTGCGGACGGCGGAATCGAACGGGTTGCGGTCCTCGGGTTCGTCTTCCCAGGAGTAAACTCCGGGGTAGCCAATCGCCTTCAAAGCGGCCAGGCAGCCGGCCACGTTAACGATGCCTTCGCCCAGCAGGCAGGTCTCGTGGGCGCCGGCGGTTTTCACGTCCTTGATGTGCACGTGCCGGACGAGCCGGCCGCAGGCGCGAATGGTCTCCGGGGCGTTTGCGCCCTGGGTGCCCAGCCAACCGGTGTCGATGCACACCCCGAGCCACTCGTTGCCGCCGCCGATCTGAGCCAGGATTTCCGTGAGGTTCTTCTCCGGATGATTCTCGTAATTGAAGCCGATGCGGTACTCCCGGCACAGCGCGGTAGCCGCCTCCGGCGCCAGGCCTCGAGTGCCGCCGTCCACCTGCGGGATGCCCAGCCACTGGCAGACCTGCAACGTCTCGCGGCGCAGACTGCCGGCATAGCCAATGGGTTTGAGGCCATGGTCCGCGAGGATGCGCTTCCACACGGCGGCGCGCGAGGCGTTCAGCGTTTCCGGCGCGGCATGCGCTTCCCAGATTTCGACGGCGCGGAAGCCGGTCCCGGCAATCTCCTGGCAGATGGCGGCCCAGGCCTTTTCGTCCATGGCGGCGGTGGTCTTCTTTTGCTGCTCGCCCCAATTCTTCAGCTCGAAGCGGTAGCCGGTGAAGCGCGCCACCAGGTTCGCCGTGTTGAAGGCGACGACCGGGCGTGGCGCCGCCGTCGCACCGGGACTGGTGGTGCGACAGCCGGATTGCGCCAGCGCCAGACCGGCTGCGCCAAGGATGCTGGTTTGGACGAACGCGCGGCGGGTAATCGGTTGGCCCGGCCGCACGGAGTCGCGCCGGTCAGGGCGCCAAAGAAGGGATCGTTGTTCAGTCATAGTGGTTCATCGGCTGACCTGGGCATCCGTAAATCGCCGGCGGTCAGCGACGGAAGGAGGTTACCCTAAACAGCATACGGCGTATATGGAATTCCGGCGTTTTCGGCTACCCCGGTTAAAGACGTGGACTGGCGGAAGCGATGAAGCTGGACGGATGCCCCCTGGCCAGCGAGGCGCTGGTCCTGTGGCAAATGCTGGTGGAAATCCCGCGGGGTTTCAGCCGCAGTCTCACCGAACTTCATGTTCGATCCCTGGTGGAATCCGGCGGTCGAGCGTCAGGCCATTGACCGCACCCATCGCATTGGCCAGACCCAGAAAGTCAACGCCTACCGCCTGCTCATCAAGGAGAGCATCGAGGAAAAAATCCGCGCGCTCCAAAAACAGAAGGCGGTGCTGGCCGAGGATGTGCTGGGCGAGGAAAAATTCGCGCAACTGCTCACCTTGGACGATCTGCGCTACTTGTTCACCGAATGACCGAAGCCGTGATCCGCAAGGTTTTAGCTCTTTTCGCTACAAAGGTCTTGATACTGCCTTTTTGAACAGTATTATACCCCGCATGTCAGCCGCGCCCACCCAGCGCCAGCAAGAGATTGCCGCGTTCATCGCCACCGAGTTTCGCGACCGGGGGATGACGCCGACGCAGCGTGAAATCGCGACACGCTTCGGATTTGCCAGCCCCAACGCCGTGCGCACGCATTTGCGGCTGATGGAGAAAAAGGGGATGATCGAGCGGACGCCGCACAAAGCCCGCAGTTTGAAGCTCTGTGCCGGTGCCGCACCCGGTATTCCCTTGCTGGGAAAAATTGCCGCCGGCCTCCCGCAGGAGGCGGTTGAGTGCCCGGACGACATGCTGCCCGTGCCACCGCAGCTCTTTCGCGGCACGGACCTCTTCGCGCTGCGCGTGAAGGGCGACAGCATGAAGGACGCAGGAATTCTCTCCGGCGACATTGCCGTGCTAAACCGCCAGCAGGATGTGACGGACGGTGAAATTGCCGCCGTGCTGCTCGATGACGATGCCACGCTGAAGTATTTGTTCCGTCGTCGTGGCACCGTGGTTTTGCAGGGCGCCAATCCCGGGTTCCCCGATGTTGTCCTTCGAGCCGACGAAGTGCGTACTCTGCGCATCCTTGGCAAATTCGTGGGACTCATCCGCCAGCAAGGAGGAGCGCTCTGATGCCTGCGACCAAGCCAGAGCCTGACCGTTGCGCACTGGAGCAGCGCCTTGCGGCCTACGGTTGCACGGACGTGATTCGGCTCGACGGAAAGCTCTCGGAACCAGCACAGCTCGACTACCTCGACCTGCTTCCGACGCGAGCTTCGCAGACCCCACCGCTCACGGCGGTGGCCGAGCATCAAGGAACGGCACTGCTGTATCTGGTGGATGCCTGCGGCGATGTCAAAAGCGACGACGCATCCCTCGCCTCCGTCCGTCGGCAACTGGCCAACCGCAGCGACCCCGCATGGCTGGGCGTGGTGAAACCCGGGTCGCTGGAGATTTACCCAATTGGCTTCCATGAAACCACCGGCACGGGCCCTATCAAGACCATCGAGGAACGCAGCCCGACTGCGCCGTTGTTTTTCCAGAGCCTTGTGCATGGCACTTTTGAGGAAAACCACCGGCTGCGCGGCACGGATTACGTCTTCAAAGAAATCTTCAACCTGCTCACGCAGACGACGAACGAGTTTGTGCCGAAGGACGGCAAAGGGCGGCTCGACGCGCTGGAGGTGCTCTCGATGGCAGGCCGGGCGCTGTTCTTCCGCTTCCTCATTGACCGCCGCATCGTGGTGGAATCCGAGCGCACCGAAATCTGCCCGGCGGCAGCGGGATTGAAAGACGCATTCTCCACCGCAGAGAAAGCAGCGAAGACTTCGGCATGGCTGGACAAGACGTTCAATGGCGACTTTCTCCCGCTTATCAACGAGTCCATCCCCAACGATGACCGCATTGCACGCGAAGCGAAATACCTGTCCTTCTACAATCGGACACAACACATCGTCGGCAGCCGTATCTTCGACCACCTGCAAGCCATCCTTCGCGGTTGGCGCGAAATGGGCGGTGCTTTCCAACCAGAGTTGGACTGGGGCGACCTTGACTTTGCGCACATCCCCGTCGGCATTCTCAGCCAAGTGTATGAGAGCTTTAGCCACCGCGCCGACCCGCGTACCGCGCGCGACACCAGCGTCCACTACACCCCGCGCACCATCGCCGGCCTGATGGTCGAGCAGTCGTTTGTCGCCGTGAAAGACAAGGCTGCCGCGCACGTACTCGACCCGGCATGCGGCGCGGGGATTTTTCTCGTCCTCGCCTTCCGCCGTCTCGTCCGCGAGCGATGGCAGCACGACGAGGAGCGGCCCAAGACGGCTGTTATACAGGAGATCCTCTACGGCCAGCTTCGCGGTTTCGACGTGAGCGAGTCCGCCCTGCGTCTCGCCGCGCTCGCCCTCTACATCACCGCCATCGAGGTCAACGGCAGCCCGCGCCCGCCGCACGTTCTTAAGTTCCCGCGCAACCTTCGCGGCGAAGTGCTCCATCGCTTTGGTGGCAGTGCGAACGACGCGCAAAAATCCACCGCTTTCTCGCTCGGCAGCCTTGGCCCGGACGTGTCGCGGGATTTTGACAAGCGCTTCGACATCGTTATCGGCAATCCGCCGTGGACGCGTCTGCGCGATGACAAAGATGAAGACGACGAGACGGAGGACAAGCCGTCCGGCAAATCAGCCACCGACAAGTTGAACCAGGAGTTTACCGCCATCGGCTGTCGCGTGCTCGCCGCACGAGGCTTCCCCGAGTTGGCGAAGCGCTACGAAAACCCGGACAAAAACCCTGATTTGCCGTTCCTTTGGAGAGCAACCGAGTGGACCAAAGCCGGCGGCGTCATCGCCCTCGCCATGCCCGCACGGCTTTTCGGACGCACTACCGGCAAAGGCTTCGAGGCATGGCGCGCCGTGCTGCGCAGCGTCGAGGTGACGGGACTCATCAACGGAGCTGACCTGCGGAAAACCGCCGTGTGGGATGGCATCGATATGCCGTTTTGCGTCTTCTTCGCACGCAACACAAAGCCCGGCCTCGACCATCGTTTCCACTATGCCGCGCCCAGCTACGAACCCGACCTCAACGGCGGTGGCCGCTTCCGCATTGATTACGAAGCCGCCCAACCCATCAGCATTGAGCGCGTGGAGAAACAGCCGTGGCTGCTCAAGACGCTGTCGCTCGGGACGTGGCTGGATGTGGAGGTGATGGAAGCGCTGATGAAAGCGTCCCAATATACTCTCCGTGCATTTTGGAAAGGTTGGGACCGAACGCGCGCCAAGACAGGGCAAGGCTACAATCTTTCGGATGATCTTGAGCAGATGCCTGCCGCTTTCCTCGCGAGGCTGAAAGATTTCGAGCGGCCAGGGGAGACGTTCGGAATCGAATACGACGGCTTGAAGACGCTTGAGGAGAATCACGGCAAGGACACCGTGTATTGGACGAAAGGCAAGGAGCTATATCAACCGCCGCTCGTCATCATTCCGAAAGCTCCCGGCGACGTCCTGACTACTCCAAAGGCTTACCTCTCCTCGCGAGAACTCGCATTCTCACAAAGCTTCTACGGTTATTCCTGCGCCAGTCACGCTGATGCGCCAACGCTGGCGTCGCTCATCTACCTTTTGGCAAACAGCACACTGTTCCGATACTTCGCTCTGTTGGTCAGCGTCTCGCAGGGGGCCGACCACATGATTTTCACAAAGCAGGACTTTGACGCCCTGCCATTTCCCGACCTGAACGAGTTGACTGCAGCGACCAAAGCCAGCATTCGCAGCCTCGCTCAACGGCTCCAGCACGACGCCAGAAAGCCGTGGCAGGAGATAAACAAGTTCATCTTCGGACTCTACGGCCTTGATGCGGATGCGGTGCAGGTCGTCAAGGACACACTGTTTGCCGCCGCCTCGTATCGCAAGGCGGGTCGGGCGGCCCTCGAACGAACCACCCGCACGACGCGTGCCGACTTCGTGAACGCCCTGCGCGACGCGTTGGAGCCGTATTTCGACGTCTGTGGCGAACACGCCGCCGTGCGCGAGGCGGAATTTCAGACCGACACATGGCGCGAACCGTGGTTTTCCCTCGCCGTCTCCCGCGAGGCCGAGACCGTGCCCGTCAACGCAAGCCTGATGCGCAAGGCGATGGATGTCGCCAACCAGCAGGGAGCCAGCCGCATCATCGTCCACGCGCCGGGAAAGCGCGGCCTGCTGCTCGGGTTGCTCAACCAGCGCCGTTGGTGGACGGTAACGCGCGCCCGGCTTTGTGCCCAACTCATCATCCGCGAACGGCTCGGCGCGTGTGGCCTCCCCGAGCACGCATGAGCACAGCGGCGACAGCGGGTTTCTTCACGTTGGGTGTTCCAGCGGAACGATACCATCTCCCGCACCCGCTCCTCGGTCTTCCCGTCATCCTGCTCATCCGGCGGGTCTTGTTGAGAGCCTTTGAGAAGCTCAGAGAACGCGGATTCCCGGTGGCGACCGAAAGGGAAGACCGAATCACAGAACAGCTTTTTAACATCATCGAGAACGATCTTCGCCAAACTGGCGAAATCAATGGCTTCGCCTCCGCTTTCTACGACCGCGTTGTTCGTCACGCTCAAGTTACGAACTACAGCGGGCAGAAGTTGGCAAAGACACCTGATTTGTCCTTCAAACTTCGCCACGCCGACAGCGAGCCGCGCCCCGTTGTTTCCGCGCATGACGCCCTCTTTATCGAGTGCAAGCCGGTTGATGCAGACCATCCCGCTGGCAGCGCATATTGCGACGATGGTCTCATCCGCTTCGTACGCGGCGATTACGCGTGGGCCATGCAGGAAGGCATGATGCTCGCCTACGCCCGCGACCGAATAACCATCGCCGGTCACTTGATTCCGGAGATGAGCAAGCCGGCCCGCATGGCATCACTTGCCACCGTCCAACTTCCCGAACCCTGCCACCCATCAACCGCCGCTGCCTGCGCTGCCGCCGAAGCCGTCCACATCAGCCAGCATCGCCGCGGCTTCCCGTGGCGCGACGGCAAAGGCCCGGCCACCAACATCACGGTCTATCACCTCTGGCATCAGTGTGGCTGAGTTGTTCCATGCCGTTTTATTATGACCTGGAGACATGTCAGATTCGCGCTCTGCCTTATATGAAACTGATAAACACCGCCAAAGGAGGGTTTGCGCGCCTCACTAAGGAACCACCTTAAGCGGCTCGCGGCCGTGAGCGTTTTTAGTGAGCGTTTTTGGCTGTATCCAGGGGCGCTTTGTGTCACATTGCGGGTCGATCTATGCGATACGCGCCCATCGAGCCCAAATTATTTGTCCAAAATCGCGAGCGGCTTAAGAAGCTTATGCTCAAGAACTCGCTGGCGGTGGTGAATGCCAACGATGTCCTGCCCACCAACGCCGACGGCAGCATGGCGCTGCAAGCCAACGCGGACCTTTTTTATCTTGCCGGCATTGAGCAAGAGGAAACGATTCTCCTGCTGTATCCGGAGGCCGATGACGAGAAGCTGAGGGAGGTCTTATTCCTGCGCGAACTCACGGAGCACCTGGAAACGTGGGAAGGGCACAAGCTCACCCAGGAGGAGGCCCGGCGGCGCACGGGCATTCGGAATATTCAATGGCTTCCCGAGTTTCCCCGGCTGTTCCACCGGCTGATGTGCGAGTGCGAGCACGTCTATCTGAACGCCAACGAACACAAGCGGGCCGTGGTCGAGGTGGAGACGCGGGACGCGCGATTCGCGGCCGATTGTCAGCGGCGCTACCCGCTGCATTCGTACCAGAGGCTGGCGCGGTTGCTGCATGCGTTACGTGTCGTCAAGTCGGAGCCGGAGCTGGAGCTGATTAAGACGGCCTGCGAATTAACGGGGCGCGGTTTTCGCCGGGTGGCTCGATTTGTGAAGCCCGGGGTAACCGAGACCGAGGTCGAGGCGGAGTTCGCTCACGAATTCATTCGCCGGCGCGGCGGTTTTGCCTACCTGCCGATTATTGCCACCGGCGTCAACGCCTGCGCCTTGCACTACCTTGATAACTCGGCGTTATGTCGTCCGGGGCAATTGCTGCTACTGGATGTGGCGGCGGCCTATGCCAACTACCACTCCGATCTGACCCGCACCCTACCCGTGAACGGCCGGTTCACCCGTCGCCAAAAGCAGATCTATAATGCCGTTTTGCGGGTTTTCCGCCAAAGCGTGCAAGGTCTGGTCCCCGGCAAACGCCACAAGGATTGGCAGCAAGAAGCGGAACAACTGATCGAAAAGGAGTTGGTCGATCTGGGCTTGCTCAACCGGCATGAAATTAAACGACAGGATCCCGATCATCCGGCGTTCAAAAAGTACTTC
>Ga0209429_10000726_pt1 | contig 21493 bp, 18 predicted proteins | sample BarGraNGADG00212_3_FD_184493 | JGI IMG/M metagenome (GOLD analysis project Ga0209429, IMG submission 184493) | Arctic peat soil microbial communities from Barrow, Alaska - Barrow Graham LP Ref core NGADG0004-212 (SPAdes) (version 2) | ecosystem: Environmental > Terrestrial > Soil > Wetlands >...
CTTTTTATTCTGATTTCTCTTCTTGCTTCTTCTGACCCGGTTTTCCGGGATGTGTTCAAGCCGGTCAATGAATGGCTCATGAGTCTTCGCATCAGTGAAGTGGCCGGCAAATTCATTTTATTCCTGTTTTTTCTGCCCTTTGTGGCAAGCACGATATGGAGTTACCGGGACTTATATACAATCAGTGAACAGGCAGGTGTGCCGGCTTTCGTCAAATCCAGGCTTATACCTGCGGCATCCGCTATTACGGTTCTTGCAATGGTTAATGCAGTGTACCTGCTGTATGCAGGCGTGCAGTTTGCCTATCTCTTCGGCGCTTTGGGCGGCAACCTGCCTGACGGGCTTACTCCTGCACAGTATGCCAGAAGCGGATTCTTTGAGCTGGCCTTTATCTCGTGCATCAACGCTGTGATGCTTCTTGTCAGTATCCGTATGACCCGCCGTGAAGGGAAGACAGGAATGGTAATCCGGTGCCTTGCGACATGCCTTCTTGCACTGTCCTGCGTACAGCTTGTCTCCGCAATGATGAGGATGCATCTGTATGTTCAGACTTTCGGATTTACTCAGCTGCGGTATTTTGTATCGGCGTTTATGATCCTTATCGCTGTGTATTTTGTTTTCCTGCTGCTGCGTGAGTTTGTATCAGCTTTTCCGCTCTTCCGGTGCATGATATTTGCCGGCGCTGCTGCCCTTGTCATTTTAAACTATACGGTGCCTGATGCCCGGATTGCCCGGTACAACATCGGCCACTACCAGTCGGGGCAGCTGCAGACACTTGATATTGATTATCTGTATTCACTTTCTGCTGATGCGAAGTACATCCTATATCAGGATGAGGATGTACTTACGGCGGACAACACCCTGATGAGGAGTGCTTTCCAGCGGTTAAGAAGTAACCCGGAAGAGAATGACACGGATTACCGGATATACAACTGGAAAATGTACAATGTAAGTCAGGAGCGGCTGCGGCAGTACCTTTTGGATAATGGATGACATCCTGCGGCCGGATGCGGTATACTTTCTGCCTGGGATATCACTTGCACTGCACGCAGAACGGGTTACCGCAAAGACATGCATGGATCCTAAAGAAGGAAGGCGGCTTACTATGGGCAAAATATACGACTTACTGATCATCGGCGGAGGACCCGCCGGACTGACAGCGGCAATTTATGCGGGACGGGCAAAGCTTGATACGCTGGTTCTGGAGAAAAGCGGGACAGGCGCACAATTTCTTAATACATCGGATGTTGTCAATTATCCCGGTGTCCGGCATACGACAGGGCCGGAGCTGATACGGGAAATGCAGCAGCACGCCCGGGATTTCGGAGTGGAATTCGTCGACGTGCAGGCAGACAGGACCGACTTCACAGGAAAAACGAGGAAGGTTTTTGCCGGGGAGACAAAATATGAAGGCCGGGCGGTCATTCTTGCGACAGGCGCCCAGCCGAAAAGAGCCGGCTTCCCCGGTGAAGAGAAATATACCGGGCACGGAGTGTCCTACAGTTCGATCTGTGACGGGCAGTTCTTCTCGGACCGGGATTTGTTTGTGATCGGCGGCGGAACGGCGGCGGCGGAAGAAGCGCTTTTCCTCACGCGTTACGGGAAAAGTGTTACGGTTATTGTCCGTAAGAAGGCTTTTACCTGCGCCAGGGCCATTGCTGACAAAGTACGCACCCATCCGAAGATCAAAGTGCATTTCAATACGGAAATTACGGATGTCCAGGGCGGCGATCTTATGAAGTCAATCACATTTTGGAACAAAACAACCGAAAAATCATTCACATATAAAGCATCCGAAGAAGACGGAACTTTCGGGATATTCGTCTTTTCCGGATATGAACCTGCGACGGATCTATTTGCAGGCCAGATCAGGATGGACGAATCCGGTTATGTCCATACGGATGGTCAGATGAGCACGAGTGCTCCCGGTGTTTTTGCGGCGGGTGATATCCGCCAGAAGACACTGCGCCAGATCGTGACGGCCGTCTCGGACGGTGCGGCGGCCTCTGCCTCTGCGGCGAAATACATCACGGATCTGTAAGGGCATTATTTTCCTGCCATGCCCGGTAAAGGATTACCAAAGGCAGGATTACCATCGGCAGACTTACCATCCGCCTGCTTCACTTCAACCGGCCTGATTCCCAGGGCAACAAGTGCCTCCGCGGCACTTATGGCTGACGGCATCAGGCGGCGTAAAGCCGCAAGAGCCCGGTCCGATGTGTCGATTTCCGCCAGAATATCCACAGCAGCGGGAATGAGGTAATCTTTCTCCATTTTTCGCAGGCGCGGATGATCCCCGAGAAGTCTCGATCTGAGTTGTGCGTTGGTGGTGCTCATTCGAAGCATTACATATTTCTGACTGTCCTCGAGGAATTTTTTCCGGACTGCCTGTTTGAGTCTCTCGGGGGTATAGATGCGGAACGGATCTATGCCATACCGCTGTGCTGCTGTTTCCAGACCGTCGAGGGTGTTCTGCCCGTATTTTTTAACAAACCGTGCGGAGCTCCTCACGGAGAGATAGTAATAATTGCCCGTGAGTCTGCTGAAAGCGCGGTACGTATCAAGATACCCCCTGCGGATGCTGCGCTCAAGAACTTTGTGTGACATATCAAAAAGACCGCCGAGAGGGGTGGAAGGCTTAACCATGATGATATCAAGGTCCTGCATATTCACACTGCGGATCATGCCCATACCCCCGATATCAATGACTATGATGTGCTTATAGCCTTTTTTTGCCAGCATATCGGTCGGCAGGTTGTTGTATACGCCGCCGTCCACAAATTTCTGGCCGTCAATCTCCACCGACTTGAAGACAGGGAAACAGGCGCTGGCCATAAGGTAATCATACAGGGTACCTTCGGGCATATCGGCTTTGAAAATCTCGACAGGTTTCCTGTTTGTTATGTCATAGGAAATGACACCCATATCAACAGGTGAACGGCGCACGGCATCTTCGTCGATATATTTCATCAGGCTTTCACGGATTGGTTCCATGTCCAGTCCCTTTTGCAGGAAAATACTGCGAAGAACCTGATTAATATTGCGGATATCAAAAAGATTGTCAGGATACCTCAGATCATCTTCGAGGACCACAACATCGCGCAGGTTGAGCCTGCTCCAGGCCTTTTGCGCAGTTTGCAGATCGCCCTGCGCAAAAAGAGCGCCGTTAATGGATCCGATGGACGCGCCGACAACGGCACCGATCTGTATTTTCATTTTTTCAAGAGCTTTCCATGCACCGAGCTGATAGGCTCCTTTTGCACCGCCGCCGCCGAATACCAGACCATATGTTATGTTTGTCTTCATAAGGGCACCCCTCTGCTTTCATAAAACGAAAAATTTGGAACAATACTATTTTATCACGATATTCTTCCCTGATATGTATAATGGTACAAGACACCGCACGGAGAAAGGTAACGGAGGAAAAATGCTCTCACTTTATCTTGCACTTATTGATGATATAGAAGAAAAAAATAAATTTGAGCAGCTTTATCTGCTCCATCGCTTCACTATGCTCAAAGCGGCAGAGAATATTCTCCGGGACCGCTATCTTGCGGAAGATGCGGTTCACGAGGCGTTTTTAAGGCTGCTTTCACATTTGGATAAAATAGAAGCCGTTGACTGTAACAGAACGCGTGCTTTCGTCGTTATAGTAGTGAAGAACATATCCCTTGATATGCTCCGAAGCAAAAATCGTCATCCCGAATCCGAACTTGAGGAGTGGGAAGACCTTCCTGCCGGGCATGATAATAGTCCGGAACAGCTTTTGCTGGACAAGGAGAGCCGCGAAGAATTTGCCGTCGCGCTATCCGCCATGAAGAAAACGTATGCTGATGTACTGGCCCTTTCTGTTACCTATGAATTGAATGACAGGGAAATTGCCGGAATTCTCAACATTACTGCGGCTAATGTCCGAGTCCGTCTGCACCGCGGGCGACAGGAACTTATCCGGTATTTCGGGGAAGGAACGAACACGGATGGATCTGAAGAATAATCAGCAGCTGAAAGCAGCGCTTGACGATTATTTGTACGAAATGACAGCTGATCTGCCACCCGAGAAAATCCTCGGTGAGACGCTGGTCTTTTCGCCGCGTTTTTCACGCAGGATGAACCGGCTGATCCGGAAATCGAAGAAACCGGAAAAAAACCGTACAGCCGCGAATCCGGAGGCTATCCCTGCAGCACCGGAGCAGATGGATTCGAAGCCATATACACCGGCAAACCGGCGGAAAAAGAGACTTATACTGATCGCTGTTGTTATAACCGTTGTTGCCGGGACCTTCAGTGCCGTCGCCGCCCGCGATCAGATCACAGGCTTCCTGCTGACAATATATGAAAGATATTCGGTGATTGTCTTTCATAATGACAGTGACGCACATGGCTCGGCCGCCGTATCGGATACAGCCTCTCAATCCGAATCCGACGGAGTCACGGAATCATCCGGTCACGGACTGCCCGATGCACAGACCGTTTCCATGCCGGCGTATATTCCGGAAGGATATCAGCAGACAGACAAGATCGATACTGACTTTTTCCTGCAGGTCATTTACGCCGATGCAGCCGGGGAGGAAATCATTTATGAGAGAAGCGGGTCTGATCATGTCACGATGACGATCGACACCGAGGGCACGCAGGCAGAGGAAATCATGGTCGGACAGATGAAGGGTATCTATTATTCCAATAAAGGGATACAGAATCTGATATGGCAGGATGAAGCTTTTGTGTATACGATATCAGGGCCGGCTGCCCGTGAAGACCTGTTTGCGATGGCCGAATCGATGTACTGAAAAATATTTTGAAATATTTGTCGAATTCACGTAAAATACTGTAACAAAACAGTCTTCAGAATCGTTTATAGAGTAGGATGCAAAACCTAGGCAGGAAAAAGCTGTGGTGTTCAGGTGGTTCCCATCACGGCTTTTCCTGCATATAATTCCCTGCATTTCTTTAAATTGACGACGATCGGCCCCGAAAGGGGCCTGGTACACAATAATTCCTTCGCTGCGGCTGATTTCACTTTGCCGTATACCGACAGACCTATGGTGCAGCTTGCTGCGCCATAGGTCTGTCGGTATTGAGGGGGAGCAGAATAATATACCGTCCAAGGTATAATTATACCGAAACTCAAAGACTCACTCTGTTATTAAATAACGAGTGAGTCTTTGAGTTGGAATTATGGGTGGAGAACACAAATGGCAATTAACCACTACGGAGATATAATAAATGCAATTCTTTGTTTTGAATAGGTTGAATTTTTTTCATCCCGATTAATGGTAAATAAGACATGAGAACATTAGATCGTATGAATATTTAATCATATAGTGTATGCGAAATAGCAAGAGAAAGAAAACGAATAATTTATGGCGGGTCTTCACAGAAAAGCCTCATAAAATCTGTAAACAGGATATAATAAAAATCAGTAATTCTTTATTGTGAACAAACAGGGGGCTGCGTTATGAAATACTCGTATTTTGCTGTAACCAGGGAGGGCAAGGCACTGGCTGTGCGTATGCAGGAAAAATTCAAAGGTGAGCTCCAGCCGATATCAGAGGTGAAGTCTGCCTATGGGAAAAAGGACGTGCTTGTCTTTATCATGGCTGCAGGCGTTGTAACGCGCCTCCTGGCTCCCCTCATTGAATCCAAAGCTACGGATCCGTCCGTCCTGGTCATTGACCAGAACGGTAAATTCATTATTCCGCTTCTGTCCGGACACCTCGGAGGCGCCAATGAGCATGCTGCTGAAATTGCAGCATTTCTTGGAGCGCAGGAAGTGATTACAACGGCAACGGATTTGTGCCAGGTGCTTTCGTTTGAAAAGGTCGCCCGCTGCAATCATCTTTCGATAGAGAATCCGGCTGCCTTGAAGCAGGTGAATGCACTTCTTCTCCAGGGAGCCAGTGTCGAACTTCACACCGATCACCAGATTGACTGGGAAAGTACTGAGTTCGACCGCGACTGCCTTCACATCCTTCGTTATGATCCTGAGGATGAACGGGCTATTCTCCGCGGATTCCAGATGTGCGCCAGGGAAGAAACGGTCGCTGTTTTTCTGACATCGCGGGCACTTCCGGCACGCGAGGACGGGACATATCCGCAGAATATTCTGATTCTGCGTCCGAAGGATGTCATAATCGGGATTGGATGCCGATCTCTGGTAAATGAAGAATACGTGTATCAGGCGCTGAAGACAGCCCTGGAACGCCAGAACCTTCCGGAAGGAGCCATTTGCAGGCTCGCCACAACTTCCCTCAAAGGCAGGGAACCGGCTGTCCTGATGCTGTCTGAAAAGCTGGGGATACCCGTTGAACTGATTGACACGGAGGATATCCGCAAAATCGAGTATCTTTTCATACAGTCCCCCTTTGTACAGCAGGTGACCAACGTTGGAAATATCAGCGCACCCTGTGCCTATATAAGTTCCGGAAAAGGCCGAATGCTTATGGTCCGTACTACATTTCCCGGAGGAGTCACGCTTGCGATTTCCCAGGAGAGAAAAAGTATTGTGCTGTAAGAACCAAATGAAAAGAGGAGCTGCATATGAAGGATTCTGCCAATGAGGCCCTGTGGGAAAGAGCAAAATCTGTTATGCCGGGCGGGGTAAACAGTCCGGTCCGTGCTTTTGGCGGAATTAATCGTCATCTGGAAGATGCCGGCAAGGCAATCTGGCCCCTGAATATCGTATCCGGAAACGGAAGCCGCATCACAGATGCAGATGGAAATACATATATCGATTATTCCTGCGGCTTCGGTCCGATGATTCTCGGACATTCCCATCCCAAGGTAGTGGCAGCGATTACACAGGCCGCTGCCGGTGGACTGTGCTTCGGTACCAACACGCCCGGTGAGGTTGAGCTTGCCGAACTGGTTACTTCTGCTTATCCGTCCGTCGAGAAGATGCGGCTTGTTTCTTCGGGGACGGAAGCCGCGATGAGTACCATCCGTCTGGCAAGGGCGTTTACGGGCCGTATGGAAATCGTGAAGTTTGCGGGATGTTATCACGGACACGCCAATGAGCTTCTGGCCGCGGGCGGGGCAGGGTTTCTGACATCCGGAATACCGGACAGTGCAGGTGTCCTTACGCAGGCTGTTGCACATACCCACGTTCTCCAATATAACAACATTGAAGCGATCCATTACTTGTTTTCGCATATCGGCGCCAAAATTGCCTGTGTTATCGTAGAACCGATAGCCACCAATATGGGGCTGGTTATACCGGTAGACGGCTTTTTACAGCAGCTGAGCAGTGTTACCGAGAAATACGGGGCGCTGCTTATCTACGACGAGGGAACTACTGGATTCCGTCATTCTTTCGGCGGCGTGCAGGTAAAGACAAAGATGAAGCCGGATCTGACGATTCTCGGCAGAATCATCGGCGGCGGATTATCGATGGCCGCATTCGGGGGCCGGGCGGATATTATGGACTTACTTGCCCCGGACGGTCCTGTATTCCAGGCGGGAAATTATGCAGGGGACCCCGTTGCCGTGGCAGCAGGACTTACGACACTGAAAATTCTTCAGCAGTCCCCTGAGATTTACACACACATTTTCAGTCAGGCAATCAGCCTGCAGGCAGCCCTGATATCTGCTGCACAAAAGAAGGGAATACCGATCCAGGTGCCGCTTTCAGGTTCTCTTATGTCCTTCTTTTTCACAAATAACCCCGTCAAAAATGAGATCGACGCACAGCATGCGGACCAGAAGCTGTTTGCCGGGTTTTATGCGCAGCTCCTTAAAAGAGGTATATATCTGTCGCCTTCGCCGTTGGGGGTCATGTATATCTCCTCTTCCCTTACATCGGATGATGTGGGCAAAACGTATGATGCAGTATCCGCGGCGTTTTCCAGTCTGTGATTTGATATTCAATTATGGATGATTACGCATATTTCGAAATATTCCCTTATCCGTGCCATCCTCGGGCTTACAAATAAGAAAGCTAAATGTCAAATAACTTAAAAATATACCGAATATATAGAAAATGTTTATTTCGTTGTAAGCATTTGCTATGATGTACTTAAAAGAGGAGACTGCAAATGGACAAGATAGACAGGGAAATACTGCGCGTACTCAACAGTAACGGGCGAGCCACTGCTTCGGAAATCAGCCGGGGTGTTCATTTATCCATTCCAGCTGTTGCCGAACGGATCCGTAAGCTTGATGAGGCCGGTGTGATTGAGAATTATACAGTCAAAATCAGCCGCGAAAAAGCAGACTGGAGCATCATGGCTTTCATCCATGTGAGTGTCGATGATACGGAGAACATTGCGAACTTCAGAGCGGAAATCAATCGCTACCCCTGCGTGCTGGAGTGCCATCACGTTGCCGGTACATATGATTACCTTCTCAAAGTTCTCACCGAAAATATGGCCGCGCTTGATTATTTCCTGTCGAACTCCCTTAAGTCCATTCAGGGAGTATCCAGTTCCAATACGACGATCGTGCTTTCTACTCTTAAAGAGACCCTCAATCCATTGTGACTATTTGACGTTTCACTTACTAACGTTCAACTTCTTACCGGGGTCTCTTCTTAACGGAGGAGGGCAGGGATTATGTTTGTCAAAGGATTCAAATACGGCATGCTTATACAGCTGGCGATAGGTCCTGTCTCGCTTCTTGTGTTCAAGACGGCAGGGGAGGCAGGCTTTGGCATGGGACTTGTCCTGGTTTTTGCCGTGGCGCTTGTGGATGCCATTTTCATTGCCATGGCCGGAGCCGGAGCCGTGTATTTTTTGAAAAAAGAGAAAACACAGGAGATATTTAAAATAATCAGCTGCGTGGTACTGGTCCTTTTCGGAGTGATCACGATACTCGGGGCATTTGATATTCAGGTCATGCCCGGCATCGGTCTTTTTTCCGGGACGAATACGGGAAACGTATTTCTGCAGGGATTCCTGCTTACTGCGTCCAACCCGCTTACCATACTTTTCTGGAACAGCCTCATAACAGCGCAGACCAGACGGCAGAAGATGGATACATGGCACCTGTTTATTTTCGGGACCGGCTGTGTCCTGTCGACAGTTGTTTTTCTGACTGCTGTTGCGGCTGCAGGCAGTACGGTGAATCAATTCCTGCCGGAGACGGTCACCCGCGTGCTCAATGTGCTCATCGGACTTGTGCTGATCGGATACGGAGCGGTCCTTCTTGCGCAGAAAAGCCGGAAAAAATTGGCCGACTGTCCGAAATGATTCTCCGAAATGATTCATGGATATGAAATCCGATATGAAATATTGAAAATAATTCCAAAATACCTGTAACAGAATGCGATTTCAATTCGTATATATAACAGAAGGACTTACGCTCATGCAGCAAAGCAGAGGGGGGATAGGTCAGAGCGCTGCAAACCCGATCAAAAAAGGCTGCCGCAATGAATTGCAGCAGCCTCCCGACTACATAAGAATTACATACTGTCTGAGGAACTGTGAGTCCTCCCTGAGGTCTTTTATTTCTCCCAGAGCGGTGTGATGCCGATAGGATTGGAGTTGGACCGGTCGAAGATCTGTACCATCAAAGGGCTTCCGTCCTCTTCGGACAGCTTGAGATCAAGCTCACGGAGCTCAGCCTCAAACGAGTTGAACATATCCAGGTACTTTTTGGCTTTCCCGGCGGGCAGAAGACGGCAGATAATCTGGTTGCCTGTCATAAATTCGACCTTGGCGACTGCATCTGTGTCAAAATGCTCATACAGGCGCCCGCCGCTCATCGTACCCCGGATCACGCTCCGCGGACTGTTCGCAACATAGCCGATATTCCCGATGTAGGGCAGGTGAGCCAGAATAGCTTCGGAATCATAAAGGTTCTCGGGTTCTTTCTTCAGGTAGATGATCTGACCTTCCTCAAAGGGTATAAAACCGTAGGTCTGCGAAAAGCCTGTAATAGTCAGATGTGCTTTTGCCATAATCAGCACCTCCTTTGCAATAGTTAATAGGATGCATATAAGATATCAAAAAGAAGATAGAATGTACATCAAAAATAAAAAACGGTTTGTTAACGATTCAAGGTAATTTTGCCGTAAAACAACGTTTTTCCCGGTTTAATAATATCCGCACTAAACTATATACAAAATATTTTAATTAGGGCACAATAATTATCAGTTTGATCGGAATTATGGCTGGAGACCCATTCTGCGAATAAAGGAGGACCGGAGTAAACTGTCCTGACCGGGACTGAGAATAAGCAATTATGGCATAAGTGACAATATTGTCACGAAGCAATTCACTTGTACCATTTATAATAGAATAATTGATTATAAAGGAAACATTAGGGGAGACATACAGCCATCAGCTATATATGATCAGTATCATGGCAAAAGAGAAGGGGTAAATTATGAAATTTTTGGCAAAATCAACTGATAATAAGACAAAGCTCAGACAAAGGAGAATTCTTCTTCAGGGGACAAGTATAGGTCTTTGCGTGGCGATGAGTCTTTCTATAGCCGGCTGCGGCCGCAGCAGTACCGATCCCGTCAAGACCATAGCAGCTGATTCCGCCTATTTCTCTGTTGAAGATCTGGATTTCTACAAACAGGCGGAGGGTGAAGAGAGTAATCTTGTTACCGTTATCCCCGTCAAGGATAAGATCGCCATGCTGATCAATGTATATAATTATTCGAACAGCACTACAGATACCGTTACAGCAGAAGCAGCTAAATTAGCATCTTCATCCGGGGATCCAGTGGAGACAGTAGCCGCCGCTGCAGAAACAGCAGCCAAAGAGACTGCATCGGCAACAACAACGGAGACGTCTGCGGATACCACAGACACGACAGCAGCACCGGACACCTCGTCATCGGGCGACGGCACGGAGATTCCCCAGGAGACCCAGGATCCTAATGCCGGCACTGCACCGCAGACAAAGTATATTGTTCTCTTCTATGATAACCAGGGTAAGCTTCTCTCACAGGCCGATCTCACCAGTACCTTCGGACCGAACGATTATGTCATGAACATGACCGGCAATGCCGACGGCAATCTGATTGTCATGGCACAGACATATGATCAGGTAACCTATGAAGCCACATTCCTTCTGTACACGTTTGATACGGAAGGCAAGCAGATCGGCGAACCGGTGGTTCTTCCCTTTGACCAGACAACATCTCCCAACCAGATGACAATGGACGGGGAAGGCAACATGTATTTCACCGGGTATGGTGAAAAGGGCATGTCGATCACGGTGCTCGACAAAGACGCAAAGCCCCTGTTTGATATTACGCAGGGAACGGAGAGCCTTAACGGTACGATCTATCTGATCGGCGGCAAGATGTATGCCGACGGGTATGACTACACCAACGAGGTCTATAAATATCTGTTCTACCCTATTGATACCGCTGCAAAAGCACTTGGAGAGCCGATTGACATGACGGATATCGCAAGCATGGGCGGATCAGGCTTCTATGTCGGTACAGACAGTCTGTTCTACAGCAACAGCATCGGTGTCTATTCAGTCGATATGGAGACCAAAACCAAGACTTCCGTCCTGCTCTGGAAAGACACCGATATCGAGAGCAGTATGAACGGCAACCAGAGGGTGGTTGTTTTCTCTGCCGATAAAATTATGATCATGAATACCACATATGATCAGACCGGCACACAGACCAAGGTCTCCCTTCTGAACCGTGAAGCGAAGAATCCCAATGCAGGCAAGAAGATCATCACGATTGCCGGTGTGAATATAACATATGATTCTGCCGTACTGTCAGCTGTTTACAGCTTCAATACGACCAACAGTGATTACCGCATTGAGATACATGACTACATGGCGGATCAGGTCATCACCACAAACGAGGAATATAACAAAGTTATTAATACCATGAATATGGAGATCCTTTCCGGAGACGGGCCGGACATTATTTACGGCAGTTTCCAGTCCTTTGATGCTTTTGAAGCGAAGGGACTCCTGGTTGATCTCTATTCCCTGATGGAGAAAGATACTTCTTTCAAAAAAGAAGATTATGCTCCCAGTATTTTCAAGCTTTGCGAAGATAACGGCAAACTATATAAGATTGGTACAAGCTTCAGTATTCAGGGATATGTCGGTGCGAAATCTGTTATCGGAGACCGCATGGGCTGGACGGTAGATGAATTCAATGAGATGGTCAGCAGCCTTCCCGAAGGTGTGAAGCCTCTTGCCAACCAGACGCAGACAACGCTTCTGACTTCCTCGCTGTACGCCTCGATGGATGCGTTTGTAAACAATACTAAGAGTGAAGTCACCTTTGATACCCCTGCATTCTACCAGCTGCTGGATTATGCAAAAACGTACGGAACAGATGATGATATCAAGGACGGGGAATATGTCGATGAGCAGACGATGCTGCAGAACGGAGAACTCGCTATGGCATCCTGCTACATTTCTGATCCGACCTCATATGCACAGTATGTCTCGATGGTCGGCGGCCCCGTATCCGTCACAGGATTCCCGTCTTCGGACAAGAGGGGACCGATGTGCTATATGAGTACCATGCTGGCTATCAACTCCGAATCCGGCAGCCAGAAGGCGGCATGGGATTTTGTAAAGTCATTCTTAAGCGAAGATGCGCAGAATAAGCTTGCGAAAAATTATCAGATTCCGGTTCTGACATCTGCTTTTGAAGCACAGATAACCTCTGCTATGAATCCCGATGAGAATAACGGCGGAATGATCGTATACGACAAGATGGGCCAGGCTACGCCGATGACGGAAGAAACCGCACAGGCCTACAGGGATCTTGTCAACGGCCTCAATACGCTTGCCAGTTACGATCAGGAGATTATCGATATTATTCTGGAAGAAGTACCGGAATATTTTAATGATCAGAAGACGGATAAAGCGGTAGCCGCTCTTGTACAGGATCGAGTGCAGACACTTGTAAATGAAAGACAATAATAAGCAAAGGAACAGAAGCATGACAAAACCTGATGTAAAAAATCCGGCCGTGCAGGCGCTTCATAAAAAAGGGGCAGCAAAAAGAAGAAGGAGAGACTGGCTGGTTCACACCGGCTACCTTGCACCAAGTCTTGCAGGTGTTATGCTCTTCTTCTTCCTCCCGCTCCTCGTGATCCTGTATAATTCCACGCTTAAGAGCGTTACGAACAGTGACTTCGTCGGCCTGGATAACTACAGCGATGTTTTCAGCAACAACGCATTCATTCTGGCTATGAAGAATACATTCCTGTTCTCCTGTCTGGCGGTTCCCCTGGCGGTTATCCTTTCCCTGCTCCTGGCGCTTCTCCTGAATACAAAGATACCGGGAAGAAGCTGGTTCCGAAGTGTTTTTTTGAACCCGATGATGGTACCCGTAGCTTCCGTCGTGCTTATCTGGCAGGTCTTTTTCAGCTTCAACGGCACAATCAATTCCTTTTTGGGCGGTTTCGGTCTGGAAAAAATTGACTGGATGAAATCGGACTGGAGCCGGCTGGTCGTTCTGCTTCTGTTTTTATGGAAGAACATGGGATACAACATGGTGCTTTTCCTGAGCGCACTCAATAATGTTCCGGTGGAGCTGCTTGAATCGGCCAAACTCGACGGTGCGGGAAGCGTCAAGCGTTTCCGGTATGTCAGTATGGCCTATCTTTACCCGACGATCTTTTTTGTCGGCATCATGTCGCTGATCAGCTCATTTAAGATATTCCGCGAGGTTTACCTCCTCACGGGTGCGCATCCGGTCAATTCCCTGTATCTTCTCCAGCATTTTATGAATAATGCGTTTGCCAAGCTTGAGTACCAGAAGCTGTCATCCGCTGCCATTATCATGTGTATCGGCATGATTGTCATTGTCGGTGTGTTGTTTATTGCCGAAAACAGACTCGGAAGGGACGTGGAAGAATAATATGAAGAACCATATCTACCACGTGGAGCCCTTCAAGCCGAATGAGGATTCGAATCCTGTCCCGGCCGGCGGTGAAAATGCCGCTAAGACTCCGGGAGGAAGCCCGCAAGAGGCGGACGGCATCCCATATGCGGAAAATAACATCCCGGAAGAGCGGGACAGCCGCCCGGAAGAGCCGAACAACAGCCCGGAAGAGCCGGACAGCATAGGGACGGACAGCGGCAGCATCGAGGAGCATACAAAATACAGCGAGAAGATTATCCGCATGAATCCTTTCCGTACGATGACGCGCTCAAGGATTACCTATAATATATCCATGACAGTGTTTTTTGTCATTGCCTGTATCGTGGCGGTATTCTCCCTTATGCCGATTGTACTTACGATCCTGAACTCGTTTATGTCAACCAAGGAAATTGTTACGAATTACAGCGCAGTATTCAGCAGCCTCGCCGGCGGTACGGCAGACACCAAGACGTATCTGGCGACCGAAGCGCACCTGAAACTGATTCCGGATATGGTCAGCTTTGATCAGTACGCCACCGTCCTGTTCAAGAGCCCTACGTATCTTCTTAAGTTCTGGAATTCCGTAGTTCTTGTCGTGCCGATCGTTGTCTTTCAGATGGTCGTCGGCTCCTTTGCGTCGTATAGTTTTTCCCGGTACCGCAGGAAGAGAAGAGAAGTGCTCTTTTTCTCATACATTATCCTGATGCTGATGCCTTTTCAGGTCACGCTGGTTCCTAACTATCTTATTGCACAGCAACTGGGCATCCTGAATACGCCGCAGGCGATCATCCTGCCGGGTATTTTCTCGACATTCAGTGTGTTTCTTCTCAGTAAATATATGCGGCAGATCCCTTCGTCTTATATTGAAGCCGCCAAGCTCGACGGTGCGGGCGAGTGGCATATCTTCACACGTATCTGCCTGCCGATGTGCAGGAGCGCGCTGTATGCGATGGGAATCCTCCTGTTTGTCGATTACTGGAACATGGTTGAGCAGCCGTTGATTCTTTTGACGGATCCGGATAAACAGCCGCTCTCCGTATTTTTGGCGGAGATCAACAGCGGGGAGGTTGGAATTGCATTTGCTGCTTCGTTTATCTTTATGATTCCGCCGCTACTGATTTTCCTCAACGGGGAACAGTATTTGATTGAAGGGATCTCAAGGTCCGGAATCAAATAACAGGAAAACAGATCAGGGAACGCGGGCCGGCAGGGACGGCCGTTACCAATACTTACATCAGATATGTCAAAGCCAGGAGGTTGTTATGAAAGAGATCAAAGCATTTCCAAATAGAAAATGGGTTATCAAGGTGGCCATCGGCTTTCTCATTGTTATGGGGCTGCTTACATTCTTTTCCAACACCATTATGAATTATTCGCTCCCGCAGGTTACGGTCGCATACTCCTCCGGAGGATCGATGACCTCCGTGATTAAAGGCACCGGAACCATCACGGCACAAAATCAGTCAAAAGAGACAGCAAAAGGCGCTCGTAAAATTGACGTGGTCTTTTTCGGTGTCAACGAGGAAGTCCTGGAGGGAGATGTCCTTGCATCCCTTGCCCCGGTTACGGAAGAGGAGCAGGCGGACCTCAAAGCAGCACAGGCGGCACTTAAGACACTGCTGGACCAGAAAATTACCGATGAACTGCAGACTCCCGTGTATGATTACTCAATGCAGGAACGTGCGATTGCCGATGCACAGGAATTGCTCAATAAGGCAGTCCTTGCACTGACTACTTCGTCAGATGCTGAACTTAAGACAGCAAAAGCCGAGCTGAAAGCATTGGTCGATGCGAAAACGACCGAGGATCTTCAGGCTCCTGTCTACGACTACACCAAACTGCAGCGCGTCATAGACGATGCATTAACTGCTCTGAATAAAACATATACAACCTTGAATCAGGCAAATTCGAAAGCAAATGCAATACTAACCGCACAGGCGGCGGTAAACACAGCGAAGGCGAATGTTGGTGTGGCAAATTCTGACCTTGGCATACTTGTGGCGAGCAAAACTGATTTGGAGCTAAAAGCAGGCGTTGCAAAAAATGAATATGATGCTGCGACGGATGCTGCTGATAAGGCTGCCAAAAAGCTGGTATGGGATGACTTTAAAACTAAACTTCAGACGACAAATAACCAGATCGCGGGGCAGAATGTAAACATTGTCAGCCTGGAAACAGCGTTTGAAACCGCCAATGCAAACCTTGCGACAGCTAATGCTCTGCCGACACCTGCCGATGCAAGCGAAGCTGTTCTGAATGCGCAGGAAGATTATAACGCTGCCGTGAAGGCGCTTGCTGATCAGAAGAAAGCCGACGGTGTAGCACAGCAGATATCCGGCATGTCTGCGGCCGACAAGGCGCAGGCGCTCACGGATGCCCAGAAGAAGGTCGACGACCTCACCTCCCTTTCGGCATTCAAGACTTCCCTGACCGCCCTCGGGACACCGGCTGCCGTCATTGCGGCCGCCCAGACAGTACCGGCCCTTGCAGACCAGGTGGCCGCAGTTGAATCTGCCAAGCGGTCCTATGAGGATGCCGAAAAAGCACTGACGGCGCAGATGAAGGCGGATTCGATAACACAGCAGATCGCGGCGCTGTCTGTTGCGGATAAAAAGAAAGCGATCGATGATGCGCAGAAGAAAGTCGACGAGCTTACCGCGTTTACTGAGCTGACCAACATCACAGCTGCCAAATCCGGAAGAATTTCCGCAGTCAATATCGCAAGCGGGGTGGAGACGGTAAAAGGCGATGTGATGGTAATCATTGATGTGATAGGAGATGGATTTACAGTTCCGATTACATTTACTACACTTCAGATTAGCCAGATGAATATCGGTATGGGTGCAAGGCTCGATAACTACGGCGGTACGGAAGAAGATGCCACTCTTGTGTCGATCAAGCCGGATGCAACGGATCCGCGCAACAAGAAGATCGGAACATTTAAACTAAATGACCCGGATAATCAGTACTGGTTCACATCGGGATCAAGCGTTACCCTGTCACTGAACAACAGAAGCAAGGATTACCAGTGCATCGTGCCGTTAAGTGCGATTCACGAGGAGTCCGGTGAGACATTCCTGTATTCGATCAAGGAAAAGAGCAGCCCGCTGGGCACACGATATATAGCCGTTAAGGTTCCGGTTACCATTCTTGCCAAGGATGATACAAACGCGGCGATCGATCCGTCGGCACTCGGCGAGTACGGATCCCGTGTAATCACGGAATCCAACGACAAATCATTTAAATCCGGCGACCAGGTTCGTCTGGCAGAGGGACTATAGGAGGCCGTGCATCGTGGAAATCAGCAGAACCCGAATAGGTAAAATCGTTAGGACAGGCTGGGACAACCAACGCCGCCGTACCCGTAAGGTCCTTTTCGCACTGCCGTTTATTCTGCTCACTGCGGGGATCGGCCTGTGCATCTTTTCCGGAATACGCATCACGCAGATAAGGGATTCTCAGAAATCACAGATTGCAGCGGAGCTCTGGTCGGGCGATACCGGTAAAAGTTATCGGCAGATCACCTGCTTTGCAAAAGGACAGACGCAGACGGACGGTAAGCCCGACCTGTATCTGACGTCGGCCGTCAGCTTGAATTCCGCCGATATTGAGGCGATTCACAAAAGCCTTGATACTGTTGTAAAGGCAGCCTCCGGTGAGAAAGAGAAGTCAGGAGCCGAAAGCAAAATAACGGCGCAGACGGATACAAAAAGGCTTTGGATCGACGCCTATTCCTCCGAAGCTACCTGTACCGTCGTCCGTACGGCGACGGATTTAAAGCCGGAAGTAAGTTCCGAAATCACCCTGACAGGGGTATCCGGAGATTATTACCTTTTTCACCCTCTCAAAATGATCGGCGGAGCTTTCCTGTCGGATGACACACTGGACCCCAAAAAAATTGTAATTGATAAGGAACTGGCCTTTAAGCTTTTTGGATTTTACGATGTCGTAGGATCCGATGTGAAGATAAACGACAGGGCCTACACCATTGTCGGAGTCGTGCAGCACGGTGATACCAAAATCGACAAACAGACAACCGGCGCCCTGATGCACGCATATGTGCTTTTTGACGAACTGAGTTGTTTGTCGGCCGGATCATCGGTTCCTGGAACAACGGGAATCTCTGTCTCCAAAGATGCTGTGCCCGGGACTCCGGCGGACCCGGTCGTCCCTGCGGATCCGTCCACACTGGCAATTATGTGCTATGAAGTCGTTCTGCCCAATAAGATCAGCGGCATTGCGATGCAGAATTTGAAAAGTGCGATGGAGACGGCCGGCAAGGTGGAAAAGAACTTTCTTTTCGTTGATAATACCGACCGGTTCAGCCTCCTGCGGTTATATGATGCTGTTTTTCCGATCGGAGAGAATATACTGGAAAGACAGCAGTATCGATTCCCGTTCTGGGAGCTTTCCGCCGAGACGGCGGAATCCGTATCCGTATTCTGGTGGATTTTAGGTTTTACAGGATTTGCAGCGGTTCTTTCATCAGGACTTGCGATTTATGCCGGCATCCATAAAAGAAAGGAATCCGGGGTATGAGTTCTATCGGACAGGTTCATCTGTATTACGGGGAGGGCAAGGGCAAGACGACAGCGGCGACAGGCCTTGCCGTACGTGCCTTTGGCGCGGGTTACGATGTACTGGTGGTACAGTTCCTCAAAGAAGGCGACTCTTCGGAAATGGCTGTCCTTAAGGATCTGCTGGGCATTACCGTCCTTGCGGAGAAAGTAATGCCAAACATGTCTTTTGCCATGACGGAAGAAGAAAAAGCAGCGACAAGTGCCTGTCATGAAAATATCTGGAAGAAGGCTATGGACTGGGTACTAAAGCAGAACCCTGACATCGCGTCACGGAATACGTGCGGTCGGACGGCAAACGATATCAGGACGGCAAGCGATGCCAGGACGGCAGGCGATATCAGCACGGCCTGCGATGTCCGGCCGGGTAAGGAATCGCCTGCCGGGCGTATGCTGATACTCGATGAAATCATCGGAGCCATCGAGAGCGGCCTTTTCCCGGAAGAGAAAGTACTCGCATTCCTGGATCAGAGACCTGCGGATATTGAAGTGGTTATGACCGGCCGCAATCCGTCTCCCGCGCTGCTCGACAGAGCGGATTACCGGTCCAAAATCGTTTGTGACGGGCATCCCTACAATAACGGAACCGCTGCGCGCAAAGGCATAGAATTCTGACTCTTCAGGGAGTTGCTGCCGGTGTAGGAGTAGGAGTAGGTGTAGGAGTAGGTGTCAGTGTCGGAGCGGGACGATATCGCTTTGTCCGGCTACTTCATCCGAGTGAGTAACAACAATAATTGTCTTGTTATTGTTCAGGCCGCCGAACCAGGCTTTTCCAACCATGGCTTAGAATCTTTTTCATTTTATAAAGCTCCACGCGCATCTTTTGAATTTTGAAAAAATAGAATCATACTCTATGAATGTTTGGCAAAGAAGCCAGAAATTCCCTCTATATAAACGCATCATAAGTGCGCGGGTTTTGTGACGGCGTATGACGGCTCAATGGCTGTCTGTCCTGAATGCGGCACAAAAAAGAAGCGAAGATCCCGTAACGAGCTTCGCTTCTTCTCTAAGATAACTGTACTTTCATTTGCTTTGACACAAATGCCCGCGCGGCAGGCATAAGGCCGGCACATCCATAATGGTATGTGACCAGCCGTCCGGTGGACAGTCAGGCACCGGAGAATAAAAGCCTTACGGCTTTGCCTCCGAAAAGTATTGTGACACGACTTTGCTGTTTCTGCAAGGTAATCCGACTATTTCGATCCCGTCGGACAGCGGGTCTGATGCGCGAAGTTTCCGCAGCAGTCCGTATTTCTGACGACCCATGGCAGGATCGTAAGGGAACGGCTTTTCGCGGGGAACCGATTCTTCAAGATGTTTTTCGAGCTGTGCGCAGAAATCATCTTCCATACGGAAAGAGGATCGGACAAAGAACCGCAGATTCAATACAAGGTTTTCTATACACACTCCGTGTCCTTGTGCCCTGCAGGTGAACAGTACGCGCTGTTTCCGGTAGTTCTCGAATCGGCGTGTGAGGTTGAGGCTTCCGACAACATTGGAGTCGGCGGAATATCCGCATTTTGTACAGATCATAAGTCCCGGCAGGAAACGGTTGCTTCCGCTGCAGTGCCCGCAGGACGGGCATGTCTGATAGAGCCTCGAGGAGCTGATCGGTATCGGCTTCGGAAGCCCTGCTTCGGCCGCCTTATAGGGGATAATCCGGCAAAGTTTCTTGTAATCGGCCACGGTCAGGGATGCGATTTTCCCCTGTGAGGTCATCGAAGCCGATGTATGCCGTCCCGCAGGCATGGGGGTGCGCAGCAGATCCGTGCGCCTTGCAAGGCCTTCATATAGAATCTGGCTTTCGTTCTCCCGGGCTATCCCGATGATTGTGTTGGCCCAGATGTGAAGGCGGGCCGTCTCGTCACACGGGGATTGTGGCTCGGTGAGCCGGAAGGACTTTGCAAATGTATCATCAAACCCGGTAAGGGAGAGGTGAAGCGGGCAGTCATACCCTCTGGCAAATCCGAGGAGAGTACGGGGCTTTTTTACGGAAGGGGTGTCCTGTGCAATACATATTGCCAGGTAAAATTTGCCGCTGCGGCAGAATAACCGGGCCGTACGGAAATTCCGCGGGTCCTTTGCGGCTTCATCGAGTAAATCAGCCTGCTTTTTCCCGCATGCGATAGGGAAGATCAGATATCTTTCCCTCTGTTTTCTTGTTTCAAGATACGACGCATCCTCAGCGATGTATTTTAACGCGAGCCGCTTTGATTCCGTATAGGTCCTGCGAAGATTGCTCGAGGCAGGAAACAGGTATATTTTGGCATAATACCGTCCGCTCAGTTCATCCCGCAGCAGGCAGAAATCACGATTTGTGTCATAACGCCCGAAAAGAAGCGTCCTCGGTGAACGGTACTTGGAGAGTGTGGATATCGCTTTTGCAATAACCGGGCTGGCGCTTGAGAAGATCTCCCCGATATCTTCATCATCGGTGTATACAAGCGGATATGATGTCCTGCGTGTATGGGAGAGCGAGAGAAAGCTTCCGATAAGCATGGCGAAGTCAAGCTTGAGGGAATCCTTGAACGGCTGCATTTCAAAAACATTCAGCGAAGCAAGGGCATCCTTGTCCAGAAGCCGCATCAGTTCATACTGGGTGGGAAGCGTACCCAGTGAATGGATGTCCTCTACAGCCGGTCGGCAGCGGTCAAGCAGATACTGCAGCGCTTTCGCATAGCGATTCATTACAAGCAGAAGAAGGCCGCTCTTGGTCTGGCTTGGTTCATATAGCTGAATCGTTACTGTCTTGGTAATCATAATGGCTTCCTTTGTGTCCTCTCTCCTGCGGTACCCGTATCATTCGAATGCCATATATAAGAAAAACCTGATATATGTGTTGACAGTCAAATATATTTTAGGTAAAATTGTAATACAGCAAATTGCTTTTCTTTGTATGGCACCGGTTAATAGTAATCAATAACAACAGATTTGCCCATTGACTCAAGTAATTCCTTGAGTTCATTGATTCTCCGCAATTTGAGATTGAGCTCCAGCGGAAGATTCGGATTGCGGTATGCGGGATTGGATGCCTTTCCCACGAAGAAATGGAGCTGGGTACATTCATTCATTAACAACTTTGCCAAAGCGGTGGCCCCATCTTGCCGCTTCT
>Ga0209429_10000727_pt1 | contig 21488 bp, 19 predicted proteins | sample BarGraNGADG00212_3_FD_184493 | JGI IMG/M metagenome (GOLD analysis project Ga0209429, IMG submission 184493) | Arctic peat soil microbial communities from Barrow, Alaska - Barrow Graham LP Ref core NGADG0004-212 (SPAdes) (version 2) | ecosystem: Environmental > Terrestrial > Soil > Wetlands >...
GTTCGTAGAAAGGCCTTTGATAACGCACAGTTTTACACTATCCACTTCAGCAGAATTGAGGAATGAGATGGTAGAAGCATTCGCACCAACTCTATTGTTTTGAAGGGTCAGGTTGTAGGATGCTCCTATACCATTGACTCTACCGTCAAAAACAACGCCACGAGCGCCGTTCAGTTCAATCAAAGCAGAATCAAGATTTCCCAACACCTGCAAATCACTACTGCAAGGATAAATGTGCACCCTGGTATAGCTTGACTTTCCACCATAACCACTTTGATAAAGCACGGCCTTGGCGGTTTCAGTGATGTTGGCTTTGATCCTGATGGTCAGGCTACCCGTCAATGCTCCAGAATTGATGGAGTCAAATGCCAATTTCAATGTTTTAAAATCTTGCAGGTGGGTTGTGTCGTTCCATACTTGTACAGGATCGGATACGTATTCCCAGGCGCCCATGGTTGGGGGGTTGCTTGGAGAGTCACTTGGAGGGTCACCTGGAGGGCCACCTGGAGAGTCATTTGGAGATTCACGTCGAGGCGCACCTCCAAAGTCTGTATTTTGACCAGTGATGGCCACTCCGGGCAACGCTACACCAGGTTGGTAATCGGAGGGAGAAATCCCTCCAAGATTGGTCAATAGTGGATCGGTACTGATGCTGTTATCATCAAAAGAAGATGCCTTAACCCACTCTTGCTGAGTGGAATACGTCGTATCTTTTACTAAAGCAAACTGCTGGTAAAATTGATAATCGTTGAAATCAAGTTTGTCTGTAGCACCTATATCATTGAGAAAAAAAGCATAATGTGCTGTGAGTGTGACTGTATTTTTACGCTCATTCCAAAAAATATTGTTTCGCACGTCACGATTTGTTGGTGCGAGGCTAAGATCCCTGTAGGCAAATGTATTGGAAACACCTGAAGTCGCTTTTCCGTTTATATAGACGGTATTGTGGTAAATCTTGACAGTACTGTTGCTGTTGTTCCAGATTCCCCAGATGCGGCAACCGGTCGTAATCGTATCCCCCAGAAAAACTATATTGTTTGAACAGGTATAGGTTCCAGTATGGAGCGAAATCCCATGTAAATAAGCTGCATCGGTAGAGATAATAATAAAAGTATGTACAAAATTGCGAGAAATCTCATGGGTTCCAGTTGCCGGGCCTTTATAAAAGATTCCATACATCTCGATGGTTGCCGACGTTCTATTTCGTAGACTAAATACCTTGTTTCCGCGTATAAGTTGGGTAGATGCTGCCTGTGTACTGATTTGTTCGATACCGATTATAGAGGCATTGGTGTAATTGCCTAACTGCGCATTCAGTGTGGAAATGTTATGCACCGAGTTATTGTCAATGGTGTTGGAACCGGCGATAGTAAAAATACCTCTGGTGAAGGAAAGCAAATTATTGGTTGTGGCATTGACCAAATTTGATACGGTATTGCCCGAAATGGTGGCCAACCCGGTACTAGCCGAATAAATACCATATACCGTCTGGATATTTCCAGTCGCTAATGAGGACGCAATCAAGCTGTTTTCTGTTGTTGTTCCACCTACCATATTATTGCTGATGGTAATATCTCCACCGCCAGCGGCTTTATAGATGCCATAAAAATTCGTTGATAACGTAGTGTCAGCTATCCCGACATTGATGGAACCAAAAGTATTGTTTTGACAGTCGATGGTATTGGTGCTGGCCACATAAATACCATAAAAATTTCCACTTTTCGTGGTATTGGTCAGAGTGATGGACCCTCTTCCTGTGCTTTCACCAAACGTATTACCGGTTATCGTTCCGATATCGATACCACCTGCAACCACATTGAGACCATACCAATTGGCATTTAACATATTCGTATAGTTGAAACCCTTGATGGTATTACCCTGAATACTGCTTCTGTTCGAACTTCCGACATTGAGCCTGATGCCGTTGAACAGGTTGTCGTGTCCTGTTTTTGTCCATACACCTACGCAAGAAGGGGCATTGCCACCAATATAGTTGCCGGTAATGGAATAACTTCCACCGGAGGCATTGTTGATGCTGACAACATTGTACGCAACATCTGTAGTAGGAGTAAAAGCAGCCGATTCATAGAAGCTGTTCCCGTTTATAGTAAATGCTGTTGAATTATCCTCAATCAATATACCATTGGAAGCGTTGCCCGGATTGAAGAAATCAAAGATTTCATTGTTTGTAATAAGAATACTTGAGTCTTTTCCACCGGAAGTTCCGGCTGAGTAAATGGCGTTGTAGGGTCTGGTGGCAGTTGTGGAACCTGTACCGGTTATTTTGCAATAAGCAATGGTATCGGTACTATTTCCAGTACCCACCGTAGACGTTGAAAAGTAAACCACTCCTTGAGTAACCGATGCGGGGTTTCCTTTCAGGATACAATACTCCACATTGTTGTTTTGTGCCGACTCCGAAAACTTGATGGTGCTGGCAGAAATTCCGTTATAGTTGTTGGAGAAGGTCAGACTGGCCGTCGTATTGTTCAAATACACACTACCATTGATGGTGACATTATCCGCACCATTGAAGCTGAAAAGCGGTGCATCGAAATTTCCTGTTACAATGATATCAGACGATTCAGGATAAATCAACAATCGGGAGTAATTAGCACCAGTGCCACTTCCGTTAAGCACGACGGATGCTGTTTCGACGGTACTACCCAGTATTTTAACCGTTAGGATGCCCTGATGTGTTCCTGCATTAATGGCATCAAAAGCACTCTTCAAGTTGACATAAAATCTTTGCAGTGTGCCTTGAGTCGCATCAACCTCAACCGGCAAAGGTGTAATGACAATCAGGCCATTTGCACCATTACCACCAGCTAAATTAAAGTTTTTTTTCCCGTATGCGCCGCCACCACCACCGCCATAATTGTATCCTGGAGATCCATCCATATTATTATAAGGACATCCGTCACCACCAGCACCTCCATTTTGTGTTTTAGCTACCCCCCCCGTTAATGTAGTCGCATTCGCGCCAGTTGCAGTGCTACCAGCTCCACCACCACCACCACCGGAATATTTAGTGCTGGTTGTCATACCGGCAGCTCCATTCCCTCCGGAGTATGTTGTAGCCCCTATGATATTGGATGCTAATCCACCTGTACCGGCTGTATTGGTATTATTGCCTGCACCATTACCACCTGCAGCCACCACCGTGCTCCCGTAATACGAGTTTCCACCATTTACACCATTTACACCTGAACTACCACCGCTGCCAACAAAAACGGAGATGAATGTCAAACCAGTTACATTAACAACATCACTTGAATAAGCACCGCCACCGCCACCACCACACTGCATTTCGATTTGGTTAGTGGTCGAGCCTCCTCTACCGCCGGCACCCCAGCATTCAATTCGAAGGCGCGTTACGCCTGCAGGTATATTGTAGGTATTTGTCCCAGGAGTGTAAATGGTTGTTTGTGCAAAAAGCATGTCTGCACTACCCATCACCATGATCAGGAGGGCCAATAGCAATTTTCTGAAAATGGATAAAACTAGTTGACTTCTTGAATTGTAACTCTTGGTCATCATGCAAATGAATTCATTGCCTATCGGACATTAAATACCAACTACAAATATACATAGTATTACTCACAAGCGAATCAGTCTTGTCAGCATCATTTCAGAAACAAAAAATAGAGTTAAAGGATACAAAAAGGATCGTTTAAATCGCAAACAAATACCCCACCAGATTGTCATCGTTCGTCAGATTCATCTTTTTCCGGAGCCTTGTGCGCGCAATTCGGACACTATCGTACGTCTGGAAAGTCATGCCGGCAATTTCCTTGGTGGAAAGGTTTAGACGAAGAAAAAAGCAAAGCTTGATTTCGGCTGGGGTCAGATTCGGATGTTTGACACCCAGGTTCCGGTAAAATTCCTGATCACTTTCCTTGATGCGGCTTTCGAACTGATTCCAAGAGTTTTCCGAGAAATCGGAGTTAAGCTCGCTGATGATGCGGTCCAAATAAGAAGGAACACTATCTGGATCGGTCTTCAGGATGTTCTTGACTTGTTTCAGCTCGGAAATGTATTTGTGTTTGAATTCTTCATTCTGAACATTCCGCAAGGAGATGGCAGCCACTTCGCGCTTTTGTGCTTCGACCATCTGTTTGTGGTAATCGTTGGTCTGTAATACGGATTTCACCCTGGCTAGCAACTCAATGGCCTCAAAGGGTTTGCGAATGTAATCGACGACTCCGGCGTTGAATGCCTTCTCAAGATCCGACTTTTCAGCAAGGCAGGTGATCATGATGACTGGTATCTGAGCAGTGTCTGCATCTTCTTTCAGAATTTCGATGGACCTCAGCCCATCGATTCCGGGCATCTGCCAATCCATCAGAATCAAGTCGGGTTTGACTTCCTGCGCTTTTTTGATGGCCGATGGGCCGTCAAAGGCAACAGACAGCTCACATTCCATGCTTTTGGAAAGAACAACGGAGATCAACGATACGGAATAGGGATTATCGTCTACAATTAGGATATGGTGTTTATTCATGCTTTAATTCAATAATACTGCGTGAAGTTAAAAATTTATCGTTTAATAAACAAAATAATCGCTGTGAAATTTCAGTATCAGACAGTTGACAGAGATTTCATTTCAATATTTAAAAAATGTGCATTAATATTCCTGAAATATTTTATCTTTGCTTCACTGAAAACACCTTGACTACATGCATGCACTTCCGAACATACTCATAGTAGACGACAACTCAACCAATCTTTTGTACCTGGAGATTATACTCCGAAACATCCCGGCAAAGCTTATAAAAGCACTTTCGGGTGCGGAAGCACTTTCGCTGGTTAAAGAAATGGAGCTGTCACTTGCCATCCTAGATGTACAAATGCCTGAAATGAATGGCTACGAACTTGCTGTCCTGCTGAACGAAGACCGTGCAGAAAATAAGGTACCCATCATTTTCTTGACAGCAAATTTCCCTGAAAATTCTAGAGTACTTGAAGGCTATAAGGCAGGTGCGGTAGATTATATTGTCAAGCCGCTGAACGAGGTCATCCTGATTAGTAAAATAAAGATTTTCCTGGAAATATACTGGCAAAAGCAGCGCATCATTGATGATACTGAAAAACTGAGGATTTCTGAAGAAGAAACCAGGGCAGCCAAACTTAAGGTTGAAGAGCTGAATCAATACCAGATCAAGGCACTTGAAGACGAACGAACCCAAATATCCCTGCAAGTCCATGACGAATTGGGGCAAGCAATGACAGCTCTGAAAATGGATCTGAACTGGGTGAAACTAAACCTTAAAGATCCAGAAATAGCCGCTCAGAAAATTGACAAGATGATTCTGATGACCAATCAAGTGATTCGCAGGGTTCAGCGGATATCTTCCGAACTCCACCCTGGAGTTTTGGATGACCTGGGCCTGATAGCCGCCACAGAATGGTACTGTGAAGAATTTACGGAACGCACGGGCATTCCTTGCCTGCTTTTCTTGGGTGATTCCGAACCTTCTTCAAAATCATTGAATCTGGCATTGTTCAGAATCATTCAGGAATCGCTAACCAACGTAATCAGGCATTCCCAAGCCACCAAAGTTTCCATCCAGTTGTCCATACAACCTGAAATTTCCCTGATTATTTCGGATGACGGGGTTGGCATTTCCCCTGAAAAACTAGAATCGGGCAAGTCCTTCGGTCTCATCGGCATGCGCCAAAGAATCACTCAATGCGGCGGAACCATCGACTATTCTGGTTCTCCCGGAAACGGCACGTCTGTTATCGTTTATATACCCAAAACTAACCAACTATGAAAGTTCTGATTGCCGATGATCATTCCATTGTCAGGGAAGGGGTTAAACAAATTCTCAAAACCTTGCCTGAGGTCAAATTTATTGAAGAGGCATCCGACGGGCTTCAAGCATTTTCCAAAATCTGCGAGACCCAATACGACATTGTCATTTTGGATATTTCCATGCCGGGTTTGAGCGGATTGGATGTGCTTCAGCGCATGAAAGACAGAAATATATCCACCAAGGTTCTGATATTCAGCTTTTATCCACAGGAACAATACGCCATTCGAGCTTTTAAACTTGGCGCTTCGGGGTACCTGTCAAAAGATAGCGCTTTTGAAGAGTTAGCTTTAGCCATTCGCAAAATAACTGCCGGCGGAAAATACATTTCGATCGCACTGGCCGAAAAACTGATCTTCCAAGATGCCGGGATGGAAGGCAAGATGCCTCATGAAGCTTTGTCCGATCGCGAGTTTCAGATTATGATCCAATTGGCCAAAGGCAGGTCCGTTACGGAAATTGCACATAGCTTATATATCTCTGATAAAACGGTCAGCACCTATAAGATGCGTGTCTTGGAGAAAATGGACATGAAAACAAATGCTGATTTGACGATGTATGCCATCAAAAACAAGCTGATTGAATAAACCCCAGGTATACTTGTAGGGTATTTCCTACAAACAATTCAGAGTCTCCCACCATAGATGACCTGAACCCCCTTCAAAGCGCCATTAATTGGCGCTTTATCTTTGTGGCATGAGTAAGACCTACTATAATGACACGCAACCTCTACATATTAGCAATCCTGATTGGAATCACCTTCCAGTCATACGCTCAACCAAGCAGGGGGCCGATGTCAACCACCGCGATAGGTCACATGTGCGTTACGTTGCTTTCACCGGCAGCACTCAGCACGATTCAGGACCTCAGCTTCACCAATGTTGCTCTTCGTTCAGCTGCCAGTTCAGAAGAAGGTTCAGCCAGTCTGACCGTAGGAAATGGAGCTATGCAAATGGCATCTCTTCATGTTCAGGGGAGCAAGGCTACCTATTCAGTGACGGTGACCAACCGCGCCATGGGTTTCAATCAAAATGGCAGGAGTATTTCCGTAGAAAATTTCTCTACGACATCCAATACCGATTATAATGGCGCAGGCACCATTTATATCGGCGCTACGATACGCGTTAAAAAGGCTGTGGTTGACACCAATGAAAAGTTGTCACCGCTTGCCGTAACGATAAATTACAACTAACTCGAAGGGCTAGGGATGCAAATCCTTAGAGGGTCCCACCGCCCTTCCCTAGAGTCCAATTGGTGGATGTTTTATTTAAAAGTAGTTTAGGTAGAGCAAGCAGGCACCCTGTGAAGAGTGCCTGCTTGAATTTTTATACACCTTAGACCTGCATGGATTTCCTTTAATGTATGTTTCTGCAGAAACGGCCTGACGAAGGGGTAAATGTTACTAGGAAGAGGACTTCAGTATACACTGAAATCCCTTTTTTTTGGCTACAAAAAAAAGGGATATCGTTGCCAACATCCCTTGCTTGTTTCGTTTCCGGAAATTATGCCGGGTGGATACATTCTGTGGGACAAACGTCTGCACAGGTTCCGCAATCGGTGCATACTTCCGCATCGATCTTATAGATATCGCCTTCGGAAATAGCTTCTACCGGACATTCATCGATGCAGGTTCCGCAAGCGATGCAATCATCATTGATAACATAAGCCATGATACAATAGAGTTTAATGAGTAATTATTAGCTCGACAAATGTACGTATTTTTGGTATCTGTGCAAAAAAAGCGGCAATAATTCCTGTAAAAAGTCGTTTATTCCTCACAGAGATGTTCCCAGAATGATGAATAAATTGATTTGTAGATTCTTAGTCCTTATTTCACTGACTTTTCCATTCAGTTTTGCCACTGCTCAGAAAAAAGTTCAGTACCTCCAATACGAGGACTTGAAACCCTATCATTTCGGTTTTTTAATCGGCATGCATACGCAAGACCTGATTCTGGATCATTCCGGTGCGACCGATACAAACGGCAACAAATGGTACGGAAGCGTCAACAATTATACTCCCGGATTTTCCGTCGGCGTGATTGCCGACCTGAGGTTGGCTGATTTTCTCAGCCTTCGCACGACTCCGACCATCCATTTCGGAAGCAAGGATGTGACCTTGGCTTCAGATGCTGCAGGCAGCACCCCTGTTTCAGCAAACGTACGCTCCAATTACATTTTGCTGCCGCTGAGTCTTCGGTATCGGGGTGCCAGAACCGATAATTACAGACCTTATCTGATGAGTGGGTTGAGTGCCGGTTTGGATATGGGACGGGACAAACAACAGCCGTTATTGCTTCAACCCATCAACATGTATTTGGAAATTGGCGCAGGCTGTGATATTTATATGCCTTATTTCAAGTTAGTTCCGGAGCTGAAGGTTTGTTTGGGAATGGGTGACATCTTGGTGCACAACCGAACGGACCAATCAAGTGATGCGTTTCTGAAATACACCAATGCGTTCGATGCCATCACATCCAGACTGATTGTCTTTTCCGTCCAATTTGAGTGACTAATCTACGTCCAGATCAATTCTTCCGACGTAAATCCCCCCTTTTCCAACCTGGTTGATGATAACCGTATCGCCTACAGCATTGACTTTCTTGGCAGGATTGCGCATGAAAGCGTGCGAGTGCCCGCCAATGATCACATCAATACTTTTGGTTTTTTCAGCCAAACGGATATCATCAGGAGCCTCTCCTTTATTGTCAAATCCCAAGTGAGACAAACAGATTACCACATTGCATTTCTTCACGGATTTCAGCCATGCGGCTTTGGCTTCAGCTGTTTCATAGGGTTCGAGCTGACTGTGTGTATCATTGGTATGCAACAACACCAGAGGTGTTCCGGCATTCATGGGCAAAACGGAGAGTACTAAAATTGAAAGTATAAGGCAACTTTTATTCATATCCATAATTATTTGAAAGTGTAGCGGATTCGTCCATCGAGTTGAGAAGTCACAGCTTTTCCCTGGGCAGTCAGTTTCTCTATTTGGCTGATGTAGGCATCCCGCAATTTCAGATGGGTGTCGGTTCGCTTTATGGCGTTTTTGAAGGGTGTCATCCCGCTGTTTCCGTCCTGTACATCGATACGTACGTTGGAAACCCCTTCACCACCATCTCCGGCAATTTTTGTCAGTATTGTCAACAAGTCGACAGGGCGCTCGTACCGATTGGGCGATTGACCACCTGATCCAAACGGACTTTGTATGATTGCATCATTTTACTCATAGCCTCAGGCGCCAGTGAATCGTATCGCTTGTCAACCTCCATGCGCGTGTAGGCTTTCATCGTAACCTTGGCAGAAAGGCCGGTCAGGAAAAGCAGCAAAACAATCAGTGCGAGATATTTTCTCATCATTCTTAAAATTTTGTCCCGCAAAGCTAACAATTGTATTCTAAGACAGTTGCGTATATTGTATTTTTTTGCTTTCTTTGCACCCGCTTTGCGTAATCGCTGGCAGGAAATAGAGTAGCCTGTTATGTTGCGCCATTGATTCATACTAAAAAATGTCATCATGGACTTTATGAAAATTGCCGAAGAGGCATTCGCTACAGGAACACAGCATCCTTCTTTCAAAAGCGGCGACACCGTCACCATCGCTTATCGCATTCGTGAAGGAAACAAAGAGCGTGTTCAGTTGTACCGTGGCGTAGTCATCAAAATCAACGGTCACGGCCTCAAAAAACGTTTCACCGTTCGTAAAATGTCTGAAAACGTGGGTGTAGAGCGTATCTTCCCCCTCGAATCACCATTTATTGATAGCATCACCGTGAACAAAGTGGGTCGTGTTCGTCGCGCCAAATTGTTCTACCTGCGTGGTCTTACCGGTAAAAAAGCCCGCATCAAGGAAAAGAGATAGGAAACTAATCTTTCTTCAGTATCATTTGTTGAGGCCGTCCATTTGGATGGCCTCAATTCGTTTAAAAACGTCAAAAAAGGTCCCATTCCATGCATTTGACAAAATAATTACTTAATTTCGGCCTGCGTTGAAAAAACGCGAACTATAATTCATCCTTTTATGAAAAAAGTCCTTGTTTGTTGTCTCGCAGGATTGTTTGCCTTAGCACTGTCTGCACAAGATGCGCCAAAACCGCCTGTCATTCCTCTGACCAACAAGACTGCCATTATCAGGCTGACCAACCAAATGAAGAGTTTTCCCGAAGAGAAAGTATATCTTCAGTTGGACAGACCTTATTATTCCGCAGGAGATCGCTTATGGTTCCGCGCCTATATGGTTCACTCCGCCATTCATACGGCACTGAATTTCAGCCGATACATCTACGTGGAATTGCTGAATGCCCATAACAATGTGATTATCCGCAAGAAAATCCGCCCGACAGATGAAAGCATGTTTTTTGGCCAGATAGACCTGACTCCTGAACTGGCAGAAGGCTGGTATTCCATCCGTGCGTACACCAACTTCATGCGCAACATTGATGAAAGCTTCTTCTACCGTCAAAAAATATACATCGGAAACGGCCTCAAAGGGTTGTCAGGCGTCGCCGTCAACGAGCGGACCAGCAGCAACATGGGTAATTCTGCACTGACAACGGCAACTAAAACCAAAGCAGCTTTCGACGTCCAGTTCTTCCCCGAAGGCGGCCACCTGATCGCGGGCAATATGCAAATAATTGGCTTCAAGGCAATTGGTGCCAACGGATTAGGCTCCGATGTCAATGGTCGGATCGTGGACAATTCAAATAATGAAGTGATTGCTTTTAAAAGCGCCTATCTGGGAATGGGTAAAATCATGCTGATGCCTGAAGCCGGAAAGACCTATTCAGCCATTTGCGAAGACAACATGGGCCAAAAAATAACCGTTCGACTACCTGATGTTTCCTCTGCCAATTATGCGCTTTGCGTTCAGCAAACCCCGACCATCATGAGCATCACGGTATTGACACCGGAACAAGCACAACGAACCGATACGCTTTACCTGATCGGTTGCCTTCGCGGTCTGCCCATTTTCCAAACGACCATCCTTCCGGAAGACCCAGGCTACACCTTCTCCAAAAACGGAATGAATTCGGGTGTCACCCAAATGATTCTGATGAACGGCAAGTGTGAAGTGTTGAGTGAACGATTGGTCTTCGTAAACGGTAACGATGACGCCAAACTGAGTGTTGCCCTCGATAAAACCAATTATCAGAAAAGAGATGCGGTTCATGCAGCACTGGTCCTTAAGGATTCCAAAGGCAATCCGATTGAAGGAAACTTCTCTGTCAGCGTCACGGATGACAACGATGCCAGAATTGACTCTTCCGAAAGCACCATCAAAAGTTACATGTTGCTTCAGTCGGATCTTAAAGGTCACATTGAGAACCCGAACAGCTATTTCCGCCCTGAAAACAAAAATGCTTCCAGCGAACTGGACATACTGATGCTTACGCAAGGGTGGAAACGCTACGATGCCAAAGCTGTCCTTGCAGGCAATTATGCCAAATGCGATACTTATGAAGTGGAACGCGGACCCATCATCAGTGGCAGGGTAAAGAATTTCCCTGCAAGAAGAGGTGTTGCCGGAGACAACGTATCCATGTTCTTCCTCAATAAGAAAAATCATTTTGACGGTGTTGCAACAGACAAAACAGGACGTTTTGAATTCCTAACCCCTGAATTTCCGGACAGTACCAAAATTCGAATTGATGCAGCCCAGAAAACTGGTCAATTCATCGAATTGTCAATTAATCCCGACACTTTCCCAACTTGCGGTGTCTCCTGTTATTTTCCGGATAATCTGAAACAAAATATCCTATTGAAAAGCTTCCTCAAGAAAAGCCGCGACCGGTATTTAAATGAAAACGGCATGATGTCGGTCTATCTGGATAAGGTCGAAGTAACTGCAAAAAGGACGGACAAGAACAAAAAGATTCGCGAAGAACGCGGTTCCATCTATTCAGATCCCAGTTATACCATTAGTGAAGACGCTCTCGCTACAGCCGGCAGCGTCTTAGATGTATTGAGTATGTCACCGGGTGTCACACTGAATGCAACTGGCGACGGTGTGCTCATCCGAAACTCCGTCCCGCTCATAATGGTTGACGGTATGGAATATTCCATGGATGAATTGCGTACTCTGAACGTGAATGAAGTCAAGATGATTGACATCCTGAAAGATCCAGGGCAATTGGCCATGTTCGGCAGCAATGGCACCAATGGTGTCATTTATATTTATCTGAAACGCGGGGAGGACAGAAACAATGAGCCTGTCGTTTTGGGTAGGAACCAGACCGAAATTATGCCCTTGGGTTATTCCCTGCCGGCTGAATTCTATGTTCCAAAATACCAGGTGGAGGCCAGCAAACAAAATCCGATGCCCGACCTGCGCAGTACCATTTACTGGAAACCCAATGTGAAAACAAGTGCCACAGGTGAAGCCGACCTCTTCTTTTTCACTGCTGACGGAGCCGGCACCTATACCATTACGGCAGAAGGCATGTCTCCAACTGGAGAAGTGATCCGTTATCAAGGAAAAATGAACCGAAAATAAGAACCTACCACTATGAATCGTCTTAAATTTGAAGGAAAAGGATTTGAATACTTCAAGATCTTTTTTGTCGATGTAATTCTTGCATTGGTTAGCTTAACCTTGCTTTATCCCAGAGCGTTGGTTCGTGAAGCCCGTTACCTTTGGTCCGAAGCCTCCCTTGGAGGTACACCTTTTGAATTTCGAGGCAAGACCAAGGTTGCATTCAACGGCTATATGAAAGCACTGCTGTTTATCGTCATCTTCGCGATTGTCATGGCCGCCGAAGAGTTGATTCTCGCAAAATCATTCTGTGAAATACCCTTATGGGCAGACTACTTCAACACGCTGATCATCCTGATTTTTGTACTTTTCTTGAGCCCAATTGTCATTCACGGAGACCTGAACTTTTTCGCAAACAATACCGCCTGGCGTTCCGTTTCCGTTTCCTATAAAGGGAAACTGAGTGACCTGATGTCCCTTTCGTTGCGCGGCAACATACTGACAGGATTGACACTTGGCATCTACACAGCCTGGTATGAAACACAACTTTGCACGTTCATGATGGAAAACTTGCGGTTTGGAAGCCTGCGGTTTTCCTATAGCGGAACCTCAAAAGAATTGTTCCGCCTGTATCTGAAAGGATTTCTGCTTGGCATTGTAACGCTAGGCATCTACCACATCTGGAATTTCCGGGACCTTTATAACTACTCCATCAACCATACCGTCGTACATAAAGGGGATCAGGAGTTCAGTCTGCATTCCGATGCCAACACACGCGAAGTGTTTGAGTTGTTGGTCGGGAATATACTCTTAGTGGTTCTGACACTTGGACTGGGTGCCGCCTGGGCCTACATCCGTTTCTTCCGCTTTATGGTAAACCATTGTGTGATTCCCGAAGCGTTCAACTTGGATTCCATTGAAGACAATGAACTTGTTGAAGAGCAGGAAAAGCCCTCCGAGCATTGGTTGGATAAATGGAATCCGGTAGTGATTGCCTGATCTAGCCCCTAGGGTCGATACCCCACAAGAGTTTCTTGCGAAGCGTGTGGATAAAGGTGTTGCCCTGCCTCTTGATCGATTTTATCGTATAATCCGCCTTGGTGATTTGCAGCTTGTCCGTACAGGACATGGTGACTGAAATGCCGTCGATGGCGACCAAGTAATTCTGGCTGCGGCTTTCGACCTCTAGGTCAATAACAGCGTTCTCGTCAAGAATCAAAGGCCTGGCAGTCAGATTGTGCGGAGCAACTGGAGCAATGACTAGATTCTTGGTGGAAGGCATCATGATTGGTCCACCAACGCTAAGCGCATAGGCTGTTGAGCCCGTTGCCGTAGCGATAACGAGTCCGTCTGCCTGATACCCGTTCAGATACTCCCCATTCACCCAAACGTGAATATTGATCATGGAAGAAGAATCCCTCTTCAAGATGGCGATTTCATTCAATGCACAAGGATATTCAGCCGGATATAGACCATTAACTGAAAGGCGCAGCAAATCGAAATCATCCACACGAAAGTTCTGCTTAAAGAGGTCCGTCATGACACTTTCAACCTCAATGGAATCTACATCCGCAAGGAAACCTAACCGGCCCGTGTTGATGCCCAGGATGGGTATGTTGCGCCGCCCTATGCAGTGCGCCGTGCGCAGAAACGTTCCATCACCTCCAATGCTCAGTGCAACATCGGCTTTAAAGTCACTACCTTCTTCGATGATACCTTGAATTTCGGGCACATTGATCAGCGTCGAACGCAGGAAATCCCAAAACGTCCGGTTCACCAGAATTTCAGCATTCAATTGACGAAGCGCATCGAATACGCTCCAAATCTGATTCAGCTTGTCCGATTGAAAAGGACTACCAAAGATTGCGACTTTCATCCGCTAACTTGTTTTAATGCACATTTTTGGGAAACCAGCGATTTTTGCAGGCATCTGACGTTCATACTTAAGCAAAAGCGACTAACTTTGCAATTGTATAGCATCCATCTGTTAAGCTTACAGATGCAAAAGTGAGAAAACTTTGTGACATGACAAAACTAAGCGTTAATATCAATAAGATTGCAACCTTGCGTAATGCAAGAGGTGGAAATTCGCCCGATGTGCTCCAGGTGGCGATGGATTGCGAAGAATTTGGGGCAGAAGGCATCACCGTTCATCCCAGACCGGATGAGCGACATATCAAATACCAGGATGTCCTGCAGTTGAGGCCCATCATCAAAACGGAATTCAACATAGAAGGTTATCCTTCCCGCGACTTCATGGATCTTGTCCTAAAAGTAAAGCCGCATCAGGTAACCCTCGTACCCGATGCCCACGATGCCATAACCTCCGATGCTGGTTGGAACACGAAAGAACATTTCAGTTTCCTGACAGAAATCGTGGAAGAATTCTGCGCCAAAGGAATCCGCACTTCCGTCTTTATCGGAACCGACATCCTCGATGTGGAAAATGCAGCCAAATTGGGTGCTGACCGCATTGAACTTTACACAGAGCCTTATGCCACGCTTTATCCGAAGAATCCGGCAGAAGCCATCAAGCCGTTTATTGAAGCGGCAACCCTGGCCCGCAAATTGGGACTCGGCATCAATGCCGGCCATGACCTGAGCCTGGTGAACCTGGCTTATCTGCATAACAACATCCCTTGGCTAGAAGAAGTTTCCATTGGGCATGCCTTAATTGCAGACGCTCTTTACCTTGGATTGAAAAAAACAATCCATTCCTATAAGGAATGTCTTAAATAACAAGTGACATGAAGCACATCTACCTGTTTTTAGCACTAGGCTTTGAAGAAATTGAAGCCATCGCCACCATCGATGTTTTGCGTAGGGCCGGTTTGGATGTGAAAAGTGTCTCCATCTCCGATGATTTGAAGGTAACCGGTGCTCACGGGATTTCTGTGGAAGCAGATTGTCTTTATCCCGAGGTCAATTTCACGGAAGCAGAAATGCTGATATTGCCTGGTGGTATGCCGGGCACCAAGAACCTTAACGCTCACGAAGGCCTGAAGGCTGCACTTACGCAGCACGCCAAAACTGGGAAGCCCCTTGCAGCCATTTGTGCCGCACCGATGATCCTGGGGCAGCTGGGCCTGCTCGATGGCAAAGAAGCAACCTGTTATCCTGGCAACGAGGTCCATCTGAAAGGAGCCATCCTTTCAGAATACATGATCGTACAAGACGGAAACATCATCACGGCATCCGGTCCAGGTGTTGCTGCTGAATTCGCTCTGCAAATCGTCGAACACTTCCTCGGCGAAGAAAAAATGGAGGAAATCTCCAAAGCCTTGCTATTAGGGTAAATAGATTTTATGTCATTAAATATCAATAGATTATGAAGATTGAAAAGATTTTTGGACGAGAAATTCTGGATTCACGCGGCAACCCGACTGTAGAAGTTGATGTTACGCTGGAATCAGGTGCTTTTGGCCGTGCTTCAGTACCGTCCGGTGCCTCGACCGGAGAAAACGAAGCCATTGAACTTCGAGACGGTGACAAAGGTCGCTACCTTGGCAAAGGGGTCACCAAGGCCGTCGATAATATTAACAAGATACTTGCTCCAGCATTGGTAGGCATGTCTGCGTTACGCCAGGTGGAAATCGACCACAAACTGATTGCACTGGATGGCACAAAAACCAAATCGAACTTGGGTGCAAATGCACTGCTCGGCGTATCACTTGCCGTCGCCAAAGCGGCAGCAGACTACCTGGATTTACCACTGTATCGTTACATCGGTGGTGTAAACACCGTTGTTTTACCGGTTCCGATGATGAACATCATCAATGGCGGCTCTCACTCAGATGCACCCATCGCATTTCAGGAATTCATGATTCGACCTGTTGGCGCTTCTTCCTTCAAGGAAGGACTCCGCATGGGGGCTGAAATCTTCCATTCATTGAAAAAAGTTTTGCATGACCGTGGGCTGAGTACAGCCGTAGGTGATGAAGGCGGTTTCGCTCCTGGTCTAAAAGGCACTGAAGACGCATTGGAATCCATCATTGAAGCTATCAAAAAAGCGGGCTACAACACCGAGTTAGTACACATCGGACTCGACTGCGCCGCTTCTGAATTCTATAAGGACGGCATTTACGACTACAGCAAATTCGAAGGTCCTCAGGGCGCCAAGCGAAACTCAGCCGAACAGGTCGCCTATCTGGAATCACTGATCAACAACTACCCCATCGACTCGATTGAAGACGGCATGAGTGAAAACGACTGGGCCGGTTGGAAACTGTTGACGGACAAAATTGGCAGTCGCATTCAACTCGTTGGCGATGATTTGTTTGTAACCAATGTTGACTATCTGAAACGTGGCATTGCCGAGGGTTGCGCCAATTCCATCCTGATCAAGGTGAACCAAATCGGGACCCTGACAGAAACACTGGATGCCATTGAAATGGCTCACCGTCATGGTTACACTTCAGTAACTTCACACCGCTCCGGTGAAACGGAAGACAGCACCATCGCCGACATCGCCGTTGCCACGAATTCAGGTCAAATCAAAACGGGATCACTGAGCCGCTCCGACCGTATGGCCAAGTACAATCAACTCCTGCGTATTGAAGAAGAATTGGGTGCCGATGCCGTTTACGGATATAAGAAAGTGTAAATATTCCTTTCCCATAAAGCAAACTGGCTGCCCCACAAAAGTGAGGCAGCCAGTTTGCTTTATGGGTATAAATAGTCTTATTTTGACTTAGGTCCTTGAGTAGTCGGAGCAACAGGAGGAACAGGTGCTGTAGGAGCAACAACCGAACCAGTTGCAGTGCCCGATTTCTTTACTTTCTTTATCATGACCTTAGGAGCCGGCGGATTGTAGTTATCAATCAACGATTTGGCATCGACGTTATTAGGATCAAGTTCCAGGATCTTGTTGCAATACAAGATGGCATTATCCTTATCCAGTTTGACATAATAGTACCAAGCCAAGTAACGATAGATGGTGATAAAATCTTTTTTCATGGAGCTGGACATGACAGTACCATTGTCCAATTTCTTTTGGAGAAGCACCAGGGCCTGTTCATAATAAGGTTTTGCCAATCCCAATGTTGTTTCAGGATCCAGAGCCGCGTTTGTATGGCCTCTCCACAAATAACCGATGTGGCTTTCGGGGCTCTTGATGCATACGGTACCGAAAGCTGTATCGGCTTTAACCAGATAATCCTTGTATAATAACTTGCCTGCATCAGTCGAATCTTTGGAATAACCTTGGGCAGCACGGTACCAAGAAAGACCCATGCTGTAGTAGTCCGTTGCTTCAGCAACATCAATGCCACCAACCATGTCAATGAATTTTTGAGAAGTTTCTGCCGCTTTAGCGTAATCCTTCATTTGTGAATAAAGCATTGCCAACTCCTTATAAGTTTCAGGCTTGGCTGCGCTGGATGCAAGTACCTTGTTGTATTGCTCCAGAGCTTCAGGAAATTTACCTGCATCGGCCAAAATGGTAGCATATGCGGCATAATCCTTATCAATGAACGCACCACCTTGAATGCTAAAGAATCGGTTGGCAATATTGATTCCAGTCGAATCTTTGGTTTTGGCAGCATTGTACATCCTCAAACGATTCAATACAAAATTCATCGAATCCTTGGCCAAAGCCTGATCAAGTAGTACAACGGATTGTGCGAACTGGCCGGTAAAATAATAAGCGGAAGCCAGACGGGTAAGGTCTTCACCTTCACATTGCCCTTCACCATAATACTTCACAAAAGCCTCAATGGCACTCTTGTATTTTCCAACGGAATTATATACCCTACCCAACGTACGATATGCAACGGTATAATCCGGATGTGCGGCAATAACCGGCGTTACCTTGGCAACAGCGGCTTCTTCGTTGATTGAGGCATATATTTCAGCATATTTAAGTGCCGCAACAGTATTTGTAGGATCAAAATTAATGGCTTGTTCATACTTACCTGCTGCATCACCATTCTTCTCTTCAGCAACCAACATGTCACCTTCAAAAATATACAACAGCGCAGATTTCTTAGCAACCTTGCGGGCAATATCCAGTTTAACAGGAACCAAGTCCCTCAAACCGGCTTGATAATAGGCACGAGCTATGGCTACATTTACTTCCGGATTTTTTTTGTTCTTTTTCAGTGTTGCAGAAAAAATCAATTCTGCTTCTTTCTGGTTGGTTTTCAAAATGAGTGAACCTTTACCGATAAAGTTCAAGGGATAAAGCGCATCGGCAGCGATACCTTTGTCAAAATAGGCCATAGCTTCGTCAGTCTTACCTTCAGCCTTGGCGATTTCGCCCAAATAGTAATTGGCTTCAGCAGGAGCCGTGGCCACTTGACCTTCAAAATATTCTTTGGCTTTGGTATATTCTCCAATTCCAAAATAATCTTTGCCGAAGTTGCTCTGAGCAGAAACTACAGTTGCGAGCAAGGCAAAAAATGCAGTGATTACATGCTTCTTCATTCTTTTAAATGTTATGGATTTTTGATTGATAATATTCATTCATGTATGTTTATAAGCCTCGTCGGCCTGGTAGATGGCACAAGACCGGCTTTCATGATAATGCGCTGACCTTTGTCACCTCCTACAAAATTCATGAAACCGGAAGGCAGATAACCTGGAGCATCCGATATGATCATGTAAATATATCTGAAAAAAGGATAGCGTTCCAACATCAGGTAGGCAGGAACAGGTGGATAACTGTTGTCTGGTTCTGCTACATCATACGGGCTGACAGACATGACACGAATCTTGTCGATAAAAGTCAGCTTGGTGGAATCATCCGGATTGCTTACCCAGTTGACACCAATGATGCCCAGTGCATTGGGCGTTTTAGAAACATAATCCAGTACCGCCTGATTGTTTTCTTTAGCGTAAACATTTTTGGAAAGGAACTTGCCTTTCGAAACAGAATCCTGAACGTAGCGAACAGTGCTGGAATTCGCATTGTCAAATACAACCTCAATGGTACCCTGACCGGAACTGGGTCTTAAATCACCCCAAGTGTGGATTTGACCTGATAAAATTTTTCGAAACTCGTCGACAGTAATCAGCGAGTCTTTGTTTGTTTTATTGATGATGAGTGCAATACCATCCACTGCAATTCTTGCGGAGCGTGGCAGTAATTTCTTGTCTTGTAGGGTTTTCTTTTCATTGGGTGTTAAATCCCTGGCAGCAACAATCAAGCGGACACTGTCTTTGAATAACAAGTTCAGTGCGTCCACTTCGTTGGTAAATTTCAGCTGAATGGTCGCATCAGAGTTAAGCGATTGGAAAACATTGGCTTCTTCGCGCATGATGGGCGAAAAGCAATCGTCACAAATCACGGTTGCAACCCCGGTAGTGGTTGTATCCGTCCGTTCGGGTCCCCTCTTTTGGTCACACGCTAATGCGGTTAAACCAAGGGTGATTACCAGCAGGATCGAAGTTTTTTTCATTTATTTATCTTTAAGAACGTATTTCGTTCCAAATCTGGTATCCTCTATAGATAGAAAAAATCAGAAAAACGATTCCAAAAATAATGCGCAGAGTAGCGGACATCATGGAAAAGTAATTCGTAAACAACGTCAGTATAGCCATGCCCAGAAAAACCAAAGCCATAAACGCGCCCCAAAGTAGTTTGAAATTCAATTTTTTCATTATCTATTTTAAACAAGTTAAAGAGAAGAGAAGACTACTCTCTGAAAAAGCATCTTCTCTCCTCTTTTAAAATTGATATTTTATAGCTTACTTCAGTAACTTAAATACTACAGGAAGCGTAAAATAAACCGGCACATTTCGTCCGTTCTGACGTCCAGGGATCCACCTGGGCATCATCTTGACAACACGTACGGCTTCCTTGTCACAAGAAGGATCAAGGCCACGAATTATAGTAACCTCTGTTACATCACCAGTGCGGCTCACAACAAAACGGAGGGTCACACGACCATCTATTCCAATTTCAGCAGCGACTGGAGGAAATTTCAAGTTGTCATGGATGAACCTGATCAATTCTTCTTCACCACCTGGGAATTGTGGCATTTGTTCAACACCGTAAACAGGCTTTTCCTCAATCACGACCTTGTGTTCGTCCAGATCAGCGATGTCCACACCCTTTTCTTCGTCGGTACCTTGAACTGTTGCTACAGAAATGGTTGTCTTTGTGGCTGACAAATCTTCCTGAGATTTCAATTCTTCACCTTCTGGAATGGGTTCGTCGGTGATGACAGGTGCGGTAAACTTTAGAGTACTCCTTAAGGGAGGTGGCGGTGGTGCTTCCTCGACACGTTTAATATTTTCTTCTTTTACTTGATCTTCCAGTTTGGACAAATCGGAAAGCACAGTCTTTTCATTCATCGTTTCATGTCTGGCAGTCAACTTCTGCACCGTGTCAATCAAGGCGGGAAGGAATGCAAGGAAGGCGACGAATAAAAATGCGATGATGAATGCGCGAGTGTGGCGTTTACTGGAGGTCTGACGCATTCTATACGCACCATAGCTCTGGTTTCTTCCTTCAAAAACCAAGTCACACCATTCGGCATCATTCAAATTGATATCTTTTGCCATTTTCTAATCTTTAGATTGAGGTGAGTTACTTCGTTTTTACAGCTCCAAAATCGGATGCTGCAGCTTTGGCACCAGCCGTTTTCAGATTATCCATTACATACTGGTCTTTTGCATCAAGATCAACTATAGCGTAAATCCCGATACTGCTGATCTGCATTTCGTCCAGAGCATCAACCAAATTCTTATAGTTAGAATCTTTTGTAGGCTTGATAATCACGACCTGACCATTCTTGTCGCCTTTGATCTTTTTGACCTGTTCTGTATAACTGGCCAACGTGATCCGCTTTCGATCCCTCATGTCTCTGAGCTTCCGTATATTTTCTACGGCGACCCTGTTTCTGCTCAATAAAATACTTCTAAGACTGTTTTTATCTTGGGAACTACCATAATTTGCAATTTTCGTTGCTGTGTAATCTTGATAGTTGGGTAAACCAAAATAGTAATATATTTTGTTATCCTCACCAAGGATTATGGTAATGGCTTTGGTATTTGACACCTTGTTCCGTTCCTCTTGTTTAACCTTGTCGTCTTTTACCGGCATAGTTATATCCATCGTTTGGGGCTTTGCCAGCGATGTACAGAACATGAAAAATGTGATGAGCAACATATTCATATCTACCATCGGTGTAAAGTCCACGCGAAGACTCATTTTTTTAGGTTTCCCTTTTTTCTGTTCGCCTCCACCAGTTTGTACTTC
>Ga0209429_10000728_pt1 | contig 21451 bp, 21 predicted proteins | sample BarGraNGADG00212_3_FD_184493 | JGI IMG/M metagenome (GOLD analysis project Ga0209429, IMG submission 184493) | Arctic peat soil microbial communities from Barrow, Alaska - Barrow Graham LP Ref core NGADG0004-212 (SPAdes) (version 2) | ecosystem: Environmental > Terrestrial > Soil > Wetlands >...
GAACGCCACAATTTCCGGTGGCAATGGCGAAGGGGATCACCTGTTCCCATACCGAACACAGAAGTTAAGCCCTTCAGCGCCGATGGTACTTGGTGGGTAACTGCCCGGGAGAGTAGGCCGCCGCCGGTTTCCAAATTGGACTGCAGATCAACACCCTGCAGTCCGTTATTCCTCAGTAGCTCAATGGCAGAGCACTCGGCTGTTAACCGAGTTGTTGTAGGTTCGAGCCCTACCTGGGGAGCCACCCACAGTACCACCTATTGATAGAAAGCATTCTGTCGGTAGGTGGTTTTTTCTATTGTTGAAGTATGGAAAAAGCGTTGATATATATAGGGATTCCGGGTGTTCGCGCCCTCGGTTGGCGGCTCGTTTTGCTCACCCAAACTGGTCGTTTTTACCCTGATGCGCCGTTCGTCCATATCGAGCCAAAAACCTCAATAGTAATAGTTTGACAGTTGACCAAGGGGGTGCATTTCGCTTGTAATCGTTTGACAGTTGAAATCTGGCTTGTTCGCATATGAAGGAATTCTCAATCCATAGTCTAATCATATTGAACCAATTAACTGCGTTATTAAGTAGACTACAGATGAAAGCGAAAGCGGTATCACGGTAGTCAGTAAATCCCATAAACCGACCCAGGTCGCTTGCTGTTGATCTGCTCCGCTATCTCATTTAGGTACACCCAGCGGTTCATCTTGTCGGCAAGCGCTGACTCAAGCCGCCCTTTTTCTGCTATGACGGGCATCAACTTTTCATAGTCGCTGGCGTAGCTCTGCATATCTTCTTCGGCCCGGCGCAGCTGATCTTCCAAACCTGAAATATCTTCATCTATGGAATTAAGCTCGCGCTGCTGCGCAAAGGTAAACTTAAGCTTTGTGGGCCTTGAAGGCGAGTGGGAAGGCTCCGCAGATGTGGACTTGTCCGTTTTGGCAGTGAGTGTGGTTTCAACTGCACCTGCCTCTGGCTCGCGCTTGGCCAGATAATCGGAAAAGTTGCCTGTGTACCGGCGGATCTCGCCGCCATCCCGGAACTTGAAGATTGTGTCCACAATCTTATCAAGGAAGTAGCGGTCGTGAGAGATGGTGACCACGGCGCCGCTGAAGCCCTCCAGATACTCTTCCAGTACCGTCAGGGTGTCTGTATCCAGATCGTTGGTGGGCTCATCCAACAGAAGCACATTAGGCGCGCTCATCAGGATGCGCAGCATATACAGGCGCCGCTTTTCGCCGCCGGAGAGTCTGTTGACAGGAGTCCACTGCACATTGGAGGGGAACAAGAACCGCTCCAACATCTTGGAGGCGGAGAGGGTGCCCTCGTTGGTTACCACTTCGCCCGCGACCTCTTTGATGTAGTCAATCACGCGCATATCATCGTGCGTTGTATCCCATATCTGTGACAGATAGCCGATTTTTACCGTCGCGCCGTGCTCTACGCTGCCCGAATCCGGTCTGAGGATACCCGCGATCATCTTGATCAGGGTAGATTTTCCGCTACCGTTTGCGCCAATGATGCCCACCCGTTCGTCACGAAGCAGTACATGCGAAAAGTCTTTGACCAGGCAACGCTCGCCATAAGATTTGCTGATACGGTTGATTTCGATGATCTTTTTGCCAAGCCGGGAGGAGACGGAGTCCATCGCCAGCGTCTCGGCCGCTGCCGCTGTGCCATCCTGCAAGGCACTAAAGCGCTCAATGCGGGCCTTGCTCTTGGTGCTGCGCGCCCGCGCGCCACGCTGCATCCACTCCAGCTCGAGCTTGTAAAGGCTGCGGTTTTTACGCTGCGCGGCTTGCTCATCTACCTCGCGCTGCGCCTTTCTTGCCAAAAACTGTGAGTAGTTGCCGTCATAAGCAAATAGCGCACCTGCGTCGATTTCTGCAATGCGGTTGGTTACACGCTCTAAAAAGTAACGGTCATGGGTCACCATCACGATGGCGCCTCGATAGCGCTGCAAAAAGGTCTCCAGCCACTGCACCATGTCGCTGTCAAGGTGGTTGGTGGGCTCATCCAAGATCATCAGCTCACAAGGGCTCATCAAAGCCTGCGCGATCGCCACGCGCTTCTTCTCGCCCTCGGACATGGCGGAGGTGTTGATGTCAAAATCGAAAAAGCCAAGCTTCGTCAGGATAGTTTTTGCCTCATGGGCCAAGGTGTCGCGCGCATGCGGGTCAGCGTTTTGCAGTACAATCGACAGCAAGGACAGGTTCTTGTCAAGCACCGGATTTTGATGCAAATAGGCAATGCGCATGCCGGAGGACTTGTTGATCGTTCCCTCGTCTGGCGTTGTCTGCCCTGCTATGATGTTGAGCAGTGTTGTCTTGCCCGTGCCGTTGATACCGATGATGCCGACCTTATCGTTGTCGTTTATGTACAGCGAAGCCTTGTCAAGGAGCACCTTGTCGGGAAAGCTTTTGCTGATTTTCTCTGCAGATAGTAGGATCAAATTACACCTCGTGTTGTTTGGTCGCACACAGTATAACACAATATACTGGGATAATGTTGAGCAGATGACAACCCGCAGGATTCTTATCGCTTCCATCAACACTGCTAAAGCGAACAAGTAACGTAGAAATCAGTGAAAAGAGCACGCTTCTGATGCGCTTTATCAATGCATACTCATAGGCACTGATTCATTGATTAACGCTTATGGCAATTGCCGGATCTGCCCAGTCAGCGTGTCCTCCAAGACCATCTGCTCCCACAGGCAGCGCAGCGGGCCTTCCGCGGTATCGCGGTGATGGTGGCCAAAGTACCACTGCCCAAACAGATCCTGCCTATCATAGAGCTGGTCCAGCAGAAGCGCGGGGTGTGCCCGACAGCCTGAGGGGATGTTCAGCTTGGCCCAATAGCTTTCGCGCGGTGGGTCGATAGGGAAGCCCAAGTTCCTTAGTATGAAGGCGCGCGGGCCCTCATGGCTGATGACGTAGTCAACCCGAGGCCCTTTGAGTCGCTTTGCCATGCTTGCCTCGGCCTGGTCGTTGAGTAGCAATTCTTCGACGAATAGAGTACGGCCGGGTGTGCGGAAAGGGTAGTCGATGGAATAGCCTCCCGGGTAGAACCAGAAGCTTCTGCCGACCATGTGTGCGGTCTCACCTGACAGGGGCACAAACAGGTTGCCGCCCAAATCCCTCCCGGAGCAGTTATAGCGATGCACCAGGGGCTGCTTCAGGATCCAGCCATAGTTCTCATGGTTGCCCCGGCAGATGATCTTTTTAAGCGGCAGCGCCCGCCACCAGGTGAGCGTCTCATCGTTATCGCTTACCCAGGATGCGCCAAAGTCGCCGCAGTGGATGATGGCATCCCGCCGTGTCAGCCCTAAGCCTGGCAAGATTTGCCGCAGTGTTTCCAGATCTGCCGCGCCGTGGGTATCACCAACGAAGAGAAAGCGCATATGACGTGCTCCTTTTGTTCATTTAGGTGACCCCACTTCGCGTTTTCGGTTCAGCGCCGAATGCCAAAGCATTTTTACTTCTTTGGCCTGAATTTTTTCAATGCACCGGCCTATTGCTCTGCTCACCAAGGCTATCTCATGCTGCCATGCATTCCATGCCTTTTCTGCCAGTTCAGTTGCTTCCTGGATCTATTACCCATAGTTTTGATCTGGATACATCATGATCTGGCTTATTATGAAGCAATCAACACAGCCATGCCAGTACAATTCCAACAAGTTCTTCAGTGCCTGTATCCCTGATAACCTGTCAGCGTATTGGGGTCCCAAACAGGGATGCCTGTGTATTCCTTGGCTTGTTCCTCCCCGCGGAGCACGCGAAGGGCGCCTGACGCCAAGGCTTCCAGCTCAAATTCACCGGGATATACGACAACAGGCGCTATAAAACTGATTCTCTTTTTCAGCTCCTCCACCAGATATTCATCCCGAGCTATGCCGCCTGTCAATAGTATTGCTTCGACTTCGCCGCAGAGTACCGCTGCGCACGCTCCTATGTTCTTGGCCACTTGATAGATCGTCGCTTCATAAACAAGCTTCGCGTATTCATCACCCGTGTCTATTTTGCACATCACTTCCCGGGCGTCCGATGTGCCCAGATGATCCATCCACCCGCCATCCCTTGTGAAGCGGTTCAGCAATTCTTCCTTTGAAAATCTCCCGCTGAAGCACAGTTCGATGAGCGGTGCCGCAGGAATCGATCCTGCGCGCGTTGGCGCCATGGGGCCATCGCCTTTGATGCCATCAGAGGTGTCGACCATCTTGCCATGACGATGCGCTGTTATGGTGATGCCTCCTCCAATATGCGCAATGATCAGGTTCATCTCCTGATATTTGCGGCCTTTGGATGCGGCGTACCTGAGCCCAATTTCCTTCTGATTCAATGCATGCAAATGACTGGTCCTGTAGATATCCTTAAGGCCCGTGATGCGCGAGACAAGGTCGAGTTCATCGACATTGACTGGATTGACAACAAACGCGCTGCCACCATAAAGCCTGGTGAAAGCATTGGCAATCTGGGAGCCAAGGCTGGCCGGATGCATAGCACTAAGCCCCGTTCGCGCATTACGCAGCATCAACTCATTGACGCCATATACACCGCTCTCACAGCTGACACCGCCTCCGCCGCGTCCGGCAAAAGCTGTGATCCCTTCCAGGGAGTATCCAGCCTTCTTCACCGCCTCCTGGATGAACGTTACGCGGTCAGGCAGCTGATCAGGCACGGATTTGCTCAACGTCTCTGCATCATGGGAGACAGAGATCTCAAAAAGTTTGTTCTCTTCTTCAAAAAGCGCTGTCTTTGTAGATGTGGAACCCGGATTGATGGCGAATATTCTCACCTTTTTCTTCATCCCAGAGCTTCCTTCCTGTGTACTTCCTGATTTTGATTTCCGGATATCAGGATTATACACGCACAGGCTCATCTGCCTCAATAGCAGTCGCCATCTGTTCCTTCTGTTTCACCCCAAGACCCAGTGATATCTTTCTGAGTATGTGGTCAATGACCCTGGAAGCCCAGGCAGCACATTAGTCTGTCAATATCGCCACGCGTATGTCCGCGGAAGTGACCACGCATCCGGAAGAACGCTCGGGCCGCTTCTCAGCGTTGGCCTTCTCTTCGAACCGGCAAAGCATTGAAATCGTGGCACGATGACATGATGAGTTCTATAAATACGACAGTGTACGTTTGGTTGTATTCGCGTTCCAAGAGTCCGCGATTCAGCACGCTGTATTTGGCTTTTCGTTGCGGGCTGATCGTCAAGGCGCAGCGCACGACTCGATCATATCGGGGAAACAGGCAACTGACTGTGGTCTCCAAAGGTCAATAGTGTTTCCTGTTTGGCATGACCCGGCAGCGGGCGAAGAGGTCAAGGCACTCGTTCCGCTGCGTCTCTATCAGCCTGAAGGACAGCTGATCCATCGTGTCATAGAAAGCCTTATCCCGAAAGCCTATGTTTTCCGCGTCATCCCGGTTGCAGCCATAATAGACATTCTTGATCCCGGCCCACAAACAGCGCCTAGACACGTGGGGCAGGGCTCTGAAGTCGTGTAGATATCCGCGCCCTCCAGGTCAAAGCTGCCGATGTTTCTGCAAGCGTCGCGTATCGCTTCTATTTCGCCATGGCAGGTAGGATCCTGGTTTTTGATCACGCAGTTGTGGCCCCGTCCAATGATTTTGCCATCGTGCACGACAACTGAGCCAAAATGGCCGTCATGGCCGTTTTCGATACCGATCTGCGCCTCTTTAATTGCTTGCTCCATCAGAGCCTTCTCCATCAAAATGGCCTCCTGTTCATCAAGCTGCGATGAAGTTGTCAAGAATCGGAACTGTTTGTTAATATACATGATACCAAATATCACAAGTCTATTCAAGCTGTGACAGGGAAAAGTAATCATCGCTGCTTGCGTGATATGAATGGTACTGTCAAAGGGCATACTATCATCCCTTTGAACAAAGCGGTATAATCCCTCCGATATAAAGAACCCTAAGGAGCAGATCATGCCAAACTTTAAGCTCACCCTGTGCTATGATGGGACACGGTACAACGGCTGGCAAAAACAGGGCAACACGCCCAGAACGATCCAGGAGAAGCTGGAGATAGCTCTCGGTGAGATGCTGGCACAACCTGTTGAAATCGCGGGCTCCGGCCGCACAGATGCGGGGGTGCATGCACGGGCACAGGTGGCGAGCTTCAGGGCAAACACTATGAAAACCTGCATTGAAATACTGGACGACCTGAGGGTGCGATTGCCTGAGGATATCGGGGCAATTTCGTTGGAGATCGCTGCGCCCCGCTTTCACGCGCGGCTGAGCTGCGTTGAAAAAACCTATGTGTATCGCGTATGGAACAGCGATCAGCCCAATGTGTTTGAGCGCAGGTATATGACCGCTGTGCCGCAGATGCTTGACCTGGACGCGATGCGCGAGGCCGCGGCTCAGTTGATGGGGACCCATGATTTCAGCGCATTTTGCGCAAATCGGCACATGAAGAAATCCGCCGTGCGCACACTCAACAGCCTGCTTGTGAAACGCTTGGGGGACGAGGTGCACTTCATACTTACCGGGAACGGCTTTCTGTACAACATGGCGCGCATCATCGTGGGCACGTTGCTGGAAGTCGGACAGGGAAATCTTCAAGCAAAAGATATGTCCGGCATTCTTGCCTCACTTGACCGAGGGAACACCGGCCCTACTGCCCCCGCGCAGGGGTTGATCCTGTGGGATGTTAAATACTGAATAGTGTGTACTGACCTGGCTCCGTTTAAGCGGACAGAGGATAAGTGTGGCAGAATCGTCCAATCAAGAAGGAGAGAAACCACATGTCAAGAAAGAGTCTATTCACCCGGGAGGAGAAGATCGCAGCGGTCAGTCTGGTCATCGACAAGGGGCGCTCGACGCTGAGCGTACCCAACGAGTACGGGGTCCATGAGAACATCATCATTAAGTGGCGCAAGCAGTACCTGACGAATCCTGAGGGTGCCTTTTTGCAGGCACTGAGCTGCGAGCCTCTGAATGAAGCGGAACGGCTCAGCCGGCGGATCCGGGAGCTGGAGAACGAGGTCGATTTCCTAAAAAAAGTGTCAGCGTATTTTGCCAGAACCCCGCGCAAAAATACGCCATGATCCAAGAACATGCGGGGAAACTGAGCATCAAGCAAGCCTGTGACTTGATGCATGTGAGGCGGCAGGGGTATTACGAATGGGATCGCCGCCGCTCCTGGAACCGTTCCGGCGAGGATGAGGCTTTCAAGGTGAAGGTGCTCAACATCTTCTACGAGAGCGGACGGATCTATGGCGCCAGGAAGATCCTTGCCATGCTCGGGCGACAAGGGATCTTAAGCTCACGCAAGAGGATTCGCCGCATCATGCGGGAAGAAGGCCTTGTGCCGCTCACCTATCGCCGGCATGTGGTCACGACGGACAGCCGCTGCTCCCTAAACATCTATCCTGATCTTCTCAAGCAAAACTTCCATGTCTTCGCCACAAACAGGGTTTGGGTATCCGACATCACCTATGTTCGCACAGATGAGGGATGGCTGTATCTGTGCACGGTCATTGACTTGTTCGCTCGCCGCCCCGTTGGCTGGGCGGTGAGCAATCACATCGACAGGCACTTGGCAATTGCGGCCTTCAATAAGGCGATCAAAAATCGCGCACCGGGAGCAGGGCTGATCTTTCACAGCGATCGAGGCTGTCAGTATGCCTCAGGGGACTTCAGGCGCGCCGCGCTGGCCGTAGGCAGCCTCCAGAGTATGAGCCGACCGGGTTGCCCCTATGACAATGCTTGTGCGGAAACCTTCTTCAAATCCATCAAGATGGAATGCCTGGACAACCAGCACTTCAGTGCTCGCTCACAAGCCGAAGCAGAAATCGCGCGTTACATGCTGTTCTATACTCATAAGCGTATCCATGAAACCCTTGGTTACCTGAGCCCTGCAGATATGAGCGTTGCCATCCGGCTCAACTTGCAGTATCCTGACCCCGACCACACTATCGAAGTGTCCGCTTATTCGGTACCAGACCGATTACCCATGGTTATCCTCCATGATCATAACTGACGGAGGTGTGCCGGTCGCAGCCGCTCAGTCACGGGAAGACGAATCCGGCGATGAACTCCTACTATTCAAGGTCAGTGGCTTTTGAGGTTCATAGGTATGCCGCAATGACACTTGATTTGGTACATCATTGGCGGCTCAAACAGGCAACTGCAGCAAGAAAAGACGCTCGAGCCATTCGGGCGTCTTTTGCTGTGAAGCGCATTATTTCTGCGGCACTGATTCGGAAGTCCCAAAGCCGATCAGGCTGCCGACCCGGCGGATGTTCTTGGCGGAGATTTCCGGTTTGTCGATGATCTTGCCCATGAAGACCAGGGCAACCGAGCCGCCGCCGTCCAGGTTGAGCGCCTCCTTGGCACCCAGCTGCAGCATGCGCTCAGCCAGCCAATTGAGATAGGCGTCGCGGGAATCATCCGCGCGGCCGCGCACGGTGAGCAGGACGTAGTGGTTGGGCGCAATCATACCCAGAGCGCAGCGTGGCTCGCGATAATGGTAGTAGCTATCATCCTGCATGTGGGGGCCAAGCTGGCCGTCCTGCACCAGGATGGAACCAAAGGCATAGACATCGGTCGCTCCCATGTCCAGGTACTCCTGCGCTGTGTGCGCGTCACTGAGGAAGGTCCGCAGGCTGCCGTCAGCAAAGCGGGCGATGGTCTTCAGGTTTGGGTAGGCGCCGCGGTTGGCCTTGTAGGTCTTGTCGGAGAGGATCTCACTGTTCCTGATGATGATACCCTGCGTTTGCTTATTGCGCAGGCGGTGGCTGAAGAAATCATCCGTCGTTGCCAGCACCACGCGGTTCTCGCGCGCGATCTCGGCGGGGGACAGCAGGCGGATACCGGGCGTCTTGCCCGGGGTCACATAGCTTTTAAGCGCTTCATCGCCCCGCAGCATGATCTCGCTCTCAAACCAGACAAGGGGACGCTCAGGCTCCTCATAGCGCCTGATCTCGATCGACAGCGTGGGGGAAAGGTAGAGCCAATGGCCTTGTGCGGCGTCCTCCAGCACATACTCCGGCAGACCGGCTGCCTCATCCAGAAAGCCGTCATGTGTGCGGGGAGGCAGAACTTCAGTTATTGCGCAAAGCTGCGGAAGGATCAGCAACAGTGCCAGACTCAATAGCAGCGATCGGCGAAGCATTTTGTGCATTTTGTGCTGTCCTCCCTTTCATTACCATGATCACAGGCATTCTATGGCATTGGTGGACTCAGGTCAATCCTCGCTTAACTAGCCGAACAATGCCAAATGCTGCATGTGCTTCGTGATTTTTCACCTTAATGTGACCAGTTTCGTCTTGCGCGGGTCCCACATATACTCATATCAAACAAAAACCACCGCCTCAGCCGGTGGTCATGATGGACAGACGATCCGGAGATAGTCTACAGCGCAGGCCTTATTCTGCGGAACAGCCTTTGGATGAAGGGCAGTGAGACCTTTTGCTTGGAGATCACGTCAAAGGCGACAGCGGCCAGCAACACCAGGCCCTTGACCACCTGTTGCACGTTGATGGAGATGCCCATGATGGACATGCCGTTGTTGAGCACGCCCATGATCAAGGCACCGATCAGCGTGCCGCCTACTGTGCCGATGCCGCCATAGGCGGAAGCGCCGCCGATGTAGCAGGCGCCAATGGCGTCCAGCTCAAATCCAGTGCCTGCCTGAGGGGAGGAGGAATTGAGGCGCGCAGAAAAGATGATGCCCGCGACAGCGGCCAAAAAACTCATGTTCACGTAGGCGAGGAACTTGATCTTGTCCGTCTTGACGCCGGAGAGTTTCGCCGCCTTCTCGTTTCCGCCCAGGGCGTAGATATGGCGGCCAATGACAGTTTTATTGGTGAGATAGGAGTAGGCCAGCAGCACGATCCCCACAGTGATCAGCACGACCGGCACGCCGTTGTATTCGGCCACTGTAAAGAAAAACCAGATGACCGCCGCGCTGATGATGACAGAGCGGATGAGCGTGTTGACAGCGCTTTCGATGGAGTATCCCTTGCGTTTTCTGTCCGCGCGTTTCTTGAACTGCAGGAAAACATAAAGTGCAGAAGCGAGGATACCGATAATCAAGCTGGTGATATTCTTGGAAGCAGTGCCGGGCAGGATCCCGTCCAGGAAGTTACCGATGAAGCCCGTGGATAGCGACATGAAGTCTTTGGGGAAAGGCGAGAGCGTCAGGCCTTTCAGAATGATGAGGGTCATGCCCCTGAAAACCAGCTGGCCGCTGAGGGTCACGATAAAAGCCGGGATATGAATGTAGGCGATCCAGAAACCATGCCACATGCCGATTGCCATACCCAGCAGCAGGCATATCAGCACGGACAGATAGGAGTTCATCCTCCAGGTGATGATGAACGTGCCCGCGCAGGCGCCGATAAAGGCAACAACTGATCCGACAGACAGGTCGATGTTGCCGCCTGACAGGATGCAGATGAGCATGCCGATGGCGATGACCACGATATAGGCGTTCTGGTTGATCAGGTTTGAGACATTCATCGGTTTGAGCAGCGTGCCCTTGGTCAGCATCTGAAAGAACAGGACAATGATGACTAGCGCGATCAGCATCACGTACTGTTTGATATTCTTTTGTAAGGCCGTTTTCAGCTTGCCCATGTGTTCACTGCTCCCTTGCTTGCCTGCATGATCATATCCATGATGATTTCCTGCGAAGCTTCTTCCCTGTTCAGTTCTCCGACGATCCTGCTTTCGCACATCACGTAGATCCGGTCACACATTCCCAGTAGTTCTGGAAGCTCCGAAGAGATCATCAGGATCGATTTTCCTTCGGCAACGAGATCGTTGATGATGGTGTATATTTCGTATTTCGCGTTGACATCAATACCTCTGGTCGGCTCATCCAGCATCATGATCTCAGGCTTGGCGAACATCCATTTCCCCACCAGCACTTTTTGCTGGTTCCCACCGGACAGGTTGCCCACATACTGCTCCACATCAGGCGCCTTGATATTCAGCTTTGCCTTGTACTCCGTGGCGGCGTGCTGCTCCTTATCCACATCGATCACACCCTTGCGGCTGACAAAATCAAGCCGCGACAAGGTGATGTTGTGCTTGATGGAGTTGGAGAGGACCAGTCCATCGCCCTTGCGGTCCTCCGTGATATAGGCGAATCCATTCTCAATGGCTTCAGGGATATCGTCAAGCGGCAGCGGCTTGCCGTCTTTTAAAATCATTCCGCTGATTTTGGCGCCATAGTATTTACCAAACACGCTCTGGCACAGTTCAGTTCTGCCTGCACCGATCAGGCCGGCAATACCCACGACCTCCCCCTTGCGCACATACAGGGAAGCATCGTCCACTACCTTCTTCTCCGTGAAAAGCGGATGGAATACTGTCCAGTGTTCGATTTCCAGTGCTTTCTCCCCGATATGGGACCGTCGTTTGGGGAAACGGTCCACCATCTCACGGCCTACCATGCCGCGGATGATGCGGGGTTCCGTGATGATATCTGTTGTGCGGTCCAGCGTCTCGATCGTGGCGCCATCGCGTAAGATCGTGATCTTGTCCGCTACATAGGAAATCTCATTTAATTTGTGGGAGATCATGATGGAGGTGATGCCCCGGGTCTTCTTGAATTCCTTGAGCAGGTTGAGGAGCAGCATTGCGTCCCCTTCATTGAGCGCCGAAGTAGGCTCATCCAGGATGAGCAGCTTGACGTTCTTTGACAGGGCTTTGGCGATTTCTACCAACTGCTGCTTGCCCACGCCGATGTCCTTGATGAGAGTCTGCGCGTTTTCATGCAAACCAACGATTCGCATGTATTCCTCGGCTTTTTCGTAGGTCTTGTCCCAGGAGATGATGCCGCGCGTCGCTTGTTCGTTGCCCAGGAACATGTTTTCGCCGATGGAGAGATAGGGGACCAGGGCGAGCTCTTGATGGATGATGACGATGCCCAGCTTCTCCGAGTCTTTGATTGATGAAAATTGGCAATGCTTACCTTCGTAGATGATATCGCCTTCATAGGAACCGTAGGGATGGATGCCGCTGAGAACATTCATGAGCGTGGATTTTCCCGCGCCATTTTCACCGACGATCGCGTGGATCTCGCCGTTTTCAACCTGGAGGTTGACGTTGTCAAGCGCCTTCACACCGGGGAATTCCTTGGTGATGGAGCGCATTTCGAGCAGGATTTCAGCCATCCGCTTTCCCCCTTTGGGATTCCCGTATGCTTCTACTTATTTGGGAAGGGCGGTTCTGCCGCCCTTCCCTTGATGATGAGTAGTCTTGAATTACTTCAGCTGATCTTCGGTATAGTAACCTGAGTCGATCAGCAGTTCTTTGTAGTTGTTCTTGTCAGCGAAAACGGGGTCGCACAGGAAGGACGGGATGATCTTCACGCCGTTGTCGTAGGTGGTGGTGTCGTTGACCGGCACTTCCTTGCCCTGCATGATCGCGTCGACCATCTCAACCACTTTTGCGGCCAGGGTGCGGGTGTCCTTGAACACGGACATTGCCTGATATCCGGCGATGATGTTCTTGGTGTTGGTCACGTCGCAGTCCTGCCCGGTGATGATCGGGAAGTTCTCCAGCGTGAATCCTGCGGCCTGCAGGGAGTTGGTGATGCCCAGCGCCAGGGAGTCATTCGGGCTCAGCACGCAGTGCAGGGGGGTGCCATCGGCATAGTTGGTCAGTAGGTTGTCCATGCGTGCCTGGGCGTCATCTGTGCCCCAGCCCAGGATGGCGATGGTCTCAAACGCCGTCTGGCCGGACTTGATGAGGATCTTTCCTGAGTCATAGTAGGGCTTCAGGATGTCCCACGCGCCGTTGAAGAAGTAGGTCGCATTGCTGTCGTCGGGCGAGCCGGCGAAGATCTCGAAGTTGAAGGGGCCGGCGGCATTCTTCAGGTCGAGCTTCTCTTCGATGAATGTGCCCTGGATCGTGCCGACCTTGTAGTTGTCAAAGGTCGCGTAGAAGTCGACATCCGCCGTCTTGGTCAGCATGCGGTCATAGGCGATCACCTTGATGCCGGCTGCCTTGGCCTGCGCAAGCACCGTGCCAAGCGCGCTGCCATCAATTGACGCGATGACCAGTACCTTGCACTCACCTAGGATCATGTTTTCAAGCTGCGAGACTTGCTGTGCCACGTCGTTGTTGGCGAATTGGAGGTCGACGGTGTAGCCTGCTTCTTCCAGCAGCTTCTTCATGTTTTCACCGTCCTGGTTCCAGCGCTGCAGGCTGTTGGTTGGCATAGCCACACCAATCTTGCCTTCCGCCAAGGCCGCGCCCATGCTGAGTACGAGTATTGCCGCGAGGATCAGAGATAGTACCTTTTTCATACCCTATTCGCTCCTTTTCTATTTATAAGGCACTCATGGCCTTATATTCGCAAAAGTAATGACGGATGTTGCGTTCAATATAGCACCGCCGCAACTGATTGTCAATTGTTTACCGCAAAATGACGGCATGCGGCTGTGACTTCCTAATAGCATGCCAAAGTGATTTTCACTTGTTAGCAACAGTGATTTTCACTGCATCTTGACAAACCCTTCCATTAGGTATAACATAACTGTAAAACATTGTAGTATTACAAGAATGTACGATGATGAACCTCGCCATGATGACCACAGTGCCCTCCACTTTTCAATCGACCGGTTCCGCACAACATCACATCCTATGAGGAATCAACGCTCGGATGACAGATCGGAGATAACATGAAGAGAAACTACCTATCCTTGCTGCTGGCTGTATGCCTTGCCATCTCATGTTGCTTATCGGCGGCCTCTGCTGAGCAAATAGCACAGCCATCCAGTTCCCTCTCCTCTCTCACGAACAACTGCCCCAATACCGCAATCATTAGGCCTGAGGCTTTCGATCCTCTGGTTTACACCTACCTGCTCACCGTGGCCAGCTGGGTAAGCCGGGTGACGCTCACCCCTGTGAGCGCTGAACCTGCTGCCGTCATCACGATCAACGGCGTCCAGAGCCCCTCAGGCCAGCCATCGCAGATATTTGAGATGACGGATGAGCCGCAGACCGTGACGATCGCCGTCACATCGTCAGGCGCGGAAAACTCCCTCTATACCGTCTACCTGCAGCGGCGGCCCAGCAACGCGCGCACAGGCGTTGCCTCTGGTTACCTCACAGCAATCAGTCAGGAAGATGGGAAGACCTACCTCGTCATGGACCTGGTGACGGTGTCCTACCAGGGCGATCATGTGTCCAGCTTCACAAATGACAATGTCCCTGACCGCTACAAGTACCCCGTGGCCGTTGAATGCATGTTCTACTATGGCGACATGACCAATCCTGTCCTGACGAAAGACGCCAACGATTTCAAGGCGCATGTGACCTTAAGCGGAACAGAGCTTTTCAGCGTCATTTATATCAATGATGAAATCGTCTCTGTGCAGCCGTTCTCATCCGAACTGACAGCGACTTCGCAAGAGCTGGCCCCTGTCGGTTTCATCAGCGTTACACCCGCGCCCGCAGGCGACTATGCCCTGCTGCGCGAAAACAACATGGGTGCTCCGGTGATCAAACTCCAACAAGCGCTGAAAGCCCGGGCTCTCTATAAAGGCGAGATCGATGGGCTGTACGGCGCCGGGTTGAAGGACGCGGTCAAGGCATTCCAGCTTGCCTACGGGCTCAATCCGGACGGCATCGCCGGCGCGGATACGCAGCGTCTCTTGTATGAAGGCGTTTATCCTGCCAAGAGCGCAGCGCCCGCCGCGACACCCGCGATAACGCCTATCGCTTCTTTTGTCACCGTCACATCCGCGCCGGACGGTGCGCATGTCATGCTCAAAGAAGGGGATGGAGGCGCATTGGTCAAAACGCTTCAGCAGGCATTGAAAGACCAGAATTACTACAAGGGTGAGGCTGATGGGATGTATGGCAAAGAGACGACGGATGCCGTCATCGCCTTTCAGCGCGCCGCCGGGCTGAAGCAGGACGGCATAGCAGGTATCGATACGCAAAGCGCTTTGTACAAAGGCGTGGGCAAAGCAACTGAAGCTCCTGTGTCGACGGCTGTCCCCTTCCAAGCGAATGTCACCCCCGCGCCAAACGGTGACTATGTCACGCTGGTTCCGGGAAATATCGGCGCCCTGGTGATAGCGCTCCAGCAGCGGCTCAAGGATCAGGGCTTCTACACAGGCGAGATCGATGGCATGTACGGCGCGGGAACAAAGGACGCTGTCATGAACTTCCAGCGTGAAAACGGGCTGACGCAGGACGGCGAAGCAAGCTCAGCCATGCTGCGCCTGCTGTACGAGGGCAAGTTTCCTGAAGGGGCTTAAGGTAGCACAACGAATGGAATATTTGGGAAACATGTTGACAGATTGAGTATCATGGTATATCATGAGAGTGTAACATAAAGGTGATACAAAATTGCATCACATATGTGGACAAGAACCGTCAGGCGCAATGCCTGACGACATCATCGGGGACCATTGGAAAGCAGACTCCATGCAATGCTTGAGTGGATGCACCGATACCCGATAGAGCGGGACAAGAAAGGAAGGATACAATATGCTTTGGACAATCGCGGTCATCCTGATTGCACTGTGGCTGCTGGGCATCATCACATCGACCACCATTGGCGGCTTTATCCATGTTCTTCTGGTCATTGCGATCATCATTGTACTGGTCAACGTGATTCGCAGGGGAAAGGTCTAAACCCGCACATCAGCCGGAGAGCGGCTCGCGATTACACATTCAGACACGCATACACGGATATGGCCGGCTGCCCGGTGAACCCGGGAAATGGCGGCTGATATCAAAAAGGAGATCATAATCATGAGAAGGATCACATCATGGATACTCGCACTTGTTCTGGCGCTCAGTATCAGCGCAGGCGCCTTCGCCTCGACGCCCGATAATTCCGGCCCGCCTGATTTCAACGTTACAACTGTCATTACTCCTGACTCGTTGACGATCTATGAAGGCCAGTGGGTGGAATTTACGGCAGTCACGACCTTCACCTCCAACAAGACCGACAACCAGTGGCTGCACTTCGTCTCTGATGAATGGACAGGTGTTGATGTCATCACCCCCGCAACTGAAACTGCGCCAGCAACTGAAGCCGCTTTGACGGTTGTTGCCGATCCGGCTGCCGAATCCAATGAGCGCCAGCAGGTATTCACAGCCACGGCGTCCGTTTTCGTCAGCGATGAACCTGGTCAGTATGATGTATACGTCACCTATACGATCACACTCCAGCATGACTTTTCAGGAATGCGTACATACAAGACTGTCACGACAACAATGATCATGACCATCGACGTGCTGAAAGGCACAGCGGACGCAGAAGTGATCGACCTTACGCCAACGCAGGGTGGCCTGCTTAATCATGGACAGATTGTCTCCGCCTGGGCACACTGGAAGCAGACAAAGGGCAACGAGAACTTCCTGGCCGGCGGCCCCGGCGTCTACAGGTCACTCGTCTGGTACAAAACCCAGGTGGAATACAAAGAATTCACTTCGGTCCAGCAGGTTTATGACTACCTTGACAGCATCTATGAACCGGAAAACAGGCACACTAATAAAGACAAGCAGAACAAAGACAAGAAAGACAATCCGAATAACAACACGAACAAAGATAAGCCGAACAAGGGCAATTAAAGCCGCGACCATTATGGGACACAATTGACAGATCCACCCGGCGGTAAATCCCTTGAGTAATGCCTATCTGTAAAACCACCATGGATGTACGCTGACCACACATACGGTCCCGCGGCGCGGCAGACAGTTGAGACCAAATCAGCTGGCTGTCGCGCCATCCCTGGATCGATAGAACAGCAAACCGGAGATCTGGAAATAAAAAAATGAAGGAGAAAACATCATGAAGAAAGATTCAGGCAAAAAAAAACCAAGCAAGAAAATTACTGGGAAAACGGATGATTTGAAGAAGACAGTATCCGGCTTGGTGTCAGATGCAAAAAAGGACGCGGTCCATGTAGGGCAGAAGAGCTCCGCCGCAGCCAAAGAAACGGACAAAAAGGCGGAAAAGGCCGGGAACGAAATGAAAGCCAGCTTGCAGGAAATGAAGAAGGACATTCAACAGATCCCAAAGAAAGCTGACAAAAAGAGCCGGAAATGACCGGCGCTCTAAAAAACAGGTGGGAGTGGACATCGATGCAGCACGACCCGAACAATGAATCGTCCAAGGGTTTGATCGGCGGGGTGGAGGATGTCGTCAAGAATGTCGCGGCAGGGATTTCGGCCAAAGTAAAGTGGAAATACTGGATGATCGACCTGGCAAAGGTCCCTGATCACATCAATTATTCCAAAGTGGAGAAATACCTGCGGTCCATCGATGTCGAAATCACCAGAAGGATGTTCATTTCCTACCTGAAAGAGGAACTCATTCCCGATGGCCATGAGGTGAAAAACAGTAATTACTCATACTATACCAGGGAGCAGGTCATCTACTTCATCCTGATCGATATGTTCAAGCCCATTTTGCCGCTTGGTAAGGTCAAAGTTCTGTTTACCGAGATACTCAATCCGATCATCGCGGATATCGGGCTGGACGCCGCCTTCGGAACGCTGTGCGAAATCATCGTCTACATGGCCGGCAAGTTCGAAAATGCCGTCTCAACGGCTGTCGCGGAAGAAAACCTAAAAAGCAGGAACGTTCATCTGGCTAAGATGGAAAACGTTCTGAGCGAAAAAGCGCTGTATGACATCGGGCACTACACGAATCTTGTGACGCTGTGCATGGCAAAAGGAGCACTGGACTTCTACAAGTTCTCACCCTTCGCCCTGTTGGAATAAAAAGAACTCTGAGATGATCAGCTATCCGCCAGCCAATATCACAGGTGGAAGATCCCGCGCATCTTGTTACACAGCATTTCCATAAGGTCAAAAACGGCCGATGAAAGGAGACAAAATGAGATTACCCAAAAACCTTGGCATGATCCTGCTAAGCATCTGGCTGATCCTGACCGGACTGATGGCGCTGGTCAACATCCCGATACAAGGCAAGGAAACCATCATGGCCATTCTGGCCATCGCTTCCGGCGTATTGCTGCTGTTTGGCAAATAGGCCATCGATTCCGCCGTGAACTAAGGAAACTGACCAAAGATCCGCGTGCGGAAAAGGGGCGCAGGCAATTGCCGGCGCTTTTTTCGTGTTTGATCAATATGGTGGAGAAGATGCTGGGGTTTACGTAGGGGAGGAAGACGTGAGTGAAGAAGGTACTGTCAATACCTGTTCGCAACTTTGGACTCCAACATCCGCTGCAACTTCTGAGCTTTTCTACGCGAACAAGTAATCCATTCCCATGCTTGCTGCGGATTTGCGTGGGGATGATAGCCTAATGCCTAAACTGTCTCCTGTCCCTCGATGCGCAGCAGGCCCTTGACACGGGCTATCTGGGGATCGATGGCGGCAAGGGCGCGGCGCAGGTCCTTCTCCCGCGCCTGATGGGTCAGCATCACGACAGGCACGCGTTCCACCCCAGCAGTATGCCGCTGCACCACAGATTCGATGCTGACCTCATGCTGTCCCAGGCAGGTGGTGATGTGCCCCAGCACGCCTGGCTGGTTGAGTGCCTCAAAGCGCAGGTAGAATGCGCAGCGCCAGTTATCCTCGATGGTGAGGCTGACCGGAAGATTCTCCAGGTGTTCAAAACTGGGGAGGCGATTTGCCTGTTGCTGCACGGCGTAGAGCAGGTCGCTCACCACCGCGCCTGCCGTAGGTGCGGCGCCGGCACCCCGGCCGTAGAGCATCATATCGCCCGCTGCGCTGCCGTGCAAAAAGACCGCGTTAAAGGCTCCATGTACGCTGGCCAGCGGATGTTGGTGCGGCACCAGGCAGGGATGAACGCGCACATCGATGCTGCTGGTTTCGCGTTTGGCTATGGCCAGTAATTTGACTGTGTAGCCAAGCTCGCGCGCGTAGGCAATATCCTCAACCGCGATGCTATCGATGCCCTCCCGGTGGATGCAGGCATAGGGGATCCGCGCGTGGAAGGCAAGCGAGCTGAGGACCGACAGCTTGTAGGCGGCATCGTAGCCCTGCACATCGCTGACAGGATCAGGCTCGGCCAAACCAAGCGCCTGCGCTTCCTTCAGCACATCCTGATAGCCGCGCCCCGTCTCGGTCATTTGGGACAATATATAGTTGGTGGTACCGTTGACGATACCCATCAGCGCGTCCACCCGGTTGCCCTGCAACGAGCGGCTGAGCGTGCTGATGATGGGGATGGCGCCGCATACAGCGGCCTCAAAGTAGAGCCCCGCGCCGCCCTTTTGCGCCGCCGTGAACAGCTTGTGCCAGCCCATCGCCACAGCCATCTTGTTGGCAGTGACAACCGTTTTGCCGTTTTCAAGCGCTCGGCAGAGGTAGTCAAGCGCTGGCTCTTCGCCACCCATGAACTCCAGTACCACGCTGATCTCAGGATCATCCAGCACGTCGCGCGAGTCCGTTGTCAGCAGTGCGCGTGGGATGGCGGCATCGCGGGGTTTGTCTATATCCCTGACCAGGATGCGCCGTACTTGGATTTGCTGCCCCTCGCGGTGCGCGATATCTTCTTTCATTTGCTTAAGCAGGTTCCACACACCGCAGCCGATGCCGCCGCAGCCCAGGAATCCTATGGTCGTTGTCTTCATGTCACTCCACCTCAAGTGCCATTGTATCACGGCACGCAGTCAGTGGGGAAAGCAAGGACAAAGAGAAAACACAGGGCTGGATCCAGTCTCTGATCGCAAAAGAAGGGATAGTCCGAATGGCTGCACGCCATTTATACTGTCCCTGTTGCTTTGGTTGATTACGTCCCAGTTACCTTTGGCAAGGCAGAATTATATCACTTCTTCGCTTATATCTATAGTGCAGTCTTGAAACCCTCAGTATCATCTGTCCACTCAAAAGGCATCCACACCCTTTTCATATTGCCGTCAAAGGAGATGGACAAACACACATTGCGGTTGTGGCGGTCCACCTTCTCAATGGTGCCCACCGCGTCACTTAGCGGCCCTTGCACAATGTGGACTTTGCTGCCTATCTGTACTGCCTTGGAAGATGTCAATAGGCCTTCGTGGCGCAGCACCCACATCGCAAAATCCAGGTCCGTGCCGCGCAGTCCGTACTCCTCAAAATCCCCGTAGCTGAGGAAGCGGTAAACATGGTGCAGCGGCAGGATCTCCCGGAAGGGCGGTGCCTTGCGGGAATACAAAAACGCATACCCGGGCAACAGATTTGTGCGCACGATGCTTTTGATGCCTGCGCGGCTCTGGTGTTTCTCCTGCACTACCGCATATGCCACGACATCCCTAAACAGCTCCTGTATCAGCGCGGACACATACTGCTCATAGCCGGTATCGCACTGCAGGCAGTACGCCGTCAACTGAGGGCTTTGATCCGCGCCTTGCTGCTCTGACATGCCCTTGCATCCCCTCTATCCCAGCCAGACCATGCCTTACGCTTGCTGGCAAAATGCTTTGGATGATCGATGCTACCATTTGCGGGCGCAGGGTGTCAAGCAAGCGTCAGACATGATAACTCGCCGATAGTCCAGGTCAGCGCCTTTGAGCGAGACCCCTCAACAGCATGAACGCCTCCTATTCGTCATAGATCCTGCGCAGATCCTTATCCAGATAGGTCAGCGCCTTGTCACGGATCTCCGCTGGTATGCCGTAGTGCGCCTGGGCGATCGCGCCCGTGATGGCTGCCAGCGTATCGCTGTCACCACCTACCGAAATAGCCGTGCGGATGGCATCCTCAAAGGACGTTGACTCAAGGAAGGCCTCGATGGCCTGCGGCACAGTCCCCTGACAGGTCTCGTCGAAGTGATAGGTTGGGCGTATCTCATCGATCGTGAAATCAAGCGTGTAATAATCATGTGCAATGTCATCCCGGACCTCGCTTTTGCTGGAGCCGTGGCACGCCAGATAGTTAGCTGCGGCCGTGCCTCCGCGCCTTTGATGCCTTCATCGTGGTTGTGTGTCACACAGGTGATGGATCTGGAAAGCTCGGCGGCCTCCAGCCCTGTGCGGGCGGCAAACCCAGCTGGGCTGATCCGCATCGCCGCGCCATTGCCAAAGCTGTTGTATGGCTGAGGTTTATCACTGAACATCCAGCGGGAAAACATGCCGCCGCAGCCGCAGAAGGGATATCTGCGCCCAATCTGCTGCATGCACTTGACGGTCTGTTTGCTGAGATGGTCGTGGTAATCTTCAATGGATTCCTGCCTGCTGACAGTCGGCCCCATGCTTTTCTCGGTCTCCATCAGGGCCTTGGCGACGGCGAGCGTCATGACGCTGTCGTCAGTCACTGAGCAGCCTTTTCCGAATAGGTCAAAATCTTTGCTCCGATGGTTATTGAATTCAAATCGTGACCCAACAATGTCGCCGATGATCGCACCGAGCAGGGTTCATACCAGTTTCAATCATTAATGCTTTGATGCGGCGGGTCTTTTCCGCCTTCTCATCGTCTCCCTCAGTCGTCGCAGGCTTCGACTGCGCCTTCTTCACTCAACTTCGAGAAGCCGAAAAATCCCTCT
>Ga0209429_10000729_pt1 | contig 21431 bp, 21 predicted proteins | sample BarGraNGADG00212_3_FD_184493 | JGI IMG/M metagenome (GOLD analysis project Ga0209429, IMG submission 184493) | Arctic peat soil microbial communities from Barrow, Alaska - Barrow Graham LP Ref core NGADG0004-212 (SPAdes) (version 2) | ecosystem: Environmental > Terrestrial > Soil > Wetlands >...
CAATTAAATTGGGTAAATAGGTCGCATCGGTCACGCGGTTGCTCGTGGTTGCAGTCACCGCGGCGGGAAGCACGACGAGCGCAGCCATCATAATACCGACGGCAAATGACAAAACGCCAAGCCCGGCAACGGTAATCCTGTCTTTCCCAGAATACTTTTTAACGCGTTGGAAATAACGGAATAAAGCGTAGAAAGCGCCGGCAAAGCAGGTCGAAATCAGGAAGAAAAAGTTGGTGATGCCCATGAGGAAAAGGGCAAACATCAGTAGCCACGGCTTTTTTTCTTTTAACAGTTTCTCGATTCCCCAGAAGATAAGCGGGAAAACTAGACACACTTCCATGAAGTGGTTGAACCAGAGATAATAGGTATTCCATCCGCAGAATCCATAAGCGAGAGCAAACAGACGAGCGGTCGCTTCGCTGACGCCCATATATTTGAGGAATCCTCGGAAAACAAGCGCGGCACCGGCCATTTTCAAAATCATCAGTAAAGCGAGACCTTGAGGAACAATCGCTCTTGGGAAGATCAAAATCGGTAAAAAGAATGGGTTGCACAAGTAGTAGAAAGCGTTTGAACCGATGTTGTTGACACCGAGGTAGGTTGAGGAATCCCAAAGTACAAATTCCCCAGTCTTGATAAAATGCCACCAGTCATCGTAGCCATTAAGATAGAAAGGGATTTGCTGCAGTGTATAGTCTCCGCTCAGCGGAATCGTGAATAAATTGGAGAAGAGGGCATAAAGAAAGAAAAGGAACCCGACCCCAACTAAGAATAAAAAATACCATAGAAGACTCGAACGGTCCTTCCAGGCCACTTGAAATTTATGCCAAATCTTAATGGCTCGGGCTTTTATGTTTGCCCAAAGCTTGATAAACCAGTTTTTAATGGCTTCCCAAAGTTTTTTCATCATCTTTTTCCTTGATAGCGTTTTTATTATAACGCAGTTAGGCATTTCAAATATAGCCTGTTTCGTAAAAGAAACGGAACTGCAGAAAAAAGAAAAAAGCCCTCTTTTAGGAGGGCTCACGTTATTTTTTCGCAAGGTGGGCTTTCTCGATATCGAGGAGTGCTTGTTTAATGGATGGATCATTGGCAAATCCGCCTAAACGCCCATCGTGATTGATGACGCGGTGACAAGGAATGACGATGCATAGATGATTTTGGCCATTGGCGCTTCCGATCGCTCGGTAGGCTTTTGAGTGGCCGGACTTTTCGGCTTCTTCCTTATAGGAGATGGTCTCGCCATAGGGGATACTCATGAGGACATTCCAAGCTTCTTTTTGAAAAGGAGTCCCGACAATTTTCAGAGGGAGGTCGAACGTGGTGCGCTTACCATCGAGATATTCAGCGATTTGCTGGTAGGCTTTAGCAATCAGCGGTGTCTTTTGTCCCTGCGGACGGCGGTCAAATTCGATCACGGAGATTTTGCCTTCGTCTTCCTCAATGGTAATTGGGCCAACTTTAGATTCAAACGAATAACCAGTCTTCATAATCTTTTACCTCATTTCTTTCTTTTTAAAGAAAACACTAAGGGAATTTGGCAACTACTTTTTAAGTTCAATGACTTCTTCGGGAGCTTTTTCGTCTTTGGGTTCGAACGTTCCGTGCGAGAGACCGACGACATCGTCGACAGGCATGCAGAACGCGATCCCTTGACCGCGGGTTTCAAGCCCGGCATCACGATAAACGGCTTTTAATACTTTGTCTTTGATTTCTTTAGGGACAATAATCAAAACGATTTCTTTTTCCGGTTGGATGGTGATGCCAAAGAACTTTTCCATGGCTTCATTGCCGGTACCACGACCATTCAAAACGGTACCGCCGGTGGCACCTTCGGCTTTCGCCGCCGCCATCACGAGATCTATGTACCCAGTATTGATGATAACGAAGATGAGTTCGAATCCCTTAGTGGTTTGTTCCATGTTATTTTCCTCCGATAAGTGTGGTCGAATTCGTCAAGTATTTATAAAGCGATACGCCAATCATGCTGTTAATCGGTATTGTGAAGGCAATGCCTTTGGCTTTCCGCGAAACCTCGAAGCGCGTTTGGATTGCAGACAACACTTCCGGAAGTTGCTCTTCGCGGATGACGCTGAGAATGATATCTTTCCCGGCTTCACCGATGCCGAGCAGCGAATTAAGTTCATTCGAAGCGGTGCCGTGCCCAAGGAAGGTCATTTGGACACCAGATTCATGTTTCTTGTAGAGAGAAAGGAAAAAATCACTTTGGCCGCGATTGATTATCGTGACTAAAAGTTTGATTTTCTTGATCTCGTGCGTCTTTTCAAACGGCGAGAATGCTTGGACTGGTACTTTCTTTTTTGCCATTGCTTCCGCCTCCGTTAAATAAAGTTGATAATCTGGTCGTCGAAGACTTCGCGGACTCTGGCTCTAGCCATACGCCGCCGGGAATTTTCTTTCATCAAGGAACTGAAGCCCAAGAGCTGGACGACCACGATCGGCGTCATCGCGACCATGGCGACCATGCCAAAAGCGTTTTGAGAAATGATATTGTTCAAAGCGGCAGGATTTTGACCAGCATAAAAAGTGGTGCAGATGCCAATCGCGAAAGGCAAGATAAATGTCGCCGTCATCGTTCCGGAAGCGACGCCGCCGGAATCAAAAGCGACTGCAGTATAAATGTTGGGAACGACAAACGATAAGATGATGGCCAGGATATAGCCGGGTACCAAGAAATACAAAATGCTGACATTAAATAAGAGCCGAATCATCGATAAAGCAACGGAAATCCCGATGCCTATGGCGAGACCAATGAGCATTTTTTTACGTGAAATCATTCCGCCGCTTATTTCTTCGACTTGCTGATTCAAGACATAGATGGCGGGTTCGGCAACGGCGGACACCATACCGAGAATCGCGCCAACGAGAATAATGATCCAGGTGTAGCCGGTACCAAGTGCAAGGCTTCCGATTTCTTTGCCAATCGCTTTTCCAACAGGGAAAAAGCCATAATCAATCGCAGCTAAGAAGAGCACCAAACCGACATAGGTGAAGACAATGCCGATGACGATTTTTAAAACTTGTTTCACTGGTAGTTTGATAAAGATGATTTCGTAAAGGAAAAAGAAGATGACGATGGGGAATAGCGACATCGTGACATTCTTATAATTGACGAGTAGTGATTCCCATACGCCGCTTGGGGTTGGAGCAACGTAACTGCCGTTGCCCTCCGCAAATAAGCCTAGGAGCAAAATCATAATGATGGGACCGATTGAGCAAAGCGCGATGAGACCAAAGGAATCAGCTTGTTTCTTGTTGCCACCGCGGACGGTCGCCATGGCTGCACCTAATGCCATGATGAAGGGTACGGTGAGCGATCCGGTAGTCACGCCGCCAGCGTCAAACGCCAGCGAAATATAGGCAAGATTGTCCGTCTTCTGGACATAAAGCGAGGCAATCGCAAAGACTAAACCGTAGAAAATGATGAACCAGACTTCGAGATTTTTCTTGAAGATAATACGAAGTAATCCGGCGACGAGAAATAAACCAACGCCAACGCCAATCAAACCGGCAAAAAGCCAGGTGTTGACAGGAACTTGGCCGCTGAGGAATTGCACATCCGGCTCCGCTAAAGTAACGAACGTCCCAATACAGAAAGCGACAATGATGATGGTAAGGATATTTCCGCGTTTCGTGAGCGAAGAACCGACATGGTCGCCCATCGTGGCAATGGCGGAATCCGCGCCCATCGTAAACAAGATGATGCCGATGACCATGAAAAAGGCGGCTCCTAAAAAGGGATAGAGCTCATTATTTGTTAGTCGGGCTAGGCCAGTAAAGTGAAGGACTAAAACAATCACGACGATTGGGATAATCGCGAATAACGCTTCTTTTATTTTGTCGAACCATTGTCGAATCATCGCAATCACCCACTCAATTTTCGGACTACCAATATAGTATATTGGCGAGATTATGATAAGTAAAGCGAATCCAAGCCAGTATTAGCGGGTTTTTTCGCGGCGTTTATAACTGTTGTCAAAGAGATTGGCAAACAGTTTCGGGAGTGGGGTCTTAAACCGCATGATCGTCCCAGAAACAGGATGTTTAAACTCTAGAGAATAGGCATGAAGCCCCAGACGGTGAATCGGGTCTTTGTCGGAATGATACTTATCATCGCCAACCACTTTATGTCCTAAATCCGCCATATGGACACGGATTTGATTCTTTCTTCCGGTTTCAAGATGAATGTCGAGTAAAGAATATTCATCGCTTTCGTTCATCACCTTGTAATGGGTAATCGCTTCTTGCCCATCACCGGGTTTATGCGAAGAATACATTAGTTGGGTACTGGTTTCTTTGAGCCACGTCTTGATGGTGCCTTCCTGACGGTCAAGATGGCCTTCGACAATCGCGTAATAACCCCGGGAGGTCACGAGGTCGTTCCATTGGTCTTGTAATAGTGTTTTGAGTTCTTCGCTCTTGGAGAAAAGAAGGATGCCTGACGTATCTTTGTCGATGCGGTGCACGACATGGAGACGACCGGGAACGTTATTGGCTTTGAGATAGGCGGTAATCATGCGAAACGCAGTTTTTTCGGTTTCTTTATCGTCCGCGACGCTTAGAAGTCCGCTCGGTTTATTGATCACGATGATTTCGTTGTTTTCAAAAATAATTGGTAAAGACACTGGGGCTTGCGCCCTAAAGGAAGTCGGCAAAACTTCGACGATGTAATCTTTTTTCAGTTCATAGTCAAACTGTGTGGTGGCATTACTGTTGACCGTGATTTGGTGTCTGGCCAGTAAAGATTTAACGTTGTTGCGGGATTCGCCTTTCAGTTTCAGGATTAAAAAGGCCAAGAGCCCCATCGGCTCATCGACAACAAATTTTTTAGCTTCCGGTGGCTTTCCGGTACGGGGAATCCGGTCTTTAAAGGCGGGTAAAGGTTTCTTGATTGGTGAGGTTGGCATCGTTTTTATCTTCTTTCCGCCCAAAGGGACGTTGATTTGATGTAAAATGAACGTCTTTATTATAACGATAAATAATATTTATCGCCACTCACAAAAAAGCGACACCTGAGTGGGGGGCCGCCAATTTTGCTTTATTCGTAAAAGGTCTTAATCAGAAAGTGGCAAACTCTGATTGAAGGCAATCATCGCATCGTTGGCTTTGGCATTGAATTGCCCACGGTTGCTGATGACAAAGTCGACCATAAAGATCGGCATGACTTCAAGCCAAGCGGAGAAATCGTCCTGCCCGATTAATGCGACATTGAAGTTGCTGGCAAGGTCAATCAATGACCAACCAACCAGTGTGTCCACGATGTCTGAACCGCTGATGACGCCTGTCTTTTGTGCCTGATTGACGCGGAACATATCGTTGTAACTCGTGTCAGAGGATAATAATTCGGCTTCATCATGGATGCCATTCAGCATCGTGTTCGTATCGCTTGAGTTATGCCAAATGGAACGGATGGAGGTAAACTCACCGTTTTGCCCTTCCCCGCGTTCGTAATGATAATGAAGGGTCGCGGACACTGGCGGACGGGCTAATAGGACCGCACCAGCTTTCGTCCGGTCTGCTGTTACTTGGTTATAACGAAGTTCGCCAAGCGGAATGGTTAACGGATCAAAATTGACAAAATCGAGAAGACTGTGACCACCGACAGCGAAGGAGCCAAGATACGCAAATAAATCATCATAGGTAGCATCACCGAGATAAACATGCTGCATATCAAAAATAATGAATTCGCCCGGGTTTTGATTTAAAAACGTGATGACGTCGGTAAGATAAACAGATAACTTATCAGACACTAAGGAGTGTTTGGTATACCATTCGCCATCGATATTTGATAAACGGACATCGAAATAACGAACCCCGTTTTCAAGCATCAATGTGGCATTTCCCAGTTGGGCTTTCAACAACCGAACGAAGAGTCCATCAGCAAAGATACCGACGGTACTATTTCGGATCATGCTGCCTGCATCCTCACCCGGATCGATCGCTGACTTTGTGCTGATATTCGTGGAGAAAGCATCGTGAGCGCCGAGCATCGCGACATCGACAACGCGTGGGTTGTTAACGCCGATGCCTTGTTGGATAATATCGCTGTAATCATTGTTATCCGCATGATAAACGGCAAACGAGAAACTGCCTTTGCCGAGGACCGCGACGAACGCGACAATGCTGGCTAAGACGATAAGGCTTGTGCGTAAAACATGACGTCGGCGTTTTTGTAGTGGCATGATGGTTTCCTCCAAAATAGGTCTAAAACCATCATACAACGGAAAGCGTGTTTCTGAGCAACAAAAAACGAGAAGCGGTGGAACTTCTCGTTTTGTTTAGTAATTGAGTCTTACGGCTGCATCGCGCCAAATAAGACGAGCCAAGCCAACAGCGATTTGGCGACGAGACTGAGAATGATGTAGACGCGTTCGCCATAGAGATAGTTTTTCCACTTTCCGACTTTCTTATATTGGAGAACCATGTTCACCGGGAAAGTATTGAAAGCGACAAAGTAGGTAATGACAATCGCCCAGACAAACCACGGGACTAAGCTCAAATCCGCAGTGCCAAACATATAAATCAGGATGGCAGCCCAGGGGGCGATGCCCGCGAGCGAACCAAAGATGAACGGGAGCCAATTGACTTTTCCGGTCTTCTGATTGAGCAGTTCCATCAGATAACCGAATAAGTTCATCGAGGCGTTAAGAACGAAGATTAGGATGAGCGAGACGATATCGGTAATCCCGAATAAGGTCGCGATGAGCACAATCATGACGGAAGAACTTAAAGCGTATTCAAACCAACGGAACCGGTTCATGCCTTTTTCTAAGTCGGCATTATAAACCTTGTTGAAACGTGGCGAGACAATAATCATGTGGGCAATCGCGGAAATAAATAGGAACGAAGCGACAAGAACGGCAAACGGAAGCTGGAAGAGCACGCGGGAATCGAGTACGAGGGTTTGAAGGACGAAATCAAACCGTAAAAAGTTTTGGACGATTTCCGGCTTGAACCCGGCAAACGGGCTGTTCGGGATCAGCGTGTAAGCAAAGATGAGCATCAAAATACCTTGTAAGAGGTGTAACCCTCCCATGAGTAAATTGAATCTCTTAAGATAAGCGAAGTCGATTATTTTCTGTTTCATAACATTCTCCTTTAAGAACACCTATAAATTACACGATATTTGAAATCTTCGCAAATGATATACACCCATAACCAATACCAAAAGTAAAAAATCAGAAATACTTTCGAAAACGCTTTTCCTTTAGGAAGATATCCCATAATATAAGTGAGTCAAACTATTTTGACATTCCTAATGGAGGAACTCCCATGAAAAAACCACTTCTTGCCGCCGCCATCAGCATTGCTCTCATTGCCGCCGTCTGGCAAGCCGGCCTCACGCTTTATTATCAATCCGCATGGGCCATTAATTTCCCGCTCGTTAACGTCGGCGTCGCATGTTTCTTCGCCTGGGCCACATTCTACGCGATCGGCGGTAAGAAAAGCGGATTCGTCCGTGGTTTGGCCACCAATTACGCCGGCGTCTTTTGGGGCATGGTCATGGTCCTTGTGATGGGCTTGTTCGGCGCAACCGGCGCGCTTAGTGTCGTCGGTGCTTTCGTTGGTTTGTTCGTCGGCGCGTTTGGCATCGTCATGCAAGCGCATATCAAACTCTTTTCCTTCATTCCCGCCGCCTTTATTGGTTCAGCCACCTTCTTTGCCCTCGGCGCGGTCATCAACGGAGCGACGTTATTCCCGACCTTGATTGGATTACTCTGCGGGGCAATCCTCGGATACCTCTCTGAAGTGTTCACAAAACCGATTGAAAAACTTCTCACGAAAAAATCAAAAGAAGTGAAATAAAAATTGCAAAAATAGAGCCCGCTTATACAGCGGGCTTTTTTCGTGGTGAAAATCGATGATTTACCACTTTCCCAAAATTTAATGAAAATATTGACCAAAAAGAGCGTGGTGGACCTCTTTTTTTGTAAGCCTGCAGAAAGGAAATCAATGATAACCCTGAAAATGGGAGACATCAAAATTTTCTTTTGGTGTTATTAATTGATAGCATCCTCAGAAAACGAGGTCTCTTTTTCACCTATTTTTGACGTAAAAACGGAATGTTAATTTTAGTAGATTTCTAGTATCGAAAATAAGGACGGAACGTTAAACTGGAACGCAGTTTTGACCAATGTCGTGCCAAATCATGATTCGGCACAATAGTGGATTTTTAGTAGTAAAAATCGACCTTCGAAAGGTCCCTAAAGTAAATTTTTTCATAAATTCCGAAACATAAATTTTTGCTTGCTTACAAAAAATAAATACTCTATAATCGAGAAACAACAGACGATAGCTTCGATCTTGTTTGATAAAAAAATTAGCGACGAAATTTTCCGGAGCTAGTTCTCTTTTTACCAACAGCAAAATCGACTCTAAAGCATTAAATGCTTTAAATTGTTGACCCAAACGAGGTGTTACGATACAGGCTAAGACGAACTTTCAAAACAAAATTGGCTACAGATAATAGATTCACCGAACGCAATCATTGGTTCGCCAAGCGAAAAGTCTTTCACTACTTTGGTGGAAGAAAATACGAAAAGTGAACCAAAACTAACCATAAACGTGCCGAACGGCAACAAAAACACGAAAAGAGGAAAAAATTATGTCGATGTTCAAGACGACGGACGATTTAATCAATAAGTTCATCGGTAACGATGACGACATGCGTGCGGACTATTTAAAAAGAGAGAACAGCAACTTTGTCTATTCGCTCTCTTTATTACGTAAAAATATCGCCAATAAGGCTGAGGAAGAATATTTGATGAAGTATATCCTTCCGAAACGCCTGGTAGAACTCTATGAAGATGGCGTGATTTACATTCACGACAAACAACTGAGTTCGTATTGCCAATCCATCTCCTGCAAGGATGTCGCGACGAAAGGAATCCCGAGCAATGCCAAGAACATGCTCGAATCTGATGCTTCCTCGTCGATACCGACCTTAATCCGTCACTTCAGTAACTTAGTCACCTTGATGAGCCAACAAGTCTCGGGCGCCGTCATGCTTGCGCAGATGACGACCGTGCTGGCCTCTTACCTATATGAAGAAGAACGCAATCAGGTGTTCTATCCGGAAAAGGTTTTGACTAAACTGATTTATCAGTTAATCTATGAATTGAACCTCCCATTACGGGCCGGTTCCGATTCGGCATTTTCAAACTGCACCTTAGAATTTGGCAAACCTTCCGAAGACATCAAGGACGATTATGTCGTCATCGGCGGCAAAGGCCTCGACTACAAGTATTCGGATATTCCCGCGGATTATTTTGACCGCGTCAATATCGCTTTCATCAACGCGATGGCCAAAGGCACCAAAAAAGGCATCCCTTTAACTTTCCCCTTAATCACCGTCCAAATCGACGACGATTTCAACTTCGACAGCGAAGTCTTTAAATACCTTTTGAAGAAAATGTATCAATGGGGCGGCGTTTATTTCGAAAACTTCACGACCGGTGCCTTCAAAGATTCCTACTACAAAAAGCTCAATCCATATATTAAAGAGAAAGATCCAGCGGTTTCAAGAAGCCTATGCTGCCGCTTAAGCATTGACTTAAGCACACTCTCACGCGCCGGCGGCGGTATCTTCGGCAGTTCCGTCGGTAATGTCGGGGCGATCCAAGTATTGAATCTTAACATGGACCGCGTCCTCATTGAATTCGGCCATGACAAAGCATTGGTCAGAGAAAAAATCCGCGAATACTTTGAAGTCATGGAAACCGGCCACCTCGCGAAACGCGACTGGGTCGAAAATCATAAAGAACTCTACCCGACCTTCTTCGCTTTCAACACCAACTTAAAGAACTATTTCAACGTCTTTGCCATCACCGGCATGCATGAAGGGCTCATTAACTCCGGTTATAAGCTCGGCATGAATGATCCCGAAGGCAAAGCCTACGCCCATGAACTGATGCAGTATATGACTGAAATCATCAACGATTTCATCGTCCGCGATAAAGTCGCCTGCGGCATCGAATACGCCCCAGCGGAGAACGCCGGCATCAAGCTCGCCCGTAACGATATGAGATGGGCAAAAGCCCATGGTAGGACGATTTACACCCAAGGCGAAGGCGACAATATCTTTCTCACCTCAGGATGTATGTTACCGTTCAGCGAAGAAGATTTCACCAAGCAAATCGAGAACGCCGCCGAGTTCCAAGGCTATGCGACCTCGGGTTCCATTCTCCATCACTTTATCGAATCGGAAATCGAACCGGAAATCTTATCCGCCTATATCAAGAACCTGTTCAAGAAACCAATCAATTACATTACGTTGACCCCGACCGTCACCAGTTGTCTCGACTGCGGCCGTCAACTCATTGCCAAAGACGCGAAAACCGTCGAAGTTTGCCCTGTGTGCGGCAGTCACGACATCGCCACCTACAGCCGCGTCATCGGTTATGTCCGCATGATCGCGCGTAAAAACATCCGTGTCGACGAAAGCGGATACTATAAAGGCGATTACAACTTCTGGAGTAAAGCCCGCCGTTATGACTGGGCGCAACGCCGTCGGTTTAAGGACCAGGATGCGCAATGATCAAATACTACGATAAATTGATTTTATCGTTAACTGAAGTCGACGCTCACCCCAGTTTTTTAATCCATGGCCTTACTGGTTGCAAGTTTCATTGCTACCATTGCTTTAATTACGATGAACTCATCAGTAAACCGCATCCCGACTTCTATACCGTCGAGGACGTGATTGGCTATATCCAAAAGCAGGGTGACCTCTTCGAATATCTCCTTTTTAGCGGCGGAGAATTTTTGCTCGCGCCGTTAGAGAGCCTCATTACTGACTTGGGCAAAATCCGAAAAGCGACAGCGAAACCAATCATCATCTACACCACCGGAATCGAACTAGAAAAAATGAAGAAACTGTCGGAGTTAAAACTCGTCGATGGTTATCATATCGACATGAAGCTCCCATATCACTTATTGACCGATGAAGACTTTGATTTGATCGAACTGACGATGGGCATCAAGGTCAAAGACTTAAGCCTATTCAACAGCCTCGCCAACGCGATTGAGTTTGTTATCGCTGAGGATACCGGGTACAGCCGTGTCCGGAGCGTCAAGTATCCGTTTCTCGGCGATTCCGCGTTTACTGAATGCCGCGAGTTCGTCCATCGCCTTAACGAAAAATACCATAAAAATGTACCTTACGACGCCAATCCTTTTATCTATCAAGATGCTTGCGAAAAATAATGAATAAAACGCCTTCACTGGCGTTTTTTCTTTCTACGCATCATCAAGCGTCTTTTAAAGCTTCCACGAAAGGATGGTTATAATATCATTGTCCCTCAAGGAGAATTATCATGGCACATTATGAAACCCCCACCTACAAAGTCATCAAAAAAGACGGTAACATCGAAATCCGCCGTTACGATGATTTTAAGACCACCTCAATTGATGAAAACAAACTTTCCGGTTATAGCGGTTTCGATCATTTATTCGGTTATATTTCCGGCAACAACGAAAATCACGAAAAGATTTCGATGACGGTTCCGGTCATCAATGAAATATCACCCCAATCGATGTCGATGGAGTTTGTCGTCCCGAGTAAATATATGGCGTCAACGCCAAAACCCACCGATCCGTTACTGATTACCAAAACCTATCCGGCGCACTTCGCCGCGGCGTTAACATTCTCCGGATCGGCTGCCCGTGAAACGCTGGTTGACAAAAAAGTTGTAGAACTTTCACTCTGGCTTAAAAAAGCCAACTTGAAATCCCGCGGAAAAGTCCGCTTGGCGCGGTTCAACACGCCGTTCAGCCTTCCGTTCCTTCGGCATAATGAAGTCATCTTCGAGTTGAACCTTCCCGAAGACTACCAGTTCAAGGACTAAAACAAACACCTTTTTCATAAAATCCTAAACAGTGTCTAAATAATTTTGTCTCATTTTCCGAGGATAAACGTACGATAATTCCTAATGTTTTTCTTGGAGAGCCGAACAAAAAGATAATCAAAAACCTAAGGTTAAAGTAGGTCTTTAGTCCTTGTTTTTTTTGTTCTCAAATTCGCTCTGCGTCGTCACTATTTTCATATATTTTCAAAAAAGTGACCCCGGGGATTTATATGCATAAATCTACGGAATGCCTAAATTTTTAATATCATTATTTTACTAGTCGCCAACCAAATAATTCCCATAAATTGGCAGTTTTTCGCTTCATACGTTGTTGTTATATTGTAAAAAATGTAGGTACTATAATGTTGAAAAGGAGGACGACAAAATGAAAAAACCAGTAGTCAAAAAACCGGTTCCAACTCCAGTGAAACCAGTTCCGGCTCCAGTGAAACCAGTTCCGGCTCCAGTGAAACCATTTCCGCTTCCAGTGAAACCATTTCCGCTTCCAGTGAAACCATTTCCGGATCCAGTGAAACCATTTCCGGATCCAGTGAAACCAGTACCGGCTCCAGTGAAACCAGTACCAGCACCGGCGAACCCCGTTAAGAAATAAATTTGCCGTCTCAGATTACAATAATTATAAAAGAATATCGCTGGATTGATTTCCGGCGATATTTTCTTGGAAATAGAGCTTCAATATCAATGTGATGACGCCGTGATGGCGTCTTTTTTATTTTTTCAAAATGACAGACCAGGCATCAACTAAATCTTTGAGACGCATCCGCGCATTCGCCGGACTGGTCGAAGGAAGCATCGATACCGGAATCGCGATGCCAGAGAAATAACGAAGGTATTGCTCATAGGATTTTGCCCCATTGCAATAGATGTGACGGATCTTGGCTTTTTCAAAGATAACTTTCAGATTCGCGGGCTCGGCCTTATGGATTTTAGCGTCGCTCGATCCTTCGATGGCTATTTTTCCGATGGCGTCATATAACGCCACGTGATGTTTAAGCAGTAACGATCGTTTCTGGACCCAAGGGACGTTCACGAAGTCCTCATGGAAAAGTTCGCTCATCAGCGGATAAAACCGATTGTGCGGATGCGCATAATAATAGCCGTCCTCTACGGATTTCACCGAAGGAAAACTCCCGAGAATCAAAATCTCGGAATGTTCATCGAATACCGGTGGGAAAGGATGCGACAGGATGCGAGTTTCCGCCATAAATAGTATCCTTATCAATTAGCCCGAGATGCCGAAAACCGTCTTAACGACGAGACCGATGAGAAACGATAATCCGGCCACGCCCATGCTGATCATCAGCATCGAGAAGAACCGCTTTTTGAAACTGTATTGTTTAGCGACTGAAATATAGTAGTTAAATCCGGCAATAATCAGGATTACGGTCGTCAGCATGATACCTAAAGCGTACCATTTTCCGTTGGGTACATTGAGGAAACCAAACACAAGGTAAGGAGCAATCAAAGCAACGACGGTGACGAGATAAGTAAGACCGGTATAAATAGATGATTTTTTAGCGTTTTTATCGTCATTCGCAGAGGCCTGCAAATAGGCGGAAGCCGCCATCGATAACGCCGCGGCAATACCGGTAATTAAACCCGATAAAGCAATCAGTTTAATCTGGTCACCATAAGCAATCGTGAAACCAGCTAAAGCGCCGGTGAGTTCGACTAAAGCATCGTTTAACCCGAGGACGATGGCTCCAACAAATTGGAGGCGTTCTTCGTCGAGCATGGAGATAACGCTTTCCTCGTGGATTTTTTCTTCTTGTTCCACCACTTTTGCTTCGGAAATTTCGAGTGAGATACTGTCATAGACTTTTTGCGCTGTATTCTCGCCATTCTCCATTAAACGGATGGTGAACGTAAAACCAAAAACACGGTTCAAAAAAGCATAATGGCGGATTTTCCGTTTGTTGGGTTTAACGTCAACGCCGGTATAGTGTTTCCATAGGTCGGCGTGGCGCATTTCATCAAGGGAAATCTGCTCTAATATTTTCTTATTGTTCGGATCTTTGCAGTTCTTCGCAATCGCGGCGTAAATCGCGCTTTCGGTGACTTCGGCTTCCTGCATCCTTTTGACAGTTTCTAACGTTTTTGGGGACAAGACATTCTCCATGGGCTTCTCCTAGTTATTTCCGGTTCGGCACGACTTCAAGCCAATAACCGTCGGGATCTTCAACAAAGTATATCCCCATTTTGGGGTTTTCATAAACGATAATGCCCATGGCTTTGTGCCGTGCATGCGCGCCTTCGAAATCATCGCTCACGAATCCGAGGTGGGTTTCGTTCTCGCCCAACTCGTATTTCTTGGGATGATCAAACATCTGGGTGAGTTCAAGTCGGAAATTAGAGACGCCATCGCCCATAAAGACAATCACGAATTTATCGTTTGGAATACGACGGACTTCTTTCAAGCCAAACGCTTCCTCATAGAAATGAATGCTCTTGACGACATCGGCTACATTAAAATTGTAATGGGTCATTGTGAATTGCATAAAAATACCCCGCCTTCATTATCCTATTTTACTCTAAGACAGCAAAAAAGGGAGTACGATGATTGAAATCGAAAAACGACTGGTTACTTTATCTTTTTTACGCTGCTCCGGATACTGAGTGAAGGCGTCAAAACATAGTTGTTCTTATCGTGAAGTCCCGCCAAATTATTTAAGACGACTTCACAAGCTTTTAACGCTAAATCGTGCGTCGATTGCTTCAAACTCGTGAGCGGAACATCCAAAGTCGAAGAAAATAGTAAATCATCGAAACCAACGACAGAAATATCGTCGGGAATCTTCTTTTTAGATTCACGAATCGCTTTATATAGTCCATAGGCCATCATATCGTTACAAACAAAAGTTGCCGTAATGTTTTCTTTGAGCAAAATCAATCCTTGTTGATAACCGCTCTCGAATTGATAATCGCCTTCACGCACCCATTTGGCCTGATAGGCAATGCCGTAGTCCGTCAAAGCTTGGCGGTAACCGGCTAAGCGGTCATGCGCCGAAAGCACGTTTTTCGGTCCGCTGATGCAACCGATCGCGCGGTGACCATTTTCTATGAGGTGCTGAACCGCCAGATAGGCCCCACGGTAATTATCGATAGCGACATGCGGAAACGGCATCGCATCGTTCCAACGGTCGATGGCCACGCATACGATATCAAGTTTATTTAGTTTTTCGAGCGTATTTTTATCAAAGAGCGATTCATTGGATACGCAGATGAGAAGCGCATCGATGCCGTGGCCTAAAAGCAAATCAATATACTTTTTTTCTTCGAGCGCCTGGTCATTAGTGTTGCATAGTATCAGACTATAACCATATTCCTTTAAAGTGGTTTCAATGTATTTTGCGGTTTCCGCGAAAAAATAGTTGGTTATATCTGGAATGATGAGGCCAATGATTTTGGAATGCTTAGTCACCAGACCTTTGGCAAGCGAGTTCGGTTGATAGTTGCATTCTTTCGCAATTTTCATCACCAGTTGCCGCTTTTCATCGGACACGCGAATTGGTTTGTTGTTTAAAATCATCGATACGGTCGTGACCGATAGATGGGTTTTCTCCGCTAATATCTTTAAAGTGGCTCGCATAGTTTATCTCCTATTTTTTGAAATAAAGGTCAACTTCTTCACGGGTCGGAATGGATTGTTGCGCTCCTTTTCGGGTGACGGTGATGGCGGCGCTTTGCGTGGCACGGACAATGGCCTCTGCTAACGGTCGATCAGCGGATAGTTCAGCCGCTATCGTACCAACGAAGGTATCCCCGGCCGCCGTCGTGTCAACCGCTTTGACTTTGAACGCAGGAACGCTCACAAGCATTTTTCCGTCATAGAAGAGCGAACCGTTTTCACCAAGGGTGATAATAACGTTTTTGGCACCAAGACGGTAAAGCGCTTCCGCTTGTTTTTTGGCATCGACATTTTGTGGCTCGACTTTCGCAAGCGCGGCCGCTTCCCATTCGTTGGGAATTAAAATGTTAATATAAGGATACAGCTTAGAAGGAAAATTGGCAATGGCTGGTGCCGGGTTAACGATAATCGTCATCCCCAAAGCATGGGCAAACGGCAACGCCGCTTCGAGAACCGATAGCGGAATCTCGAATTGAACCACGAGGATATCTCCCTTTTTAGCTAAACGGGATAAATCTTCAATCGCGTCTTCGGGCGTATAACGATCATTTGCACCACCATGGATAATGATTCGGTTTTCTTGATTTTGAAGCAGGATAACGGCAATGCCGCTGGATCCCGGCTTGGTCCGGATATTGGATCCGTCAACGCCATAATCACTCACGGTTTTTTTAAGTTCTTGGCCATAATGGTCGTCACCGACAGCGCCGAGCATGACAGTTTTGGCGCCTTGCTTCGCGCTGGCAACGGCCTGGTTGGCACCTTTGCCTCCCGGATTAGTGAAAAAGTCGTTTCCTTTAATGGTCTCGCCAGGGTGGGGAAAACTCGTCGTAGACATGACAAGATCAAGATTAAGGCTTCCCATTACAAATACAGTTTTCATCGGTGTTTCTTCCTTCCGTGTGAACAGTTATAAATCGCGGCTGAGCTTCGTCGTAAAGGCAGCAAGCTCGCGTATGCTCATTTGTTTATGGCCTCGAATATAGGTGTCTAGGCGGTCTCCGATCGGTTTCGTCCAATGAGACTCCAAACCTTTTAATCCCCGTTGAATGCCGAGTACGGTGCCAATTTGAGCGGCATTGCAGTCAACATCATAGCCTTGGTTGCAACTGATCGACATCGTATCAGAGAAAGAGCCACTGCCAAACCATAGGGCCACCACTTCGGCGGCAGCGTTCGGATAGGCATGAATCCAGTTATAGTGTTCATATCGTTTTTGGCATTCATCCCAAGCTGCTTCCCAGTGACTATGCTTCTGGCACGTGGTCAAAGCATGGGATACGACCCCATAATATTCGCTCTTGGCAGGAATCAATTCGACGACTGTTTTCAGTAAATCGCGGACATCCGGATTAACATAGGCACCGGCAACCAGCATCGCGTTAAAAACTTCGCCGATGACACCGTTGTTATAATGGGAAACGACCCCATCCATGAAGGCATATTCGGCGGCTTTTCGGTAATCGCCCGGGGCAATCATCCCGCAGACAGCGCCACGCATTTGCGCGCCAATCCATTCACGGTACGGGTTATGCAATTTTCCAGATATGGGCGGATAGATGCCCATTTTAATATTCTTCAATGCCCACTCTTCAGCGGACCAGCCAAATGGGATTAATGCCACCCATTCATCGGCAATATCAGCGGACGTGAGATGCTTCCCACAGCGTTCTAACGCTTTCAAAAAAGCGACCTCATAGGTAATGTCGTCATTATAGGTGTTAGGCTTCCGGACATAGGTACGGATGGTCCCGAAAGCATCATAAATCGCCTGAGGCAAATAACCTTCGACCGCGGTGCCTGCCGCACCGCCGATAATTTGGGCTAACCAACCCGCATAGTTTGCGGCTTCATAATCTGGTGATTCTTTGTCAAAAGCGATAGGATTCGGAAACGTGACGTCTTCGCAATATGCTTCAAACCGTTCATAGTGCCGAAATGACCATGCTGTATGTTCTGGAATCGGGAGGGCACGATCGAGCGCGTTCCAAATCCGTGAGGTGATGCGGTTCAATCCGATGATATCGTTTTGTTCAAGACAGGCAAAGCCTTTGGGTAAAAGCGCTTCCGCTTCTTTGACGTTATAGCCCATGTTTTCTACGGCTTGAACGGCACCGACGATGACTTGCTCTGGAGCGCCGGAACCAGGAACGTTGGATTTCCATTTCATCTTCAGAAAGGCATCGTCCATCTGTTCGATGGAGTCAGCGATATTCCACCCTTGCTCTTCATCGCTCAAGATGACGGGGAGAGCGCTTTTGATTAATTCTAATTCCATTTTCCATGCTTTTTTTATGCTCATAATGAAGCCTTCCTTTTCTTTGGTAACCACCAACGGACATGCGGATGCGTTGCTAAATTGTATTTATCGTAAAGCGCATAAATCACCAGCGCGGTTAACGTCATGATATACGGAAGCGTATTGAGTAATTCGTAAGGGAACCCGAGCACGGTTTGGGCCCCCACGGCGAAATAGTCGACTGCCCCAAAGAAAAGCGCAAACAGCATCGTATAAAGCGGAACGCCTTGCCCCATCGCTTCGGCAGCAATGCCGATAAAGCCACGGCCGGACACCATCCCGACAGAGAAATAAGAAAGGTAGACCATAGAGAGATATGCCCCGCCAAGACCGGCAAAAACGCCACAAATAATTAAGGCGTAGATTTTAGTACGAATAACCGGAATCCCCACTGAACTGGCCGCAATCGGATTATATCCAACCGAGCGCACATGCATGCCAAAGCGTGTATGGTTTAAAACTAGCGTTAGCACGATGGCGGATAAGAAAACCAGGTAAACTAGCAAATTTTGCGAGAAAAGCGCTGGGCCGATCACGGGGATGTCCGCAAGTAAGGGAATGCGGATATCTGGAATCATCGCGCTCGGATGCAAAGAAGAGTCTCCTTTAACGCCAATGACGACGTAAAGGATATAAACAGCAAGACCGCTGGCTAACGTATTCAAGGCAATACCCGAAAGAATCGAGTCGGTTTTCAGTTTTAAGGCAAACCAAGCGAAGACTAAAGACATCAAGATGCCCACTGCAATGGCAGAGAGTAAACCAAGCACCCAACTTTGGGTCGCATAACTGATGAGACCGCCCGTCAGCGCGGCCAGGGACATCGAACCTTCGACGTTGATGTTCAAGGTACCGGCTTTTTTCGATATCAAAGCGCCAAAGGAAGCAAAGATAATCGGGGTGGCAAATAAAATCATCGAAGTCAAAAATTGTTCGGAGAAGATGAAACTAAACATGTGGGCCACCTTCTTCCTTGGCCTTACTCGTGAGCGCTTGCAAACGACGGCGTTTCATACCGGCTAAGAATGCCTGTCCGCCGATAAAAAGAATGATCACGGCTTGAATGATATAGACCACTTCGTTCGGGACATCGCTGAGGCGAGCCATTTCAACGGCGCCGACCCTGAGATAGCCGATTAATAAAGCAGCAATGGGCACGAGCAACGGATTGTTAAAAGCGATAATCGCGACAATAAAACCATCAAAGCCATAACCCGGGAGCGCCTTCCAGATAAAACGGTAGGAATTGCCAAGGAGAAAAGCAGCGCCCCCGAGACCGGCGATTGCAGCGCCGATGATTTGTACGAGGATAATCGACTTTTTAGTATTGATGCCAGTGTAACGGGCGAAAACCGGGTTTTCTCCGGTCATGCGGGCGGCATAGCCCCACTTCGTTCGGTAGAGGAATATCCACCCAAGAACCGCCGTTCCGAGCGCAAACAGAATACTTGTGCTGATTTCGTTATCGGCATCGAGGAACGGAAGACGCCTGGAATCATCGATATACGCTGTCGCCAGACTTCCGGCGTCCGGATCCGCAAAGACATTGCTGAATAAATACATGCAGACCCAGAAAATAATAAAGTTCAGCATTAATGAAGAGACGAATTCGTTAACGTTCAGCGCGGCTTTCAGTTTGGCTGGGACATAACCGACAATCCCCATCATGATACCCGCCGCCAGCATCGCCCCTAACGGAGCCAAGAGTCCGGGAACTTGAAGGCGAACGGCCAAAATCGCTCCGATAAAAGCACCGGCAAAGAACGCGCCTTCACCAATCATGTTGAATTGTCCGCCCTTGACCATAATGCAAACGCCGACACCGGTAAAAATAAGAGGCACTGCCTGTGTGATGATCATGCCGCGCGTATAGGGGTCGGCAAAGGGCGCCGTTAAGAATATTTTGATGGTCTCGAGAGGCGTATCGCTTGTCACAGCGATAATGATGAAGGCCACGACCAAGGCAAGCAGTAACGCGACGAGGGTTCTAAATGCATCCATCAAAACGAGTTGGCCGCGGGAGGTATGGAAATAATCATGAATCGAACGGAAAAGTTTATTTTTCACCGGGGACGCCCCCTTCCGCTGACATGGTTTCAAGGCCGAGCATGTAACGGCCAAGGACACGCTCATCAATTTTTGATAAATCTTCGATATGGGCAACGATTTTGCCATCATGGAAGACCAAAATCCGATTGGCTAACGTAAAGATTTCATTCCAGTCGCTGGAAATCAAAATGATGGCCCCGCCGGATGCTCGGAGGCGACGCATCTCGTCATAGATAAATTCAATCGCCCCAACGTCAATGCCGCGGGTCGGTTGATTGGCAATCAAGAGTGAAGGCTGACGGTCGAGTTCACGAGCCACGACAACTTTTTGAATATTGCCGCCCGAAAGTAATTTGAGTCCTTTGTGAATGCCGTCCGTCGCAATGCGGTAAGTGTCGACACGGGTATGCGCAGATTGAATCAACTTACGCCGTTCAATGAAACCAAAACGTCGCTTGGGCGTATCTAATACATCAAGCGCGATCAAGTTATCGAAAATCGAGGAATTGACATTGGCGCCGAGTGTCATGCGGTCCGCAGGGATATGGCCGATGCCAAGTGAGCGTATGGCGCGGATGGTTTTGCCCTGGAGTGATGTTCCTTTTAAAGAAATCGTCCCTTGGTAATCCGAACGCCAGCCTACCAAGCAATCGACCGTGGTGTCTTGGCCGTTGCCTTCAACGCCCGCGAGACAGACAATCTCGCCGGCATGGACTGACAAAGAAACATCCGATAAGGCTTTCTTTCCGCCTTTGGATAAGCAGGTCAGATGACTGACCTCGAGGACAGTTTCGCCTTGTGTGCCTTCTGTCGCTGATTGTGCTGGAATATCAAAGCCCACCATCAAGCGCGAAATCTCTTCTTTAGTGATTTCACTGACCTTGAAGGTACCAAGATTCTTGCCTTGGCGGAGAATCGTCACGCGGTCGCATAAGTCTTTAATTTCTTGTAATTTATGCGTGATGATGACAATCGTATGGTGATCGTCACGCAAAAGTCGCAATTGTTCGAATAGTTCGGCGCTTTCAATCGCGGTCAGCACCGCTGTCGGCTCATCGAAAATAAGGATTTCAGCCGCACGGAGCAGCACCTTAAGGATTTCCACTTTTTGTTTCTGGCTGACCGACAGGTTTTTGCACTTCGCGGCATAATCCAGTTCCATATGGTATTTGGTGCCTAAGGCTTTGGCTTGCTCAAGCATTTTCTCTTTGTCCAGCCAGCCATAATGATTGAGTTCCATGCCCAAAAAAAGATTTTCCGTGACCGTTAATTCATCCACCAGCATGAAGTGTTGATGGACCATTCCGATGCCGTGACGAAGCGCATCAGCGGGTGAACGTAAAATCAAGGGTTCATCCCTTAAGAAAATCTTTCCGGAATTGGGACGTTCTAAGCCATAGAGGACTTTCATCAGGGTGCTTTTGCCGGCGCCGTTTTCACCAGCGATGGCGTGGATTTCTCCAGAAAATAAGGAAAAGTCGATTTCATCGTTGGCGAGGAAACCGTTTTCGTAAACTTTCCGTATTTTTTCCATCCTGATTAATGTTTGCATGGTGATTCCTTAATG